>JABLTO010070768.1_pt1 | contig 20001 bp, 16 predicted proteins | sample 7160091 | NCBI WGS metagenome assembly JABLTO01 (sample SAMN14651225, study PRJNA627086) | human gut metagenome | isolation source: feces | host: Homo sapiens
TAGCATAGAGACAGAACAGGAGGAAGAACCGGGATGGTGCAGCAGAACATACATGGAGGAGACATATACCGCAATCAGGTATCGCTTGATTTTTCGGTCAACATCAATCCGTTCGGGATGCCGCAGCGGGTGCGTGAGGCGCTTGAGGCGGCAGTGGCATGGTGTGAGCGGTATCCGGATATCCGGTCGGAGGCATTGCGGGATGCCATCGCCGGGGCAAAAGGGATTGCGCCTGCGGATATTGTGTGCGGAAACGGTGCGTCAGAACTGTTTCCTGCCATTTTAAGAGCGGTTCATGCGAAAAAGGTGCTGCTTCCTGTACCGTCATTTTACGGATACGAGTATGCGGCAAAGTCTGTGGGAGCAGAGATCTGCTGCCACGAACTGCTTGAGACGGACGGCTACGCGGTGACGGAGCGCTTTCTTACTGCCATCGGGGAGGGTGTGAACGCCGTTTTTCTGGCAGTCCCGAATAATCCGGTGGGTACGGTGGTGGAGCCGGAACTGTTGGAGAAGATTGCAGAGCGCTGTCAGAAGTACGGTGTGACCCTGATTCTGGACGAATGTTTTGTGATGTTTACCGGAGCGGAAGAACGCTATTCCTTCTTAAAAAAGTATCGGAATTATCCGGGAGTTGTGATCGTGCGGGCATTTACGAAGCTCTATGCCATGCCGGGAGTGCGGCTCGGCTATCTCGTCTGCAGCGATGCTGCTCTTACGGAAGCGATAAGAGCCGATCTGCCGGAGTGGAATCTGTCGGTGTTTGCGCAGCAGGCGGGATGTGTGGCCTGCGGGCAGCGCGCGTATGTGGAGCACTCGGTGGCATTTGTCTGCAGGGAGCGTGCCTGGCTTACGGAGCAGCTGTCGGAAATTGGCATCACTGTGTTTGCGTCAAACGCCAATTTCCTGATGATAAAGGACGGGCGTCCGCTGGCAAAAGAACTCTTAAAGAAGGGGATTCTGATCCGCGACTGCAGCAACTACCGGGGACTTTCCGGGGGATATTACCGGATTGCGGTCAGACGGCGCGAGGAGAATGAACGCCTGCTTGCAGCGCTGGTGCAGGTGACGGGAAGCAGCGTGGTGGAAAACGGCAAAGAGGATAAAAAGCCGGCAGCAGTGCCCGACGGAATCGAGTATGTGATGCCGCAGGAGATAGAGAAGCGCAGCTTTTCCATCATCGAGGAAGAATTGCAGCTTCGGGGGATTACGCTGCCTGTGGAGGAAGCAATGGTCACGAAGCGTGTGATCCACACGAGCGCCGATTTTTCCTATGCGCAGACGATGACCTACTCTACGGGAGCGGTGGAGACGGCAAAGTGGCTCATCACAGAGGGTGCGGACATTGTGACGGACACCAACATGGCGCTCTCCGGCATCAACAAGCGCGTGCTCGCACGCTACGGCGGATCGGTACACTGCTTTATGGCGGACGAGGATGTGGCAAGAGAGGCGAAGGAGCGGGGCGTCACCCGCGCCACCGTGAGCATGGAACGGGCGGCAAAGATCGAAAAACCGGTCATCTTTGCGATCGGAAATGCGCCGACAGCCTTAATCCAGCTATACGGGATGATAGAGGAGGGCTACCGCCCGGCGTTCATCATCGGCGTTCCGGTTGGGTTTGTCAATGTGGAGGCGGCGAAGGAACTGATTTTACAGACGAAGATACCGCATATTGTAAACCGTGGAAGAAAGGGCGGCAGCAATGTCGCGGCTGCCATCTGCAATGCGATTCTCTACGAGCTTGGGAGGTGAACCCATGCGCTATGGATTTACGACGGGAAGCTGCGCCGCAGCGGCGGCGAAGGCGGCGGCTTATATGCTTCTTACCGGCAGAGAAAAGCACGAGATTACCATCACCACGCCAAAAGGCATCCTCTACCATGCCAGGATGGAAGAGATCAGCCGCACGGAGCATTCCGTGCGCTGTGCTGTCAGAAAAGATGGCGGAGATGATCCGGACATCACGACGGGAACACTGATTTTTGCGGAAGTATCCTGGCAGGAGCAGAAACAGGAAAAAGACTGCGGAAAACCGCAGATTCTTATTACGGGAGGCGCGGGTGTCGGAACGGTCACAAGACCGGGGTTAGACCAGCCCGTCGGGAGCGCGGCGATCAATCATGTGCCGCGGGAGATGATTACCCGCGAGGTGGAAGAAGTGTGTGCGCTTACCGATTATGCGGGGAGCCTTTTGGTGGAGATTTCGGTGCAGGGGGGAGAGGAACTTGCCAAAAAGACGTTCAACCCGAGACTCGGTATTGTGGGCGGTATCTCAATCCTTGGAACGACCGGAATTGTGGAGCCCATGAGCAGTCAGGCGCTCCTTGACACGATCTATGTGGAGCTTAAGCAGAAGCACGAAGAGGGAAACCGGTTTGCGGCAATCTCACCGGGAAATTACGGTCTGGAATATATGAAGCGCGCTTACGGGTTCGATCTGGACCGAAGCGTCAAGTGCAGCAATTTTATCGGGAAGACGATGGATATGGCGGTGGAGCTCGGATTTGAGGCGGTGCTTCTGACCGGACACATCGGAAAGCTGGTAAAGCTCTCCGGCGGAATTATGGACACACATTCCAGGGAGGCGGACGCGCGCATGGAGCTTCTGATGGCTGCGGCATACCGCGCCGGGTGTGCGCCCGATACGCTGGGGAAGATCTTAGACTGTCTTGTGACGGAGGAGGCGCTCGCCTACATTGCCAAGGACGGATGTCTTTCCGCGACGATGGAACTTTTAATGAAAAAGATTCTTTTTTATTTAAAGAAGCGGGTGAAAGAGGAACTGCGTGTGGAATGCATTCTCTATGCGAACGGGTACGGCGAGCTGGCGAGAAGCGACGGTGCGGTAGAACTTCTGGAACGAATCCGCGGGGAAGAAGAACATTTGCAGTAACGCAGTTTAGGGAGGAAACGGTATGGTATATTTTGTCGGGGCGGGTCCGGGAGCAAAGGATTTAATCACGGTCCGCGGAATGAGACTGCTGGAGCAGGCGGATGTCATTATCTATGCGGGATCGCTCGTGAATCCGGAGCTTCTTTCTTATGCCGGAAGCGGGGCAAAGATCTATGATAGCGCAAAAATGACGTTGGAGGAAGTGCTTGCGGTCATCCGAGAGGCGGAGGAAAAAGGGCTTACCACCGTGCGGCTTCACACCGGGGAGCCGAGTCTCTACGGGGCGGTGCGTGAACAGATGGATGTACTTGCAGCGGAGGGGATTTCCTATGAGAGCTGTCCCGGCGTCAGCGCATGCTTTGGCGCGGCGGCGGATCTGAATCTGGAGTATACGCTGCCGGGGATCTCGCAGAGCCTGATTATCACGCGGATGGCAGGACGCACGGCAGTGCCGGAGCGGGAGAGCATCGAGAGTTTTGCCGCACATCAGGCGTCCATGGCAGTCTACTTAAGTGCGGGAATGGTAAAAGAACTGTCGAAAAGACTGATGGACGGAGGGTATGCGCCGGATACGCCGGCAGCGATCGTCTATAAGGCGACCTGGCCGGACGAGGAGGCGTACGTGTGCACGGTGGAGACGCTTGCTGCTGTGGCGGTGGAGCATCAGATTACGAAGACGGCGCTGATTCTGGTGGGAGATGTGCTGGCAGCGCCGGGGTATGAGCGCTCGAAGCTGTATGATCCCGGATTTACCACGGGATACCGGAAGGCAAAAAAGGAACAGGGAGAGACAAAGTGAAGAAGACGGACATAGCTGTCATCAGCTTTACTTACAGGGGGGCAGAACTGGCAGAACACATTCAGGAAGCGATGGATGCCGTATGGTCCTGTAAATTATATACAAAATGCAGCGACGCCCGGGCAGAGGGGATCGGCATACCTGTGGAGCAGCCGCTTTTTACATGGGCGGGAGAACAGTTTGCAGCAGGAAATGCACTTTTGTTTATCGGTGCATGTGGGATTGCGGTCAGGAGTATCGCACCGCATGTAAAAGATAAGCTTTCCGATGTTCCGGTGCTCGTGGCGGATGAGGCGGGGCAGTTTGTGATCCCGCTTCTTGCAGGGCATTACGGAGGAGCCAACCGGCTTGCCGGGGAACTTTCAAGAGCCCTCGGTGCGACTGCCGTGCTCACCACGGCGACGGATGTGAACGGGCTTTTTGCGGTGGATGTGTTTGCAGCGTCAAACCGTCTTGCCGTTGCCGGTCATGACGGAATCGCCCGGGTGTCCGCCGGGCTTCTGCGCGCCGGGTATCTTACCATGTCCGTCGCCGGAGAATGTGAAGGAGAGATTCCGCCGGAGGTAAGACTGGTACCGTATCCGCCAAAGGAGCCGGTGGATGTGCTGGTCGCGCCGCAGTGCGAAGCCGGGGAACGATGCAGCTTATGGCTGATTCCGTCCTGCCTGCTGCTTGGCGTCGGGTGCAGAAGGGGCAAAAGCGAAGAGGAACTGGAAGCGTTTGTGCGGGAGATCCTGGAAAAAGAGAAGCTTTCCAGCATGGCGGTGGCGGGAATCGCGTCGGTCGATGTAAAAGCGGATGAGGTAGGAATTCTGGCACTGGCAGAGCAGTTAGCGGTTCCTTTTCTCACTTATCCGGCCGGGCGCCTGCAGTGTGTGGACGGTACATTCACGTCATCCGGCTTTGTGGCGCAACAGGTCGGCGTGGATAATGTGTGTGAGCGCGCGGCGGTCTGCGCGGCGGGGGAGGGCGGCAGACTTCTGGTGCAAAAGACGGCATGTGAGGGCAAGACGCTTGCCATAGCAGAGAAAAAATGGAGTGTGAAGTTTTGATGAAACATGAAATCTATATTGTCGGAATGGGACCGGGCAGAGAGGAAGATATGACACAGGAAGCGCTCACCGTGCTGGATTCCTGTGACGTAATTGTGGGATATACGGTGTATCTGAATCTTCTCGGGGAACGATTTTTGGGGAAAACGTTTTTGTCGACTCCGATGCGCCAGGAAGTGGAGCGATGCAGGATGTGCTATGAGGAGGCCAAGAAGGGAAAGCGCGTAGCGCTGATCTGTAGCGGGGACGCAGGAATCTACGGGATGGCGTCACTCATGTATGAGATGAGCGCAGAATATCCGTCCTGTGAACTTACGGTGGTACCGGGGATTACCGCGGCAAGCAGTGGTGCGGCAGTGCTCGGCGCGCCGTTAAACCATGACTTCTGCGTGATCAGCTTAAGCGATCTTCTGACTCCGTGGGAGCAGATTAAAGCGCGGCTTCGGGCAGCTGTTCTGGGGGATTTCGCGATAGCGCTCTACAATCCGTCGAGCAGGAAGCGCGCAGATTATCTGCAGCGCGCCTGTGATATTCTGCTGGATGCCGGGGCGAAGGGAACGCGTGCCTGCGGCTATGTGGAAAACATCGGAAGAGACGGGGAGACGGCACACACCTGCACCCTGCAGGAACTTCGTGAGATTCAGGTGAATATGTTTACCACGGTATTTATCGGCAACTCACAGTCGGTCATTATGGGAGATAAGCTTGTCACAAAGCGCGGCTATCAGATCGGGGCAGGCGCCAGGGCGCGTGCGAAGGAGCGCGGATAAGAGGTCTGGAAATGGAGAGAATATGGCAGAAATATTGATTTTTTCCGGGACAACGGAGGGAAGAGAATTGGCGGAGGCACTCTGTGCCAGACAGATTGACTGTATGGCGAGTGTGGCGACCGAGTACGGCAGGGAAGTGATGCGTCAGCAGGAGCATCTTGTGATCCGGGAAGGGCGGATGGGCGAACCGGAGATGGAAGAACTCATGCGAACCGGTACATTTCTTGCAGTGGTGGACGCCACGCATCCCTACGCGGTGGAGGTGACGGAGCACATCAAAGAGAGCGCAAAAAAGACCAATCTTCCCTATTTAAGGCTCAGCCGGAGCACGGCAGCGGAGCGTGAGATCGCAGAGCACGAGTGGATGATACATACGGTGGCGGACACGCAGGAATGTGTAGAACTGCTGTCTAAGCTGCCGGGGAACATTCTTCTTACGACGGGCAGCAAGGAACTGCACGCATATGCCGCCCGGGAGGAGATCCGTGAGAGACTTTTTGTGCGTGTGCTTCCGGGGGTGGAGAGCATCGAAATCTGCCACAGGGAACAGATTCCGGGGAAGCAGATCATTGCCATGCAGGGACCTTTTGGAACGGAGCTCAACGAGGCGCTGATCCGGCAGTATGACATCGGCGTGCTGGTGACCAAGGAGAGCGGACAGGCGGGCGGATTTCCGGAGAAGATCCGCGCGGCAGAGCACACGAAAATCCCGGTGGTCATGATTCAGAATCCGGAGCAGGCGGGCGGGATGAGCATGGAAAAAGTCCTGTCCGAAATTGAAACGCTCTGCGGGAAAAAGAGCGGGACGAAGCGTCAGCCGCTGCAGATTTCTCTTGTGGGAATCGGAGTGGGGAACACAAAGTTGTTCACCGGCGAGGCAAGGGAGGCGATTGGGCAGGCGAAGGCGGTCTGCGGAGCGAAGCGGCTGCTTGCCGCGGCGGATACCCTGATCGCGCCGGATGCAGAGAAACGGGAGGCGTACCTTCCCGCAGATCTTCTTCCGTATGTTTATTCCTGCAGGGAAAGAAAAATCGGGCGGATTGCCATCTTATTTTCCGGCGATACCGGATTTTACAGCGGCGCAGAGGCGGTGTATAAGGCATTGCAGGAAGAAGTGCGCCTTGGAAAATTACAGGCCGGGATTACCATCTGTCCTGGAATCTCCTCGCTCTCCTATCTGGCGGCGCGCGCAGGTAAAAGCTGGCAGGACGCGAAGATAGTCAGCACACACGGGAGAGAGGCGGATGTTACCGCGTGTGTGCGCAGTGAGAAAAAGGTATTTCTGATTGTTTCAGGCAGAAGCGATCTAATCCGCATCGGGGAAGAACTTGAGGCGGCGGGACTGTCCGGGGTGGAGCTTACCATCGGATACCAGCTCTCCTACAAGGAAGAGCAGATCTGGCACGGAACGCCGGAAGTGTGCCGGACGTTAAAGGACGATGGACTCTATGCCTGCCTGATTGAAAATCCGGGGGCACAGGGGGAGACGCTCGCTCCGGGAGTCCCTGACCGCTGGTTCGTGCGTGGACGAGTCCCCATGACGAAGGAGGAGATCCGCTGGCTGTCTCTGTGCAGGCTCGGGTTAAAGAGTCAGAGCGTATTTTATGATATTGGAAGCGGAACCGGCTCGATTGCGGTGGAGGCGGCGCTGCGGTCAAAACAGCTGCGGGTGTATGCCGTGGAACATGGAGAGGAAGCCTGTGGACTGATTGCGGAAAATGCATCGCGTGCAGGCGTGAAGAACCTTGTTGTCGTAAAGGGGGAGGCACCGGAATGTCTTGGGGAACTCCCGGTGCCGACGCACGCGTTCATCGGCGGAAGCGGCGGCAGGCTGCGGGAGATTCTTCTGGCACTCCGGGAGAAAAATCCGAACGTGCGCGTTGTCTTAAATGCCGTCTCGCTTGAGACGGTCGCCGAGGTTGTGGCACTGTGGAAGGAGCTTTTGATCTGTGAGGAAGAGATCACACAGATTGCGGTCAGCCGCGCAAAAAAAGCAGGTTCCCATCATCTGATGCAGGCGGAGAATCCGATCTATGTGATCTCGTTTTCCCTGTCGGAGAACGGCGAGGGGGAAGAACAAAAACCGGACAGACGGGAGGAGAGGTAAGATGAACATTCCCAGAATCATGATTGCGGCGGCGGGAAGCGGGAGCGGCAAGACGCTTCTTTCCTGTGCGCTGATGATGCTTTTTTCACAGGAAGGAAAAAGCGTCAGTGCCATCAAGTGCGGGCCGGACTATATCGATCCGATGTTCCATCGGACGGTGCTCGGCGTCCCTTCCCGGAATCTGGACACTTTTTTCACTGGGGAGAGACTGACGAAAAGCCTTTTTGCGCGCGCGGCAGAGGGCGCAGACCTTGCGGTGATGGAGGGCGTGATGGGACTTTACGACGGCCTCGGTGGAATCCGCAAGGAGGGATCGTCCTACCATCTGGCAGAGGTGACGAAGACGCCTGTGATTCTGGTGGTGAACGCACATGGAATGGGGCGTTCCATTCTGCCGGTCATAAGGGGCTTTCTGGACTATGACCGGCATCATCTGATCCGGGGCGTGATCTTGAATCAGACATCGGTGACATTCTGTGAGACAATCCGTCCCGAAATAGAGCGCGAGCTGTCGCTTCCAGTGCTGGGGTGTCTGCCGAAGTTAAAGGAACTGCACTGGGACAGCAGACATTTAGGACTTGTGATGCCCGAAGAGATTGCGGATGTGAAAAAGCAGATTCAGATGGTGGCGGATACGCTCGGAAAAACGCTTGACTGCGGGAAGCTTCTTGCGATTGCCGCATCCGCAGAAGCGCTGGAGACAGATCCGGTGCCGAAAAAAAAGATTGCGGATGTAAGAATCGGAATTGCAAGAGACGCGGCGTTTGGTTTTTACTATGAGGACAATCTGCAGCTACTGCGGGAGGCGGGAGCCGAGCTGGTGCCGTTCTCTCCGTTACAGGATGAGAGCCTGCCGGAGGGGATTGCAGGACTGATCTTAGGCGGCGGATATCCGGAACTGCATGCAAAAGCGCTGTCGAAAAACATCCCAATGCGAAAAGCGGTGCACGACGCGGTGGCGGACGGTCTGCCGACGATCGCGGAGTGTGGCGGATTCCTCTATCTGCATGAGACGCTCTGTGACGATGAGGGAGTGTGCTATCCGATGGCGGGAGTGATTCCGGCGTCGGCTATAAATACCGGGAAACTGGTGCGCTTCGGCTATGTGATGCTTACGGAAAAGGAGGAGAACTTCCTCCCGGTGGGTGCACAGATTGCGGGGCATGAGTTTCACTATTATGACAGCACGGACAACGGCGTGGGTGCGGTGGCCAAAAAGCCGGTAAACGGAAGATCATGGGAGTGCGTTCATGAGAGTCCGTCGCAATGGATGGGATTCCCGCATCTATATTATTACTCCAATCCGGAATACGCGTACCGTTTCCTGAAAAAGGCGGCGGACAGAATCTACTTGAAAAAATAAACATGCAATGGTAATATGTTTTTAATTTCATAAAAAAGTAACTGGTGCCGGTGCAAAGGTGTGTGCAGAAGATGTACAGATGAGCCTTTGTACCGGTTAAAAGGGAAACAGGTGGGAATCCTGTACGATCTCGTCACTGTGATTAGGGAGTGCAGATACGAAAGCTTTACGCCACTGGCGCGCATGCGCCGGGAAGGTAAGTAGCTGCATGAGGATCTATCAGCCAGGAAACCTGCCAGTTATGATAGTACAGGAAGAGATTCCGGATCACGAGTAATTGGTCGTACTTTTGTGTGTTGATCAGCTACTCCGTTTCTATGTTTCATAGAACGGAGTTTCTTTCTGTTGTTTTATGGAAAATATACAATCATCAGCAGGAGGAATTATGAAAAAAAAGACACTGGCACTCTTACTAAGCCTGACACTCGCAGCCGGCATGATCGGCGGATGCGGCAGTAAGACAGAGACAACCACAGAGGATAACGTGCAGACAGCACAGACAGAAGCTGTTGCAGAGACCGGGACAGAGGCAGTATCCGATCAGGATGCGGCAGATCATGTCGCTGCGCTGATCGATGCAATCTACGTGCAGGAGCGCACGGATGAGACCGATGCGCAGTGTGCAGAGGCAAAGGCGGCATGGGATGCACTGACCGACGCACAGAAGGAACTTGTCGAAGGTGAGAACGCAGATCCGGATTATTTCGGAAGAGATACCGGCGACGCTTCCAAGGACGATCCTTTAAATGAAGATGAGATCGGTGAGAATGAGATCCTTGTTGTAAGTTTTGGTACATCATTCAATGACAGCCGTACCGAGGATATCGGAGGCGTGGAAAAAGCAATCGCGGAGGCTTATCCGGACTGGTCGGTAAGAAGAGCGTTTACCGCACAGATTATCATCAACCATGTACAGGCGAGAGACGATGAGAAGATCGACAATGTAGACCAGGCGTTAGACCGCGCGGTGGCAAACGGGGTAAAGAACCTTGTGATTCAGCCGACCCATCTGATGCATGGCGCAGAGTATGACGAGCTGATGGAAGCAGTGGAGAAGTACCGCGATCAGTTTGTATCCGTTGCAGTCGCAGAACCGCTCCTCGGTGAGGTTGGCACAGATGCAACCGTGATCAATGACGATAAGGAAGCCGTTGCAAAGGCAATCACGGCAGAGGCTGTGGCAGATGCAGGTTATGACTCCTTGGATGCGGCAGCAGAGGATGGTACCGCATTCGTATTCATGGGACATGGAACCGCTCATACCGCGAAGGTAAGCTACAGCCAGATGGCAAGTGTGATGAAGGACTTAAACTACGCGAATGTCTTCATCGGCACCGTAGAAGGGGAGCCGGAAGAGACTGCATGCGAGGCAGTGATCGAGGCAGTCAAGGAAGCCGGTTACACGAAAGTGGTATTAAGACCGCTCATGGTAGTGGCAGGAGATCATGCCAACAACGATATGGCAGGGGATGATGATGATTCCTGGAAGAGCATGTTTGAGGCAGACGGAGCGTTTGAGAGCGTCACATGCCAGATTGCAGGTCTGGGAAGAATCGATACGATCGAGCAGCTGTATGTATCCCATACACAGGATGCGATCGATTCGCTCGGCAGCTTAGATACTGCAGCAGCAACCACAGCAGGAGATCTGGAGGACGGCACGTACAGTGCCGTCTTCGACACTGACAGCAGTATGTTCCATGTCAATGAGGCATGTGACGGACGCGGCACACTTACCGTCAAGGATGGCAAGATGACCATTCACGTAAGTCTTGTGTCACAGAGTATCGTAAATCTGTATCCGGGAACCGCCGAGGACGCGCAGAAGAGCGGAGCCAAGCTGCTTGAGCCGACGAAGGATACCGTGACCTACAGTGACGGAACATCCGAGGAAGTGTACGGATTCGATATTCCGGTGGAAGCACTGGATCAGGAATTTGATCTGGCAATTATTGGAACCAAGGGTGTGTGGTACGATCACAAGGTGAGTGTATCCGACCCGGTTGCGGAGTAAGAGATGAAGAAGAAAGTAACAGAACTGATCGTATGCCTGCTGTCTGTGATCTGTTTCCTCACAGCGTGCCACACGCCGCAGAGTGAAAAACTGGCGGACGGAACCTATCAGGCGGACGTCACGCTCACCGGCGGCAGCGGCAGGGCGACGGTGGACTCACCGGCGGCGATTACGGTGAAGGACGGCAAAATATATGCCACTATCGTGTGGAGCAGCCCGTATTATGATTACATGATGGTAGAGGATGAGACCTGCTACAACGAGGCAGAGGCAGGAGAGAACTCGACGTTTACGATTCCGATTGAAAAGCTGCCATGTGAGATCTCGGTGATTGCGGATACGACGGCGATGAGCGTGCCGCATGAGATTGAGTACACACTGTCATTTGCGTTAAAAGAGACGGACTTTTCGGAACTGACGAAGACGGGGCAGTGGGATCTCTCTTATGCCACGCAGTATCGTGTGGAACAATACGGGGAGTATGATCTGATTACAATGGCTGATGACAGCCGTTTTTTGCTGGTGCCGGAGAATGTTCCGGTACCGGAACATGTGCCGGAGGATGTGGTTGTGTTAAAACAGCCGCTGGATCACACGTATCTGGTATCCTCATCGGTGATGGATATGATCCGTGAGATCGGAGCGCTTTCTGACATCCGGCTTACAGGAGTAAAGGAGTCGGACTGGTATATAGAGAAAGCTGCGGCTGCAATGGAAGACGGCCGTATGCTGTATGCTGGAAAATACAATGAACCGGACTATGAACTGATTTTAAAGGAAGGGTGCAACTTTGCACTGGAGAATACGATGATCGGACATAATCCGGAGGTAAAAGAAAAGCTGGAGAGCCTTGGCATACCGGTCATGGTGGAACGTTCCAGCTATGAAGAACATCCGCTCGGAAGACTGGAGTGGATCCGGTTATATGGTCTTTTGTATGGAAAAGAACAGGAAGCCGATGCATTTTATGAAGAACAGCTAAAAAAAATAGAACCAATCATGGAAAAGGAAGATACAGGCCGCACGGTGGCCTTTTTTTATATCACGGCGAACGGAGCGGTCAATGTCCGCAAGCCGAATGACTATATTGCGCAGATGATCGGACTCGCCGGCGGCACCTACGTCCTAAACGACCGTCTTTCGGCGGAGGAGAATGCCCTGTCCACGATGAACATGCAGATGGAGGATTTTTATGCGGCAGCGAAGGACGCCGACATCCTCATCTACAACAGTACGATCGAGGGGGAGCTTTACAGTGTCGATGAACTTCTGGCAAAAAGCACGCTGTTTTCTGATTTTAAGGCAGTAAAAGAGGGAAATGTATACTGTACCGGAAGCAATTTCTTTCAGGAATCGACGGGAACCTGCGATTTCATTGAGGATCTGCACAAGGTGCTTGTGGATGAGACAGACGAGAATTATCGGTTTTTAAAACACGTGAGGTAAGAATGAAACGGTATGTGATAGCCTTTGGCGCGATGATCCTGCTGCTTGGCGGGTTGTTTTTCTTTAATATCGGTTCCGGAAGTGTCAAGATGACGGGAAGTGAGATTGCGGACATTCTGCTGCGCCGCTTTGGAGGCACGGCAGATGAGACGGCGCGTCAGATTGTCTGGGAGATCCGCCTTCCCCGGATCTGTGCGGCAGTTATTCTGGGGGGAGCGCTCTCTGTTGCGGGATTTCTGTTACAGTCATTTTTTCAGAATCCGATTGCGGGTCCCTATGTGCTTGGCATCTCATCCGGGGCGAAGCTTGTGGTTGCGCTGACGATGATCGCCCTTTTGGAAATGGGCAGGACGATCAGTTCGCTCGGCATGATTGTGGCGGCGTTTGCCGGATCGATGCTTGCGATGGGGTTCGTGCTCTTAATTTCCTGCCGGGTAAAAAAAATGTCCATGCTTGTGGTATGCGGCATTATGATCGGCTATATCTGTTCGGCAATCACGGATTTCTGCGTGACGTTTGCGGATGACTCCAACATTGTGAACCTTCACAACTGGTCGATGGGCAGTCTCTCCGGAATGACCTGGTCGAATGTGCGGATGATGACAGCGGTGGTGGCAGTCACGATGGGAGTGACCTTTTTTCTGGCAAAACCGATCGGTGCGTATCAGATGGGCGAGGCGTATGCGAGAAACATGGGCGTTAAGATCCGTCTGCTTCGCGTATTGCTGATTCTGCTGTCGAGTCTGCTGTCTGCCTGCGTGACGGCCTTTGCCGGACCGATCTCCTTTGTGGGAATTGCGGTTCCGCATCTGGTGAAGACGGCGATGAAGACGGCGAAACCGCTTTTGCTGATACCGGGCTGTTTTCTGGGCGGGGCAATTATCACGCTGTTTTGTGACGGCTTTGCGAGGACGGTGTTTGCTCCGACGGAGCTTTCCATCAGTTCGGTGACAGCCGTATTTCTGGTGCCGGTAGTGATTGTGATGATGCTGCGCAGGAATGAGGACAGGTAACGGAGGAACGTGTGATGGAACAGAGGAAAAAAGAGTCTGGAATCAGGCTTGAGGATGTGGCGGCAGGATACGGCAGAAAAGCTCTGCTTAACCATATTTCGCTGCATGTAAGTCCCGGAAATGTCCTGACGCTGATCGGACCGAACGGTGCGGGCAAATCCACGATATTAAAAACCGTGACCAGACAGCTTGCGGAGCTTGGAGGAACGATCTTTCTGGAGGGGACAGCCATGAGCCGGATGCGGGAAGAGGAAGTCGCGCGGACGCTTGCGATGGTGATGACGGAACGGCTTCATCCGGAGTTTATGACCTGCCGCGAGGTGGTTGCGACCGGCAGGTATCCGTATACCGGAAGGCTTGGAATTCTCTCCGCAGAAGACTGGAAGCTTGTGGATGATGCCATGCAGCTGGTGCATGCCGGGGACACTGCAGACCGGAATTTTTCACAGATCAGCGACGGACAGAGACAGCGGGTGATGTTAGCACGCGCCATCTGCCAGGAGCCGCGGATTCTGATTCTGGACGAACCGACTTCCTATCTGGACATGCGTTACAAGATCGACATCTTATCCAGTATCCGAAGACTCGCGGCAGAAAGAAATATGGCGGTTGTCATGTCGCTCCACGAACTGGATCTGGCGCTAAAGGTATCGGATGTGATCGCCTGTGTGGAGGGAGACCACATCGGAAAAACAGGGACGCCTGAGGAAGTATTTTCGGGCGATTATATTCAAAAATTATACGGGGTGGATGCAGAGTGTTTTGATCCGCGGACAGGCGCCGTGTATCTGCGCGGAAATAAGAGCCGGCCGAAGATCTTTGTGATCGGCGGCGCGGGCAGCGGCATACCGGTCTATCATGCTTTACAGCGGAAAAATGTGCCGTTTGCGGCGGGAATTCTGATGGAGAATGATGTGGAATATCAGGATGCGTGTGCCGCGGCAAGCCGGGTGGTTTCCGTGAAGCCGTTTTTCCCGGTCGCAGAGAAGGAGATCGCGGAGGCGAGATCGTGGATTGAGACGTGCGAAACGTGTGTCTGTTGTGCGGAAGCTTTCGGACCTTACAACGAAGCGAACCGCGCGCTGCGCGAGTATGCAAAAACACTCGGAAAGCTGATTCCTGCAGAGGCACTGTATCATTTGGAAGGAATCTGAAATCGGGGATGGCGTGTGAATTGGAGACAGCAGGTGTGCCGGAACGGTGAATGCATCGGGGAGGGCATGTGTACCGGCGGCAGAGAAAGAGAGGTGCGCGATGGAGCGTGGCATATTGGTCGTGAGCTTTGGAACGACTTATCAGGAGACAAGAGAAAAGAATATCGATCACATGGTGGCGCTTGTCAGAGAGCAGTATCCACATGATCTGGTGGAGGAGGCGTATTCCAGCAGCACTGTGAGGAAGGTGTTAAGAGAGCGGGACGGCATCGCGAAAGATGATGTGAGGCAGGCGCTTTGCCGGATGCGCGATGCCGGGGTGCGGCGTGTGATCGTATTTCCGACCCACATCATTGACGGGATTGAGAACCACCGGATGAAGCAGGAGGTAACAGACTGTGCACCGTGGTTTGAGGACGTCCGGATTGCGGATGCGCTGCTTAAGACACCGGAGGATTATCAGAGAACGGCGGAGGCTCTCTGGAAATCGGTGGCGGCGGAGGCGGGATCTTCGCCGGTGATTTTTATGGGTCATGGAAGTGAGCATGCGGCGGATGAGAGCTACGAGCGTCTGGAATGTGTGCTTGCACAGGTGACAGAGAACGACGTCTATGTGGCGACCGTGGAGGGAAGCGTTACGATTGACGATGTGATCGGGAGAATGAAGGTCTCAAGGCATAAGAGCGGACGCGTGCTTGTGGCGCCGTTTATGATGGTTGCGGGAGATCATGCCAACCATGATATGGCAGGGGAGAAGGATTCCTTTGCTGCCGCACTCCGCGAGGCGGGATATGAGCCGGTCTGCCTGTTGAAGGGGATTGGAGAGTATGAGCCGGTGAGAGAGTGCTATTTCAGGCATCTGCGGCACTGTATAGGAACCCTCTACGGGATCGGTGTGGGTCCCGGAGATCCGGAGCTGGTGACCGTAAAGGCGCTCCGCTGTATGGAGGAGAGCGATCTTATCGTGCTTCCGGCGGCGGATCCGGCGGGATGCCATGCGTATCAGATTGCAAGGAAGGCGTACCCCGGGATTGAGAAAAAGGAACTTGTCTGCCTGCCGTTTCCGATGACAAAGGAGGAAGAAAAGCTGCGCAGGGCACACGAGGAGATTTTTGCGCGGATTGTTTCTTATCTTACCGAAGGAAAGATTGTGGCATTTTTAACGATCGGAGATCCGTCCGTCTATTCCACATACGGTTATATCCACCGCAGGGTCGCGGCGTGGGGCGGGAATGTTAAAATGATAAGCGGCGTGCCGTCCTTTTGCGCGGCTGCGGCGAGTCTTGGAATATCGCTCGGGGATAACCGGGATGAGATCCATGTGATTCCGGGATCGTACGAGGTGGAGGAGACGATGGCGCTTTCCGGCACCCGGGTGTACATGAAATCCGGAAAAAGCCTCGCGCGGCTGAAAGCGCTGTTGGAAGAACAGCAGAAGGAGAAGAAACTGTTCGTCTACTGCGTGGAGAACTGCGGGATGGCGGACGAGCGGATCCGTCTGGGAGCGGAGGCGCTCGAGGAGAACGGAAGCTATCTTACGACGCTTATTGTCAAAGATGAGGGAGAGGTGGTATAATGACAGAGAATTCATATCGCTTTTTTTCCAACCGGGAATGTCAGTATTATCCGTGCCATGAGGGCATTGAGGAGATGAACTGCCTGTTCTGCTATTGTCCGCTCTATGAGAGACGTCATTGTCCGGGAAAGCCAGAGTATATTAAGAGCAGACGGGAGGATGGAAGCGAAGTACAGATCAAGTCCTGCATGAAGTGCACGTTTCCACATCAGGCGGAGAACTATGATGTGATCATGCAGTTTTTGAGGAAGGGAGATAGATAGGATGAAGAGAGTATTTTTGATTGTATTGGACAGCGTGGGGATTGGCGAGATGCCGGATGCTGCAGATTACGGGGATGCGGGAAGCAACACCATCAAAGCCGCTTCCACCAGCCCTTATTTTTCCATGCCGAACATGAGAAAGCTTGGATTTTTTAATATCGACGGTGTGGAGATCGGGGAAAAGGAGGCAGCTCCTACCGGAGCGGTTGCCCGCATGACGGAAGTGTCAAAGGGAAAAGATACGACGATCGGCCACTGGGAGATTGCAGGCGTCATCTCACCAAAGCCGCTGCCGACCTACCCGAACGGTTTCCCGCAGGAGATTATTGAGGAATTTTCCAAAAAGACAGGGAGGGGCGTGCTCTGCAACAAGCCGTATTCCGGTACGGATGTTATCCGCGACTATGGGGAGGAGCATCTTAAGACCGGCGATCTGATCGTGTATACATCAGCGGATTCTGTGTTTCAGGTGGCTGCACATGAGGATATTGTTCCGGTGGAGAAGCTGTATGAATACTGCCAGATCGCGCGAGATATGCTGCGCGGAGAGCACGGCGTCGGCCGTGTGATCGCGAGACCGTTCACCGGAACGCCGGGGAATTTTACCCGCACGACCCGCAGACATGATTTTTCCTTGCAGCCGCCGAAAGTGACGATGTTAGACCAGCTCTCGGGAGCCGGCTTTGACGTGCTTTCTGTCGGCAAGATCATCGATATTTTCGCGGAGAAGGGCATCACAGAGTATGTCCGCACGACCGGAAATGAGGACGGTATCAACAAGACGCTTGATTATATGAAGAAGGATTTTAACGGACTGTGCTTTACGAATCTGGTGGATTACGACATGCTCTACGGACACCGCAATGATGTCGAGGGCTACGCAAAAGCACTGACGTACTTCGATGAGCGCCTGCCGGAACTTTTAGCAGCGATGGGTGAGGAGGACGTGCTGATGATCACGGCAGATCACGGCTGCGATCCGAGTACACCGTCCACGGATCATTCCAGAGAGTATACGCCGCTTGTGATGTACGGAGCACCGGTGCGGGCAGGGGAGAATTTCGGAACAAGAAAGAGCTTTTCCGACATTGCAGCGACGATTCTGTCCTACTTTGATCTGACCCCGGAGTGCGCGGGCGAGGCGATTCCGGTATTCAAGAAATAGTACAGATCTTTGGAAGAGAAGTTTTTGCATTTTTCATGAAATTATGTTATAGTGCCAACGTATGCAAAGTTTTGGCTTTGCTGCGTTGGCATTTTTGAAGTGATTTGTTTTTTTGGAGGATAGATAGTTTGGCTGATTTAAGAAAAGAGATTGAAAAGAGACGTACGTTTGCAATTATTTCCCACCCGGATGCCGGTAAGACAACGCTGACGGAGAAGTTCCTGCTCTATGGAGGAGCAATCAATCTGGCGGGTTCCGTCAAGGGAAAAGCGACGGCGCGTCATGCAGTGTCCGACTGGATGGAGATTGAGAAGGAGAGAGGTATTTCCGTCACGTCATCGGTATTGCAGTTCAATTACGGAGGTTACTGTATCAACATTCTGGATACACCGGGACATCAGGACTTCTCGGAGGATACTTACCGTACCCTGATGGCGGCGGATTCTGCCGTCATGGTGATCGACGGTTCCAAGGGTGTCGAGGCGCAGACCAGAAAACTGTTCAAGGTCTGTGTGATGCGCCATATTCCGATTTTCACATTTATCAACAAGATGGACCGCGATGCGAACGACACGTTTGATCTTCTTGATGAGATCGAGAAGGAGCTTGGCATTGCAACCTGCCCGATCAATTGGCCGATCGGTTCCGGTAAGAATTTTAAGGGTGTTTATGACCGCAACACAAGAGAGATTATGACGTTTTCCGATACATTAAAGGGAACCAAGGAAGGTACGGAGAAGCACATTTCCGTGGACGATCCGGCGCTGATTGCAGAGATCGGACAGGATGCGTATGATAAGCTGATGGAGGAGATCGAGCTTCTGGACGGAGCGAGCGCGGAGTTTGATCAGGAACTCGTGACAAAGGGAGAACTATCCCCGGTATTTTTTGGTTCGGCGCTGACGAATTTCGGTGTGGAGACCTTTTTGCAGCATTTCTTAAAGATGACTTACTCGCCGCTGCCGCGCAAGGCGGATATCGGAGAAGTTGATCCGTTTGGAGAGGATTTCTCTGCGTTTGTATTCAAGATTCAGGCAAACATGAACAAGGCACACCGTGATCGAATTGCGTTCATGCGCATCTGCTCCGGCAAGTTTACCGCCGGTATGGAAGTGACGCATGTGCAGGGGGGCAATAAAAAGATCAAGCTCTCACAGCCGCAGCAGATGATGGCGCAGGAGCGTCATATCGTGGATGAGGCGTACGCGGGAGACATCATCGGTGTGTTTGATCCGGGTATTTTTTCCATCGGAGATACGATTACCACGGCGAAGCCGTTTAAGTTCGAGGGAATCCCGACGTTCGCACCGGAGCATTTCGCGAGAGTGCGGCAGGTGGATACGATGAAGCGCAAGCAGTTCATGAAGGGCATGCAGCAGATTGCGCAGGAGGGTGCGATCCAGATTTTCCAGGAATACAATATGGGAATGGAGGAGGTCATCGTCGGCGTGGTCGGCGTACTGCAGTTCGATGTGTTGAAATACCGCCTCGAGAATGAGTACAATGTGGAAATCCGCATGGATACGCTTCCGTATGAGCATATCCGGTGGATTGAGAATGAGGACATCGATATGGATAAGCTGGTCGGAACCTCGGATATGAAGAAGATTCAGGATCTGAAGGGCAGACCGCTGTTACTGTTTGTCAATGCATGGAGTGTCGGCATGGTATTAGACCGGAACGAAGGTCTGGTACTCTCGGAGTTCGGCAGGGAATAGAGCGTGTGTCAGAGCAGCTGCCGGCAGAAAACAGTGCCGGCGGAATGCACAGAAAGGAAGCAGAATATGGCAGTTGTTACGATTACAAATGAAAATTTTGAGGACGAGGTGCTGGCGGCAAAGATGCCGGTCATTCTGGATTTCTGGGCAGAGTGGTGCGGACCGTGTAAAATGCAGTCGCCGGTATTTGAGGCGCTGTCCGAGGAACTTGCCGGAAAGGTGAAGTTCGGAAGCGTCAATGTGGACGAGCAGGCGGCGCTTGCGTTAAAGTATCAGGTGATGAGCATTCCGATGCTTGTTGTGATGCAGTACGGCATTTTTAAGAAAAAAGCGATCGGACTGCAGACGAGAGAGGAAATCTTAGATCTGCTTGCATGCTGCGAAGCGGAATAGATAACAAAGCGTTAGAGAAGGGAATTGCTGCAATAAGCATAGAGCTTTTGGGCGATAAGTAATATTATAAGAACTAGATACTTAAAAGTTCCAGATAAACATGCGGCGGCAAATTCTGACCGCAAAATCCGGTATTTCTAACCATGCCGCAGCTGACATCCGTGATGATCCGTGTCTTTCCAAGTTTGGAGCACTCCCGGAGTGTGTCCGCAAGCCAGCAGACAATTGCGTTCATGCGCATCTGCTCCGGCAAGTTTACCGCCGGTATGGAA
>JABLTO010244590.1_pt1 | contig 19985 bp, 20 predicted proteins | sample 7160091 | NCBI WGS metagenome assembly JABLTO01 (sample SAMN14651225, study PRJNA627086) | human gut metagenome | isolation source: feces | host: Homo sapiens
ACCACAATAGAAAATTACGAAAAACGCATACCGATCGCACGGGAGAACTTCGAAAAATCCGGCTGCGTGACCAACATCGCCCTCGACCCTGTCCTCATCTTCGGCCTTGGGCCGGCTTCTCGGCTCTCCCTTTGGGAGAGCTGGCATTTGCGAAGCAAATGACTGAGAGGGCAAAAAACTAGCAAGTCTGCACCAAAGCAAATTGGAAAAGCCATGTCAGCTGGCATCAGCCCTCTCTGTCGCTGCGCGACATCTCTCCCAGAGGGAGAGACAAGTTTGGATTGTGCGTAAGGGCAAGAAATTCGCACCGGCTTCTAGGAGGAATGTTAAATGGAACAACGATTACTGACGGCGCTGCTGGGCACAGTCTGCATTTTGCTTGTGATTCCGGCGGTTGGCTGTTTGATTCACCTGATTCGCACGGCGATTCTTCGCGTGATTGGGCAGGCAGTAGGCGGGGAGACCGCGTGGTTTATCGCCAACCGCGCGACATTCTTGGGGGTCGTGCATCATGAATGCGCACATGCACTGGTGGCGGTTCTCACCGGCGGAAAAGTAGAGCAAATGCAGCTGTTTCACCCGCAGGGCGATCAATTGGGCTGTGTGATTTGGCGTCCGCGCCGCCTGTATCCCGGCGCCTGTGCCATACAGTATACACTGGTCTCGATTGCGCCGGTCGTGTTTGGCTGCTGCAATGTTTACTTGCTGTGGAACAATGTCTTTCCGCTGTGCACACGCGTGTGGCAGATGCTTTTGCTCGGCTATGTGATGCTTTCAATTTTTATCCAGTCGACCATGAGCCGGCAGGATGTGCGTGTCGCGGCAAAGGGCTTGCCGGTGTGCGCCGTGATGATCTTTGCTGTGCTGCTGGTCACCGGCGCGGACGTGTGCGCATGGCTGCTGCATACCGACTGGCAGAGCGTGCTGGAGCATGTGCTGGGCACAGCTTAAATTCCACACAAAAAAAGGCTTTCCGAAAATGCTCGGAAAGCCTTTTAATGTTTCAGTTATGGATGATTTTCCACGGAAACAGCCAAATAATTAGCCGTTCAGTGCAGCGTTTACGTCTACTGCGACAGCAACGGAAGCGCCAACCATCGGGTTGTTGCCCATGCCCAGGAAGCCCATCATCTCTACGTGAGCCGGTACGGAGGAAGAACCTGCGAACTGTGCATCGGAATGCATACGGCCCATGGTGTCGGTCATGCCGTAGGAAGCCGGACCTGCTGCCATGTTGTCCGGATGCAGGGTACGGCCCGTGCCGCCGCCGGATGCAACGGAGAAGTACTTCTTGCCCAGCTGGATGCATTCCTTCTTGTAGGTGCCTGCAACCGGATGCTGGAAACGAGTCGGGTTGGTGGAGTTGCCGGTGATGGAAACGTCAACGCTCTCGTGATGCATGATGGCAACGCCCTCACGAACGTCGTCAGCGCCGAAGCAGCGAACCTTGGAGCGCTCGCCGTCAGAGTAAGCGATTTCCTTGACGATGTTCAGCTCGCCGGTGTAGTAATCAAACTTGGTCTGTACGTAGGTAAAGCCGTTGATGCGGGAGATGATCTGTGCAGCGTCCTTGCCCAGACCGTTCAGGATAACGCGCAGCGGCTCCTTGCGTGCCTTGTTCGCGGAGCGAGCCAGACCGATAGCGCCCTCAGCAGCAGCGAAGGACTCGTGGCCAGCCAGGAATGCGAAGCACTTGGTCTCCTCGCGCAGCAGCATAGCTGCCAGATTGCCGTGACCCAGACCTACCTTGCGGTCATCAGCAACAGAGCCCGGGATGCAGAATGCCTGCAGGCCGATGCCGATTGCCTCAGCAGCCTCCGGTGCGGACTTTACGCCCTTCTTGATTGCGATTGCAGCGCCTACGGTGTAAGCCCAGCAAGCGTTCTCAAATGCGATCGGCTGTACGGAACGAACGGTTGCAGCCGGATCAATGCCCTTTTCCTTGCAGATTTCAGCACATTCCTCTACGCTGGAAATGCCGTACTCAGCGAGGACGCCATTGATCTTGTCAATTCTTCTTTCGTAACTTTCAAACAAAGCCATGATACACTGTCCTCCTTACTCTGCACGCGGGTCGATGAACTTCACACCTTCAGCAAAGCGGCCGTAGGTGCTGGTGTTCTTAGCCATAGCCTCCGCCGGCTCAACGCCCTTGCGGATCTGTTCCATCATCTTGCCCAGATGAATGAACTCATAGCCGATGACCAGATTGTCCTTGTCCAGAGCCAGACGGGTAACATAGCCCTCTGCCATCTCCAGATAGCGGGTGCCCTTTGCCTTGGTGCCGTACATGGTGCCTACCTGGCTTCTCAGACCCTTGCCCAGATCTTCCAGACCTGCGCCGATCGGCAGACCGTTTTCGGAGAATGCGGTCTGGGTGCGGCCGTATACGATCTGAAGGAACAGCTCGCGCATTGCCACGTTGATGGCATCACATACCAGGTCGGTGTTCAGAGCTTCCAGCAGGGTCTTGCCCGGCAGGATCTCGGATGCCATAGCTGCGGAATGGGTCATACCGGAACATCCGATGGTCTCAACGAGAGCTTCCTCGATGATGCCTTCCTTGACGTTCAGGGTCAGCTTACAGGCGCCCTGCTCCGGAGCACACCAGCCGACACCGTGGGTCAGACCGCTGATGTCCTTGATTTCCATTGCCTGCGTCCACTTGCCCTCCTGCGGGATCGGAGCCGGACCATGGTATGCGCCCTTAGCGACCGGACACATGTTTTCCACTTCTGCGGAATAAAGCATAATTTTTATCCTTTCCTGAAACAGATTATTTTCTTCCCGAATTGGAAGAAAACGCTTCAATTGAACCAAAACCTTTCCTTTTCTGAGAAAAAAGCCGATAACTCGCACGAACCAAGTCATCAGCCGACGCAGCCGTTCTGCTCGTTCCGAAGGCTGCAGAAAAATTTCGTTTCATCTGTCAATAAGTTTACCATGCACCAAAAAATTTGTCAACTATTCGGAACGTTGTTCCTGTACTTTTTCCGCGTTTCAGGCAGAAAAAACAGGGATTTGACGGAGTTTCCGGCACAAACTCGCCCAAACCTTCCACAGCATCTTACCATCAGTTTACTATTTTTTTGCATGCGGCGGCAAGAAAAAAGCGATTCCTGTCTTTGCCAAAGACGGGAACCGCTGCGTGTTATTGCGTTTTGCTTACAAGCTGCCGCGCGACGGATTCCGGCGCCAGCACATCCGTGATGAGTCCAGCGCGCAGTACGCTTTGCAGCGCCTGGATGCGCGTGTCCGCTGTGCAGATGCCGATGATGCGGCGGCACCGCTTCAGCATGTCCAGCGGAATGCGCATGACGGTGTGCGGCAGGGAAACCATTTTTCCCGCGGTATCCATGCCGTAGCCCGCGGCATAGCCGACGGCGCTTGCCTGTCCGCAGTAGCCGGTGCGCTGCACAATCGAGTCGTCGTGAATTTCCACCACTGCCAAATCCAGCTTTTTCCACTGGCTGAGCACGGCTTGATACTGCGCGGTCTCGCGGAGTATGTTCGCGTCCGCCTCGCTGGAGGTGTACGCAGGGGCGTGCAGAAAGACCGGCTGCGCGCCGCACGCCTCCGCGAACATGCGGACGTGTTCATCCGGATGGTACTGGCGCGACAGCACGTTGCTGTTGCCGAGCAGTGGACAGATGGTCTGGATGGAGAGGGGCGGCACCTGTACGCTCTCCAGCCGCTTCGCCGCGAGACCGATGACCGTGCCCCAGCCGACACCGACCACGGCGGGATTTTGTTCGTATATGTACGTCAGCAGACGCTGCGCCATCGCGTAATGGGTGACGTCGTCGGATTCCTCGTCCGGCACGACAATGCTGCTGTGCAGGCCGTAGGTTTGGCACAGATGCTCTGTCAGAATCTCCGGTGTGGAGGTGAACGAGCGCACGCGGATTTCTACAATGCCAATGCTTCGCGCTTCGTTGAGCATGCGGCTGACCAGCGGGCGGGAGACGCGCAGCATGTCCGCGATTTCTCCCTGCGTCTTGTTTTCCTCATAATAAAGGTGGGCAACTCTGGCAAGCCGTTCTAATTTCTCTTTCCGGTATTTCATCTTTGCTCCCGTCATCATAAAGAATCGAAAAAAATTGCTTGGCTGCCGCGCGGACGGCGCGGCAGATACATTCTATACTATCTTTAGTATACCATTAAAGTTTTCCATTGACAATATCTAACTGCATAAGAACACGGAAAAAAACTGCCATTTTTTAGGAGGCGCGTTTTTGGCTTTTGTGCGCTTGACACGGGACGGAATGTATGGTATCGTACCATGCATATAAGGGAGTAGTCGGCGCACTGCGTAACCAAGTCAACATACTGAAGCGCAGGCTTCTGGCTTTGTTTTAAATGACGAGACTTATCTGTTTTTGACGCAGATAGGGGCTCGTCTTTTTGTATGCCCTTTTTTCGCGACAAAAACCCGTAATTTTTTATTTTTTTCCAGCAAAAGGAGCGCTGCACATGAGTTTTTTGGATTTGTTTGTCATCGCCGTGGGGCTGTCCATGGACGCCTTCGCCGTGTCTGTCTGTAAGGGGCTGTCCGTGCGGCAGCTAAAATTTTCGCACGCCTGTATCGCCGGTGCGTACTTCGGCGGCTTTCAGTTTTTGATGCCGCTGCTCGGCTATGCGCTCGGCGTCCGGTTCCAGCAGTACATCACGAGCATTGACCATTGGATTGCCTTTGTGCTGCTCGCCCTCATCGGCGCCAATATGATAAAGGAATCGCGCGGGGAGGCGGAGCAGCTCAACGATTCGTTCTCGTTTTGGACGATGCTCCCGCTCGCCGTTGCGACGAGCATCGACGCGCTGGCGGTCGGCATCACGTTTGCGTTTTTGCAGGTTTCTATCTTGCCCGCCGTGACGGTCATTGGGTGTACGACGTTCGTGCTGTCCGCGGTCGGCATCAAAATCGGAAATGTGTTCGGCACGCGCTACAAATCGCGCGCGGAGCTGGTTGGCGGCATCGTGCTGATTGTCCTCGGATGTAAGATTCTGCTCGAACACCTCGGGCTTCTGGGATAAGGGAAACATTTACAGTCTCGTTACAGTTTGGTCATGCGCTGGTCGTTGACGCCCGCGGGCGGGGATAGTATACTAACTATACTGAAAAAAACACAGGATTGGAAGGATAGATATGTCTGAACATACATCGGAATGGGGCGCCCAGCTGATACCGGCGGCGCCCAAGCGGGCAGACCCGTCTCTGGACCCGTTCAAGCAAATGATGTCGTATTACCGCTGTGCGGCGATGGAGGTCGAGACCAAATTCCGCGTGCTCGACGTGCAAATGTCGCTCAACCGCGAAAACAACCCGATTGAGTCCATCAAGACGCGGCTGAAAAGTCCGGAGAGCATCTTTGAAAAGCTCAAGCGGCGCGATTTGCCGATGACGCTGAGCGCCATCGAGGAAAACCTCAATGACATCGCCGGTGTGCGCGTCATCTGCTCGTTTCCGGAGGACATTTACCTGCTCGCGGATGCGCTGCTGCGGCAGGATGACATCACGCTGATTGAGCGGAAGGACTACATCCAGAACCCGAAGCCGAACGGCTACCGCAGCCTGCACCTCATCGTGGAGGTGCCGATTTTCCTGCGCAACGAGACGAAAAGGATGCGCGTGGAAGTCCAGCTGCGCACGATTGCGATGGACTTTTGGGCGAGTCTGGAGCACAAGCTGCGCTACAAAAAGGGCTTGGAGGACAGCGAGGACTATCAGGAGATTTCCCGCCAGCTCAAAAACTGCGCGGAAATCAGCGCCATGCTCGATCGGCTGATGGAGAACATCCGCGGGCAAATCGAGGGCGGACGCGAGCTGTAAACGCGAAAAAAAATACTCCCTGTGCCGGTGGCATAGGGAGTATTTGCTGTTTTGGTGCGGATAACAGGACTTGAACCTGCACGGGAAACCCGCTAGAACCTAAATCTAGTGCGTCTGCCAATTCCGCCATATCCGCATAGCGTATCTATCGTAGCACACGCCGCTCCGTGTTGTCAAGAAAAACCTCCCGCGGGTATGGCGGAAAGAGGAAATTTGTCGGGGCAGGTGTGTTCAAATACCGGAAAATATGCTACAATAACAGTACTTGTGAGTACACGAACGATGGGCGGAATCAGGCGCCCGCGAGATAAAGGAAACAGAATGATGAAACGACTCAAAAACGCGATTGCGCTGCTGCTGTGCACGGTGCTTCTCAGCGGCTGCCAGATCATCTCCGCCGGAGATGACCTGCTGCAGACGCCCAAGCCGTCACAGGAGTACACGCTGCTGCAAAACAAGCTGGAACAAATCATGGGCACCACGATGACCTATTCCGCGCCGCAGAGCGGCTCGTACCGCAATGCCGTGACCTTTGCCGACATTGACGGCGAGGACGGCAAGGAGGCCATCGCCTTCCTGCGCGACGAGTCCGGCGGCAAAATCTACGTCTATGCGTTTACCAAGGACGGCGATTCGTATCAGGAGCTGGGAAGCGTAGAAGGCCCCGGCACGGCAATCGGCGCGATGGACTTTATCCGCATCAAGGACGGAGACCAGCGGCTGTTCACGCTGACGTGGACGCTGGCGAGCGGCGTCGGCAAGGGCTTGACCGTGTACAGCATTCAGGACGGCAAGCTCAAGGAGCTGCTCGACACGACGTGTACCGACTACACGATTGCCGATCTGGATCAGGACGGCACGGAGGAGCTGTTCACGCTGTCGTATGAGGGCGCGGGACGCAAGATTGCACAGGTGTATTCGTATGCCAACAAGCAGATGAGCCTGCTGTCGCAGGCGTATGCGTCACAGGACGCCCAGACCATCGCCAATTTGCAGGCGGGACAGCTGAGTCCGGACGGCACACAGGCGGTCTTTGTCGACAACAAAATCGAAAATGACAACGGCATGCAGACGGATATTTACGTGCTCGACCAAAAGAACACCACGCTGCGCAATCTGTCGCAGAACTCCGACACATCGACGTACCGCGCCACCACGCTGTATTTCTGCGAGGATATCAACGGAGATGCCGCGATTGAGGTGCCGCAGCCGTCACCGGATGCGTCGGACGCGGTGCATGTGACCGACAACGTGCTCGGCGAGGCGAGCAGCTCGGACATCAACAGCCTGATGGACTGGTATCAGTTTGACAGCAGCGGACAGGCGCAGCTGGCGCTGACCACCTATAAAAGCCCGACAGAGGGCTGGATGTTCAAGCTCCCGTCGGCATGGCGCGGGAACGTAACCATCAGCACAAACAGCGGAACCGGTGTCAACCAGACCGTATTCACGCCGAAGGGGAAAACCGCGCCGCTGCTGACCATTTATGTCTTTACCGGCGACGGGCGGGAGAACAAGGCGAAGCAGCAGGGTCTGATTGACCTCGGCTCGACGTCGGATATCAGCTACGCTGCCAAGCTGGGCAGCGCGGACAGCGAGCTGGCGCTGTCCAAAAAACAGTTGGAAGATGCATTCGGTGTGATTATGAGCGAATGGTCATAACGTACACGGATTGGTGAGGAAAAAAGGAGAATCAAACGACTATGATGACGCGAAAAGTTTTGGTGCTGGAGGATGAAGAAAATATCCGCGCCTTTGTGGTAATCAATCTCAAGCGCGCAGGCTACGAGGTCGTGCAGGCGGGCAGCGGCGAGGAAGCGCTGGAAAAATATCAGGAAAACACCGATGTCGCGGTGTGTATTTTGGATGTCATGCTGCCGGGCATTGACGGCTACGAGGTGTGCCGCACGCTGCGCAGCGAGGGCTATGAGGGCGGCATCATCATGCTGACCGCCCGCACGCAGGAATCCGACAAGGTCACCGGTCTGATGACCGGCGCGGACGACTATGTGACCAAGCCGTTTTCGGTCTTGGAGCTGACCGCCCGCGTCGATGCGCTGGTGCGCCGTCTGGGTCTGCACTCGTTTACCGCGGAGACCATCCAGAGCGGCGAATTTTGTCTGGACATGCGCGCCAGAGAGCTGAAAAAGAACGGCAAGCGCGTGGATTTGACGCAGGTAGAGTTTTCGCTCATGAAAACCTTCTTGGAAAACCGCGGCAGAGCGATGGACAGAGAGGAGCTGCTCGGCGCGGTCTGGGGCAAGCACTATTCCGGCGAGCTCAAGATTGTCGACGTCAACATTCGCCGTCTGCGCATCAAGGTGGAGGACGATCCGGCATCTCCGCGCCACATCACGACCGTGCGCGGCTTTGGCTACATGTGGAAGGATTAAGGCTCTATGGATAAAAAAGTAACTGCGGATACCAGAGAGCTGCCTGATATTTCGCAGGAATTTAAGGCAAAAAAAGACGGGGACGGCGGCCCGCGCGAGATACGCGTGCAGCACGCGCACGGCGGCCTGAAGGGGCGCTGGACGATGAACTCCATGACCATCATCATGGCGGCGCTCGCGATTGTGACCATCTTCGTGACGACGCTTTCCGCCAGCTATTACTATAATAATATCCGGCAGAATCTGTACACGCGCGTCACGCAGTCCGCGAGCTTTATCAACCGGTTTCTCAACTCCAGCTACGACCAGTTTTTGTCCGCGAGCGAGTCGTTCGTGGCGAATATGGAGGACAAGGACAAGCTGGAAATTCAGATTGTCTCCAGCGCGGGAAACATTCTGTCGTCGTCGTCCTCGTTTACAACCATCGGCTCGGCGCCGGGCACCAAGGACACCGCGCAGTGTCTGGAGCAAAACGCGACCATCGTGTGGATGGGCAGGGACAGCGTGTCCGGTGAGCGCGTCATCTCGGCGTCCGCGCCGCTGGTTGACACCAACGACAATCTGATTGGCTGCGTGCGCTGCATTTCCTCGATGGCGGTGGTGCAGCGGCAGATTATCGTCATTGTGCTGGCGTGTCTGCTGCTCGGCGCGTTTTTTGCGCTGGCTGTCGAGCTGTCCAACCGGTACTTTATCAAGTCGATTGTCGAGCCGGTCATGAAAATCAACATCATCGCCAAGGAAATCGCGGCGGGCCGCTACGGCATGCGCCTGCACAAGGTGTATGACGATGAAATCGGCGATTTGTGCGACACCATCAATCATATGTCCGAGGAAATCGGCAAGGCGGAGCGCATGAAAAACGACTTTATCTCGTCGGTTTCGCACGAGCTGCGCACGCCGCTCACCGCCATCGGCGGCTGGAGCGACACGCTGATCGCGGGCGGCGCGACGGATCCGGAGGAGGTCATCATGGGTCTCGGCATCATCCAGAAGGAGAGCCGCCGCCTGACCCAGATGGTCGAGGAGCTGCTCGACTTTACGCGGCTGGAATCCGGCCGCATGAAGCTGAACATGGAGCTGTTTGACGTCGGCGCAGAGCTGTACGAGGCGGTGTACATGTACGAAAACATGCTGGAAAAAGAAAACATTCAGCTGGAATACGACATTCCGGATCAGATGTGTCCGGTCAACGGCGACCGCCACCGCATGAAGCAGGTGTTCCTCAACATCATTGACAACGCGGCGAAGTACGGCAAGAGCGGCGGACGCATCCGCATCACGCTGTCGCGCGACAGCTACACCGTCATGATTGAGGTGCGCGACTGGGGCGTCGGCATCAAGGAGGACGAGCTGCCGTTCGTCAAGGAGAAGTTCTACAAGGGCAGCTCCAAGCAGCGCGGCAGCGGCATCGGCCTCGCCGTCACGGACGAGATTGTCCGTATGCACGGCGGCACGCTGAACGTCGCCAGCATTTACGGCGAGGGCACGACGGTGACGATTACGCTGCCGCTCGCCAACACCGAAACGCGCCCTGCGCAGCCGGAACCCGAGGCGCAGGAGCAGGAAGAGAAGGAGTCTTAGTTGAGCAAAGCATCACAACGGGTTGTGCACAAGACAACCATCGGCGGCCAGTCGATTTTAGAGGGCATCATGATGAAGGGGCCGCGCAAGACGTGCACGGTCGTGCGCAAGCCGGACGGCGGACTTGCCATAGAGGAAAAGCCCTATACGCCGCTCAAGGAAACGCATAAAATTGCCGGTGTGCCGGTCATCCGCGGCTTTGTCCTCATGGTGCAGTCGCTGATTGAGGGATTTCGGGCAATTGACTATTCGTCCAAAATTTTGCTGGAGGACGAGGAGGACGAGCAGCCGTCCAAGCTGGAGCTGTGGTTCAAAGACCACTTCGGGGACGGGCTGGTGGAATCCGTGCTGTATTTCCTGTCCATTCTCGTCGGCGTGGGTCTCGCGGTCGGGCTGTTTATCCTGCTTCCGGCGCTCGTGACCGGCTTTCTGCCGGACAGCACGGCGCACTGGGGCAGAAATCTGCTGGAGGGCGTGCTGCGCATTGTCATTTTCATCGCGTATATGGCGCTCATGAGCCTGATTCCCGACATGAAGCGGACATTCCGCTATCACGGCGCGGAGCACAAGACGATTTACTGCTATGAAAAGCAGCTGGAACTGACCGTGGAAAACGTCCGCGTCCAGCCGCGCGAGCATCCGCGCTGTGGCACGAGCTTTTTGTTCGTGATTATGATTATCAGCATTTTGGTGTTCTCCGTCGTGACGGCGGAGAGCAGAATCATGCAGCTTGTGCTGCGCCTTGTGCTGCTGCCCATCGTCATCGGTCTGAGCTATGAGGTCAACCGGTTTGCGGGCAGACATGACGGCGTGCTGTCGAGCATTTTGCGCTGGCCGGGCATGATGCTGCAGCACATCACGGTTTTGGAGCCGGATGACAGCATGATTGAAGTGGCAATCGAAGCACTTGAGCGCGTCATTCCGGACGACAAGCAGGAGGACGCATGGTGAGTATTTGGGATGCGTATGTGTCCCTGCGGCAGGCGCTGACCGACATCGGCGTGGAGGAAGCCGAGCTGGAGGCGCGCGAGCTGGTCGCGTTTGCCCTGCACGGGCAGGCGAAGCACGCGCGCGCTTGGCGGGAGCTGCCGCTGGACGCGGAGACGAGAGAACAGCTGCACGCGCTGTTCGAGCGCAGAAAGCAGGACGAGCCGCTCGCGTATATTTTGGGCGAGTGGGATTTTTACGGCAATCGGTTTGTCGTGACGCCGGATGTGCTCATTCCGCGCGGCGACACCGAATGGCTGTGTGATGCGGCGGTACAGGCGGCAAAGCGGCAAAAGCAGCCCAAAATATTGGATTTGTGCTGCGGCAGCGGCTGTATCGGTCTGTCGATTGCACTCGCTGTGCCGCAGGCACAGGTGACGCTGGTGGACTGCTCGGAGCAGGCACTCGCCGTCGCGCGGCGAAACGCCGCGCTGCACGGCTTATCTCAGCCGCGCGTGACAATCACCGCGGGAGATGCCTTGCGTCCGAACAGCATTCATGATATATTTACTATCATCGTTTCCAATCCGCCGTACATCACGGCGCAGGAAATGACCGCGCTCGACCGCAGCGTGGATGCGTATGAACCGCATCTGGCGCTGTACGGCGGCGCGGACGGACTGGATTTCTATCGCGCGATGGCGCAGCGTCCGGCATTTTCGCTGGCGTCCGGCGGTCTGCTGTTTGCGGAATGCGGCTGGAAGCAGGGTGAACAGGCGGCGCAGCTGTTCCGGCAGGCGGGATGGAAAAACGTCCATCTGCGCGAGGATCTCGCGGGCATCCCGCGGATTATCTGCGCGGAAAAACTTTAACGACAGCAGGAGGCAAATCATGGCGAAGAAAAAAGCATTGCCTACCGTTACGGTAGCAACCGATAAAAAGAAGGCGCTGGATCAGGCGCTGGCACAGATTGAAAAGCAGCACGGCAAAAACGCCGTCATGTTCCTCGGTCAGGAGGTCGAGCAGGAGGACAAGGACGTCATCTCCACCGGCTCCATTGGTCTGGACATGGCACTGGGCATCGGCGGCCTGCCGCGCGGCAGAATTATCGAGATTTACGGACCGGAATCGTCCGGTAAAACCACCCTCGCCCTGCACGCGATTGCATCGGCACAGGCGGACGGCGGCATTGCGGCGTTTATCGACGCCGAACATGCGCTGGACCCGTCGTATGCGGCGGCGCTCGGCGTTGACGTGGACAGCCTGCTGGTATCGCAGCCGGACAGCGGCGATCAGGGCTTGGAAATTGCCGAACAGCTGGTGCGCTCGGGCGCGCTGGACATCATCGTCATTGACTCGGTAGCGGCACTGGTTCCGCGCGCGGAAATCGAGGGCGAGATGGGCGATTCGTTTGTCGGTCTGCACGCCCGTCTGATGAGTCAGGCGCTGCGCAAGCTGGCGGGCGTCATTGCCAAGTCCAAGTGCGTGGCAATCTTCATCAACCAGCTGCGCGAAAAGGTCGGCGTCATGTACGGCAATCCGGAGGTAACCACCGGCGGCCGCGCGCTCAAGTTCTATTCGTCCGTGCGCATTGACGTGCGCCGCGTCGAGTACCTCAAGGACGGAGACCGCGCGATTGGCAGCCACACGCGCGCAAAAATTGTCAAGAACAAGATGGCACCGCCGTTCCGCGAGGCGTATTTTGACATCATGTACGGCGAGGGCATCTCACGCACCGGCGAGCTGCTGGATTTGGGCGTGGATTACGAGCTGATTAAAAAGGGCGGCGCGTGGTTCACCATCAATGAGGAACGCTTTCAGGGCAGAGACAACGCCAAGAAGTATCTGGCGGAGCATCCGGAGGTTGCGGACGCGCTGGAGGCACAGATTCGCGAGGCGATTCAGGAAAACCGCGAAAAAGCCAAGCAGGAGCGGCAGGCACATGCGGCACAGCGCCGCACCGCCAAGCCGAGCGAGGACGAGGAACAGACACCGGAGGAAGCACCGCAGAGACGGTCTGCCGCGGTTTCCATTGACGCGGATGACTTCGGCGACGACGATATTTAAGTATGCCGGAGATGTGTGACGAACAACAGTATCGGGATGCAGAGGTCGCGGCGGCTGGGATGCTCAGCCGCCGCCCGCTGTCTGCGGCGATGCTGGAACAAAAGCTATTGGACAAGGGCTTCGCACCGGAGGCCGCAGACTATGCGGTGCAGCGCATGCGCCTGCTGCGCGCGATTGACGATGAGGCGTATGCCGAAATGCTCATTCGCTCGTATCGAAACAAGGGCTATGGCGCGCTGCGCATCCGGCAGGAGCTGTATCAGCGCGGCGTGCCCAAGGACATCGCGGCGCAGCAGCTTCGCAACATGGAGCCGAATTGGGAAAAAATGCACGCGCTGCTGGAAAAAAAGCTGCGCGGCGATGTCTCGGACAGAAAGCAGCGCGAAAAGGCGATGGCGGCATTGCAGCGCCGCGGATTTACGTTTTCCGAAATCAAAATCGCCATGGACAACTACCGCGCTGAATTGCAACAACAGCAGGAGGAGGAATTTTATGTCGATTAAATTGGGTATGATCTCGCTGGGCTGTGCGAAAAATCTCGTGGACGGCGAGCACATGCTGGCACAGCTGGCGGATGCCGGTGTGACCATCGTGGACGATGTGGCAGAGGCGGATGTCGCCGTTGTCAACACGTGCGGCTTTATCGAGTCCGCCAAGCAGGAGGCCATCAATACGATTTTGGAGACGGCGCAGCTCAAGCAGACCGGCTCGCTGAAGGCACTCATTGTGACCGGATGTCTGGTGCAGCGCTATCCGAAGGAAATTGTCGAGGAACTGCCGGAAATTGATGCGGTGCTCGGCACAGGCAGCTATACCAACATTGTCGATGCCGTGCGCGCCGTCATGCAGGCACCGGGCACGGTATATCAGAACTTTGGTCAAATCAACGAGGCGGAGATGGAGGGCGGCCGCATTTTGCTGACGCCGGGCTATTCCGCGTATCTGAAAATCGCAGAGGGCTGCGACAACCACTGTGCGTACTGCGTGATTCCGTCGCTGCGCGGCAAGTTCCGCTCCCGCGCGATGGAGGATGTGCTCAAGGAGGCGCAGGCGCTGGCGGATGCCGGTGTGCGCGAGCTGATTATCGTCGCACAGGACATCACGCGCTACGGCATGGACTTGTATCATGAGCACAAGCTGTCCGAGCTGCTGCATGAGCTATGTAAGATGGATTTCACTTGGGTGCGCCTGCACTATCTGTATCCGGATGAAATCACGGACGATATGATTGAGACGATTGCGCAGGAGCCGAAAATCGTCAAGTATCTGGACATTCCGATTCAGCACGTCAACAACCGCATTCTGCGCGCCATGCACCGCCGCGGCGATGCCCAGTTCTTGCGCGAGCTGTTTCACAAGCTGCGCCGCGAGATTCCGGGGCTTGTGCTGCGCACCAGCCTGATTGTCGGCCTGCCGGGTGAAACCGACGAGGAATTTGAAGAACTGTGCGACTTCCTGCGCGAGATGCGCATTGAACGCGCAGGTGTGTTCTGCTATTCGCCGGAGGAGGGCAGCGAGGCCGCCGAGATGCCGGATCAGATTGATGAGGAGCTGAAAAACGAGCGCCGCATGATTATTGAAGAATTGCAGTCGGATGTGCTCGACCAGTTCGCCGCGCGCATGCAGGGTCAGCTGCTCGATGTGCTGTGCGAGGGCTGGGACGGAGAGACCGGTCTGTATTACGGCAGAAGCTATGCCGATTCGCAGGACATTGATGCCCGTGTGCTGTTTGACAGCGCGTTCTCCGTTGAGGAGGGCGACTTTGTGCCGGTGCGCATCACCGGTGCGCAGGGCGCAGACCTCACCGGCAGCACGGAGCGCGCACAATAACGGTTGACACGCTCTCACGGAGGCCGTATAATAATTTTTGCGGACACTTTCCGCAAATTGAAATAAGGATGGGACAAGTTATGACACTTGCGAATAAGATTACGTTGGCGCGCATTGCGCTGATTCCGTTTTTCGTCATTTTTGCGACGATTGGCGGAGTGACCTGTGATGTCATCGCGCTGGTGCTGTTCTGCGTGTGCAGCTTTACCGACTTTCTTGATGGCTATGTGGCACGCAAATATCATCAGGTGACGGATTTTGGCAAATTTGTCGATCCGCTCGCGGACAAGCTGCTCATTTGTGCGGCAATGGTCATTTTCATTGACCGCGGTCTGATGGCAGGCTGGATGGTATTTATCATTCTCGCCCGTGAATTTATCATCACCTCGCTGCGCACGATTGCCGCGATGAAGGGCACCGCAATGGCTGCCGCTTGGTCGGGCAAGGTAAAGACCTGCGTACAGATTGCAGGCGTGATTCTCATTTTCCTGTGCACCATTGTCACGGGCGCACAGAGCCTGCACGATGCGTTTCTCATTTCGCTGTGCGGGTGGGTTATGATGGCAATTACGCTGTATTCCGGCTATGATTATCTGCACCGCAACTGGAATCTGGTTGCGGAGGGTGCAACCAAACCAAAAAATTAAAGGGGAAGGATGCTATTATGAAACTGTATAACTCGATGACGCGCAAAAAGGAAGAGTTTGTCCCGCTGGAGCCGGGCAAGGTCAAGATGTACTCCTGCGGCCCGACTGTGTACAACTATTTCCACATCGGCAACGCGCGCCCGTTCATTATTTTTGATACGCTGCGCCGCTATTTTGAGTACCGCGGCTATGACGTCAAGTTCGTGCAGAACTTTACGGATATTGACGACAAAGTTATCAAGAAGGCAAATGAGGAAGGCGTGACCTATGATGTCATCGCTGACCGCTACATCAAGGAATACTTTGTCGACGCCAAGGGTCTGGGCATTCATCCGGCTACCGTGCATCCGCGCGCAACCGAGACCATGGACGCGATTATTGACATCGTCAAGACGCTGATTGACAACGGTCATGCCTATGTCGCAGCAAACGGCGACGTGTATTTCCGCACCAAGAGCTTTCCGGAATATGGCAAGCTGTCGCATCAGCCGCTGGACGAGCTGCAGGCAGGTGCCCGCATCAGCGTCGGCGAGCAGAAGGAAGACCCGATGGACTTTGCCATCTGGAAGGCAGCCAAGCCGGGCGAACCGAGCTGGGATACGCCGTGGGGCAGCAAGGGCCGTCCGGGCTGGCATATCGAGTGCTCCGCAATGGTCAACAAGTATCTGGGCAAGACCATTGACATTCACTCCGGCGGCAAGGATCTGATTTTCCCGCATCATGAAAACGAGATTGCACAGTCTGAGTGCGCAAACGGCTGCACATTTGCCAATTATTGGCTGCACAACGGCTTCCTGACCATCGACAACGAGAAAATGTCCAAGTCCAAGGGCAATTTCTTTATGGTGCGCGATGCCGCCAAGGTATACGGCTATGAGACCATCCGCATGTTCATGCTGTCCGGTCACTACCGCAGCCCAATCAACTACTCCGAGGAGTCGCTGATTATGGCAAAGAACGCGCTGACTCGTCTGTACACCGCAGCGGAGAACCTCCAGTTCCTGCTTGACCATCAGACCGGCGACACGATGACCGCTGACGAACAGGCAAAGGTACAGCATTTGCAGCAGTACCGCCAGAAGTTCATGGACGCGATGGACGACGACCTGAACACCGCAGATGCACTGGCTGCGATTTTCGAGCTGGTTCGCGAAATCAACACCGAGGTCAAGGATCCGGCTTGCACCCACGCCTTTGTACAGGCTTGCTTCGATCTGATGATGGAGCTGTGCGGCGTGCTCGGTCTGGTTGACCATCTGGAAAAGAAGGACATTGACAGCGAGGTAGAGGAGCTGATTGCACAGCGCGCCGCTGCCAAGAAGGCAAAGAACTTCGCAGAGGCTGACCGCATCCGCGATTACCTGCTCAACGAGAAGGGCATTGTCATCAAGGATACCCGTCAGGGCACCCAGTGGAGCTACAAAGAGGATTAAATCGGAATAAAACAACAGCCGTTCTGGAGACAGAACGGCTGTTGACTTTTTTTGTAAAAATGACAGAATGATAACGAAAATAACAGAACAATGACAGTTCTTAAGAAGATATAAAAATCCATTAAAATCTCTTGCATTTGTCACCCGATGGTGCTATGATTCTAGGCAAAGAAAATAGACAAATTCGTTTTGAAGGAGCGATTGATATGGATAGAAATATAAAAAAAAGAGTGCTGGCACTTGGCGCATCCGCCTGCCTGCTGTGCTCCGGCGGAGCATTCGCCGCAGAGCCGGCACAGAATCCGAATACAGCTGCGCCGGCGGCAGTTGCCGGTACACAGAGCCAAAATGTGGCGGCTTCCAAGACCGTATATGTCAAAACCGACCTCAATGTGCATGAACAGCCGGATGCTTCGTCCAAGGTGCTGGGCACGCTGAAAAAGGATACCGCTGTCGTTGTCACCGAGGAAAAGTATGGCTGGTATACCATCACATTTAACGGACAGACCGGCTATATCAGCGCAGAGTATACGACAGAAACCGACCCGTCCACGCCAACCCCGACGCCGACACCGGAGACCAAGACCGTGTATACCACGGAGAATTTGAAGGTTCGCGCACAGCCGAACACCAGTGCAGAGGTACTTGGCACGCTCAAAAAGGGCACCAAGGTAGAGACGTATGGTCTGAAAGACGGCTGGTATGAAATCAAGTACGAGGGCAAGACCGGCTATATCAGCGCAAAGTATACGACAGAAACCGACCCGTCTACACCGCAGCCGTCTCCGTCACCGGTACTGACTGTGTACACCAAGGAAGATCTGCGCGTTCGTGCAAAGCCGGACAACACCTCGACTGTACTGGGTGTGCTCAAAAAGGGCACAGCAGTAGAAACACTGGATGAGATCAACGGCTGGTATCTCATCAAGTACAACAATCAGGACGGCTATATCAGCAAGGCATATACCACGACGGAAAAGCCGGCTGCACCGACAGTCAAGTTTACCGATGTATCCAAGGATGACTGGTTCTATGAGCCGGTTATGTGGGCAGTATCCAACAACATTACTGCCGGTGTCAGCGAAAACAAGTTTGCACCGAACCAGACCTGCACCCGTGCACAGGCTGTGATGTTCCTGTGGAATCAGGCAGGCAAGCCGGTTGTTTCCAGAAAGAATACCTTTAAGGATGTCAAGCGCTCAGATTGGTATTACAATGCCGTTCAGTGGGCGGTATCCGAGGGCATTACCAACGGTACATCCAAGACGACATTCAGCCCGAGCAAGACCTGCAACCGTGCAGAAATCGTTACGTTCCTGTGGAATCAGGCAGGCAAGCCGTCTGTATCCGCCAGCAATCCGTTCAAGGATGTCAAGAGCTCGGATTGGTATTATAAGGCTGTTCAGTGGGCAGTCAAGAAGGGCGTGACCAGCGGCACATCCAAGACGACATTCAGCCCGACCAAGGCATGCACCCGTGCACAGATTGTGACCTTTATGTATCACAATCAGTAAACAGGCGCAAAAAATTGCAGATTTCGCCAAAACAGCTCCCTTTTCGGGGAGCTGTTTTTTTGTCTGACCGAGAGGGGAGAGACAGGTTTGGTTTGTGCGCAAGGCAAAATCCCTCACAGCAGCACGCTTTTTGCCTGTTCTATCTTTTGTGCGGCGGCGTGCCGGCTCCACGGCTGTGTGCTGCACCGCACCGGAATGCACATCTCTTGGATACGGTCATAAATGCGCTGTCTGACAATGTCATTGGTGCGGCGCATGGCGTCCGGTGTCAAATTGGTCGTGATAATCAGCGGTTTTCCCGATTTATACCGCTCGTCAATGATGGAAAATATCGTCTCAAATACATAATCTGAATTGCGCTCCACACCGAAATCATCCAGTACCAATAAGGAAAACCGCTGGAAAGAACGCAGATATTCATTGCGGTTGATTTGATAATTTCCTTGCAGCTCTGCAATAATTTTGGGGAAGGATGTGACCAAGACGGGAATGCCATGGTCAATTAAGGCATTGGCAATACATGCCGCTGCATGAGATTTTCCGCAGCCGACATCACCCCACAGCAGCAAACCGGTATTGTTGTCACGCATTTGTCTCCAATGATTGACATACTTCCAACACTGGGTCAAAAATGGTGTCTGTTGAGAATTGCCAAAGGTATGTGCCAAAAGCTGTTTGTCCTGAATGCCTTGTACACGCAGCTGCTCAATTTTTCCTTGTCGTTCCCGCTGCTCCATGTCCTGCTGCTCCTGTTCCTGCCGCTGCTTTTTACAAGCACACATGCAAAATACAACGCGTGGTTTGCCATCAAATTCAATGCGGCACTGCTTGGGTGTATGACACTTCCCACAGTACAACAAGCCGTCTTGTCCTGTGTAATCTCCTGTATTGGGTGCATTGCTGTGTGCTGCTCGTTCCATAACACCATCTAAATTCATAATGACCACTCACTTTCTGAATAATCCATGACTCCGTTGCGGGAGTCATATTTTTTTGTCGGTTTTGTCTCAGGCTGTTCGCAGGCTGGCCGCTTGGGCTGGTCTTGCCTTGCCTGTACAAAACTTGTCTGGTCTTGATTCGGCTTTTCTTGCCTGCATTTGTCTAAGCTGCACTCGTCTAAGCTGGACTTATCTGAGCTGGCCTGCTCTAAACTAGCCTTGCCTAGACTAGACTGAGGCAACCGCTGGTTGTCACTTGGTTGTCTATCGCATTTTTTCATATAATTTCCTCTTACTTTAATTTCCTCTTACTTCATCCAAGTCCACCCGTTCTTTTTCTAAAAAAATAGACGGATGATAGCGATCCTTTCGAATCAGATTATGGGTTCGCCAATGCGTGATGCACATAACCTCCGAATCAAACGAAAGCACAAAGCCTTTGTCAATCAGCAACTGTATATCCTGCTGCTTCCAGTCGCACAGCCGGAGAATGACATCAACATTGTCTAAAAATCCGTCGTCATCCGCCCACAGACACAACTGCACATACAGTGCCTGTACCGATGTCGGCAGCCTCAAAAACGGCCCGCCGTTCATAATTTTTCGTGCAAACATGCGGCGTTCTGCCAAACACATCACCTCACTTTGTCGGTTTGATTTTATAATAGCGGCTTTCGCCCGCTTGTCTATGTCAATTTCTTGCACGCCTGTGGATAAAAAAAAGACCGCCCAATAGACGGGTGTCCGTAAAACAGTTAATCCTCCGTATGGCTTAGACCATGCGGAGGATTTGTTTATGTCTAATCTTCAAACTTGCTGGCGGCA
>JABLTO010005421.1_pt1 | contig 19977 bp, 8 predicted proteins | sample 7160091 | NCBI WGS metagenome assembly JABLTO01 (sample SAMN14651225, study PRJNA627086) | human gut metagenome | isolation source: feces | host: Homo sapiens
ATTTCGCCATCCAGCATGTAGCAGTCAGCGTTCTTTGTCTGCTGATCGTTGAAGGTTACAACGTCTGCAATCTTCTTGTTCAGCAGTACAGCGTCAATCAGGCTTACGTTGCCATCCAGGTTGGTGTCGCCCAGCAGGACGTCAGACTCACCTGTAACAGCAGTTGTTGTTGTAGTTACCGGAGTATCAGCATCGGTAGTTGTTGTTGTAACAGCAGTGTCAGTAACAGTTACCTTAACCTCAACGGTGTTGCCGTCCGGATCTGTAACAGTGATCGTGGTTTCACCCTTTTCAACACCAGTTACAGTGCCGTCCTTATCAACAGTTGCGATAGTCGGATCGTTAGATACGAAGTCGCAGCCATCCTTGTTCGGCTTCAGAACTGTGCTTTCGCCCTTTGCTACTTCAACATCAGACGGAGTTACAACCAGCTTTTCGCTATCGCTGTTGCTGTCCGGTGTTACATCCGGATACAGTTCAGCCATAGTACCCAGAGCCATCATGATGTCGCCTGCGTGCCAGAATCTGTGGAGTGTGAAGTAGTAGTCACCAACGTCAACCTTGCCGTTGCCATCATTATCTTCACCCTCACCATTGTAGTACTTCTGAGCAGTCTGGTACATGGCGGAATCCTCATAGTTCGAACGGATGTCAACAAATGCAACACCGTCTTCAACCTTATCACCGTTCGGCATAGTACCGGTGTAACGGCTCTTGCTCAGAACCTGACCATCACCATTTTTACGAACGCCATCCGGCAGAACCAGCTTGGTTTCCCACAGTCTGTACAGGTTGGTATTGTGGTCAGAAACGCCGAGACCGATATCGTCACGGAACTTGTTCCACTCTCTGTCAAGCAGCTGCTGGGCGAGGTACAGAGACTGCTTTGCCAGTTCAGAAGAATCTGTCTGAGCAGCAGCAGATTTGTTCTTGTAAGAAGTTGCAGCAGAAGCCAGATCAGAGCTGGAAACGCCCTTAGCCTTTGCATAGTAAATCAGAGTATTTGCCAGAGAAGATACGCAGCCCAGGTCACCGTCACCATAACCAACGATGGTGCAGTGCAGGTTGTTATTTTCCTGGTATGTGCCGTTCCAGGTTTCCGGCTGGCCATCAGTATCCGGGCCTGCGGAACCGTGCCAAATCAGGCTGGACGGAATAGAGAAGCTTGTGCCGTCATCTGTTACACCCTGTGTCAGATCCGGTACAACGAAATCCTGTGTGGATTCATCATAGTGCTCATACTTTGCATTGATGGTCTTGGTTGCATTTGCAGTACCCAAGATGGTATTGTCCATGAACCAGCCTACCCAGCGATCCAGAATCTTTTCCAGAGCCTGTGTCAGTGTCAGACCAGTCTGTGCAATCTGAATATCCTGTGCGCCTTCTGTTGTCTTTACAACATAGTAAAGTTCAGCCAGACGCTGTACAGCCCATACCTGGTTACCAATCCAGTGGTTGGAACCCGGGTCAGCGTATACCGGGTGCTCAACATAAGCCATATCATAGAATGTGCTCAGTCCCAGATCGCTGTAGCCTTCATAACGTCCCTTGTAAGAGTTGGTGCATCCGCCGGCGATCGGGCCGTCAGCAGACATCAGCCACAGATACAGTTCCATCTGTCTTTCCAGAGATGTCTTAAAGTCATCTACTGCGCCCTGGCTCTTCATTTCGCCGCTCATATCGCTGTCATATGCCAGTGCATATGCTGCCAGCGGGTTCTGGTAGAATTCGTGCATGTGAGATGCACCGATCTGCCATGCCCAGGTGCCGTCGATTGCGCCGCCCCAGGAAGTGTACCAGTTCATCAGATAGTGCTTACCGGTATTTGCATCGCCGTAGTCAGAATACTGTGCATTCTGACCAGACGGGATAGTGTTGCCGACACCGATCTTCTTGTAGTACTTATCGTACATATTGTTACGGGTTTCATCACCCATTTTTGCTGCCAGCTTTGTCAGAGACTGCTTGCCGCCCCACTTGGAGTCAACCATGTTCGCATCGTTTTCGCCGACGCCCCATCTGTTAGCTGCATATACAGCCTGGATTGCACGGTCTTCTGCGTCCGGTGCGTTGGTATAAGACCACTGTTCAGCCGGATTGTCTTCGGTATTGAAGAAGCCCTTCATACCATTAGAGCCATTCAGACCATAACCCTTGTTGTGCAGGTCAACGCAGGCATGCGGGATAGTTTCCCAGCAGGATTCCTGTTCACCACGCTGGAAGGTGTTGATCAGGGTGAAGGAACCGCTTACGTTCTTCTGCTTACCAGTGCTGCCGTTCTTGCTGCCAAATCCATACCAGTCATCTACGTCAGCCAGCCAGTGCATCAGGTACAGACCCTCGTCAGAACCGTACGCATTGCAGAAATAGGAGTGAATCGGGTTAGAAGCCTTGAAGTCGCCCTTCATGCCGGTCGGATAGCTTTCAATCTGCTCCCACTCACTGCTGTAAGTTGCAGACAGGCTGCTGCCCTTCTGCATGAACTGTGACTGTACATCCGGGATCATGGTAGATTCCATGGTCTTCCATGCCTTTGCGGTATCGCCTACAGACTCGGTAGAAGCGTCCTTGGTTGCGCCCTTTACTTCGATTTCGCCGTTGTTTGCCTTGTTTACGATGTTATCGCGCATTGCTGCAGCCCATACCAGGTAAGACAGTGCTTCAGAAGTGGTTTCGTGGCCGTAGTCCGGAGCCTCGATACACAGTTCTTCAACAGAGTGATACGGAACGCCCAGGCCGCCGTTAACGGTAGATGTGCTGCTCATGTAGCCGTTAGTCACACCGTTGGTGATAACGTCATCATACAGTGACATAAACCGCTGTGCATAGGTTGCATCGCCGTATGCTTCTTCCTTTGTTCTGGTTCCGGCAGCTGAAGCGGCAGTCGGCAGAATTGCTGAGCATGTCATTGCAGCTGCAAGAATCGCAGCCAGAATGGTTTTGCTTTTCTTGAATTGCATTTAAGAAATTCCCCTCTCATGAAAAGTAAGTAAGAATAGATGAATGAACCGCACCGCTTATCCTTTCTTAAGTATTCTCAGAAATAAAAGCAGTATACACGCCAGTCCGGCGCAGCGGCAAAAATGTTTCGGTACTCTGCATTTTCACAAAATGCACATACTGAGTCCTACTTTTATAACTTGAATTATACACCCCTTCCGAAAAAATGTCAACCATTTTCACAATTTTAGCCTGTGAAATTTGTCTTTTTTGTAGCAATGTACAGATTCACACTTTCCGTTTTGTGCACTATGACCTATACTTTTGCGCCGAAGTCCATATTTTCAGACGCTTTTTTCGTTTTCTCACAATCACCAGCATTTTTTCACACTCCTTTCACAGAAGTATGGCATACTCAATTGCAGCAGTTTTTGCAATACTTGCCATGTTTTACGACGGAACATAGGTTTGTTTTATCCATTTTTGCTATATTTCATAATATGATTACATTTCGCACATGACAAAGACATGATATTCTGCGATAATATAAAGTAACTGCCGAATGCCGGGACAAGCACCGGCGGAAAGGAGCACGCGATGGTTGAAATCCAAAATCTAACCAAATATTATGGAAACAAGGCAGCCTTAAAAGGTGTCAGCTTTACCATAAACGAAAATGAGGTCTTAGGATTTCTGGGACCGAACGGTGCCGGGAAATCCACAACACTGAACATTGTTGCGGGGGTAATTCCCTCCACCAGCGGTACCGTTAAAATTCAGGGCTACGATATTGCGCAGCAGCCGGTCAAGGCAAAGCGCTGCATCGGTTTTTTGCCGGAAATTCCCCCGGTATATCCGGACATGAAGGTAAAGGAGTACCTGCATTTCGTTGCCGGACTCAAAGGCATTCCTGGTGCGAAACGCAGCGTGGAAGTAAACCGGGTCATGGAGCTTTTGAAAATCACAGATATGCAAAAGCGACTGATCCGCAACCTGTCCAAGGGCTATAAGCAGCGTGTGGGATTTGCCCAGGCGCTTCTGGGAGATCCGCCGGTGCTGATTCTGGACGAGCCGACAGTTGGTCTCGACCCCACACAGCTTATGGAAGTCCGGAACCTGATTCTGGATCTCAAGCACAATCATGCGATTATCCTGAGTTCTCACATTCTGGGCGAAATCAGCGCTGTCTGCGACCGGATTGTTGTCATCAACCACGGCGAGATCAAGGCCGATGACACCATTGATAATCTGGAGGAGAGCATGGAAAGCGGCACCGTCCTTCGTCTCAAGGTGCAGGGCAGCTCGCGGGAAGTGCCCCGCGTAGCAAGAGCCGTAGAGGGTGTCCGCAAAATCGGCAACATCCAGTTTGTCAAAACCGGCATCTATACATATGATGTGGAACTGGAGGACGAAAGCGCCCGGAACGCACTCTTGTCCGCACTGCTTCAGCATCAGCTGGAAGTGCTGGAAGTAACCACCGAAAAGAAGAATCTGGAACAGGTATTTGTCAACCTGGTCAACCAGCCGGCAAAGCGCGCCGGGCTGAAGGATTTGCTGGCAGAAATGGAAGCCGAAGATTCTGAGGCCGAAACAGCAGCAAAAACAGACGATGCTGCCAAGCCGGAATCCGATGCACAAAACCAAGAGGAGGAATAATGCCGCATGTTTGCACTATATAAAAAGGAGTTACAGAGTTACTTTCTGTCCCCAATCGCCTATTTTGTCATTGCATTTTTCATGGCAACATTTTCTCTTACATTTATAATGGATATTTCCAACGTATCCTCTGCAACTTATGAATTTTCATTCTCTTCCATCTTTTATGTCAATCTGTTCTACTTTATCTTCCTGCTGCCGTTGCTGACCATGCGCGCCTTTTCGGAAGAGCGAAAGAACGGAACCGAAACGCTTTTGCTGTCCAGTCCGTTGAATGTAACGCAGATTGTCATGGCAAAGTTTCTTGCCACAGCAACCATTCTGCTGATTATGCTGGCCGTTTCTCTGTTTTACCCGATTGTTGCCACCATCTATGGCCGCGTCATCTGGTCCAGTCTGATCTGCACGTATATCGGATTCTTCCTGTTTGGTCTGGTCTGCATTGCGCTGGGTATCTTTATTTCTTCCCTTACAGAAATGCCGATTCTGGCAATTCTGATCAGTGAACTGGCGATGCTGCTCCTGCTGCTGATGGATAACATGAGCCAGACCGCATACCTTTCTTCCATTCCGATTCTTTCCGATGTTCTGAACTGGTTTTCCAATCAGACAAAATTCTACATCTTTTCACAGGGCCTCCTGCGAATCTCGGATTTGCTGGGCTATCTCACGGAAATTCTCGTATTCCTGACATGGACGATTATTTCCATCGAAAAAAGACGCTGGAGCAGGGGGTAACATACTATGAGTCAAAAAGAACATCGTTTCCGCAATTGGAAAAACACCAAATTTTCCAGTGTAGCATGGATTATGGCCATACTGGTGCTGGTAATTGCCGTGGTAATCAATATGATTATCGCACGCCTGGATTTCAGCTGGGACATTTCACCGAACAAGCAGTACAGCCTTTCTTCCACAACAGAATCCTATCTGGACGAACTGGATCAGAAGGGCGTAACCGTAGACTTCTATCTGCTGGCGAAAATGGACGATCTGGAAAAGGATACGGAGTCTCTCTCTCTCTATCGTGCCCTGCTGGCCTACAACGCCCATGATTGTATCAATCTGATCTCCTTCGATCCGAACAAGGATGATGCCACCATGGAGAAGATCAACTCCGACAATGCCTACACCCTATCTACCGGTGACATGGTCTTTGTATGCGGCGACAACAAGAAGCGCCTTCCAGGATCTTCCATGTATCGCACCACAACAGATTCTGACGGCAACGTCACAGATGAAAGCTTCGAGGGCGAAAATCTGATTACCGGAACCATCAAGGGCGTGGCGGAAGGCTATACCCCTACTGTATACTTCCTGACCGGGCACGGCGAGAAGAACCTGGATCAGTACTCCACCTTTACTACCAATCTGATCAACTATAACTACGAGGCAAAGACACTCAATCTGTCTGAACTGGATGCCGTACCGGATGATACTGCACTTGTACTGGTTGCCGGCCCTACTGCGGACATTACAGACAGTGAACGGGCTAAGCTGGAAACTTATCTGGAAAACGGCGGAAATATCACTTTGATGATGTCCCCGAACGAAGGAAAGTTCGCGTATACCAATCTGGAAGAGATCATGGATAACTACGGTTTCACCATGGACTATGACCGGGTTTACGAGACCAACTCCGACTATCACATCTCCGGTGATGACAAGACCATTCAGTGCCAGCTGAACGAACTGGACGATAACAGCGATGCAGCAGACCTCACCTCTTCCCTGATCAACCAGGGACTGATTCCCTTTATGACTGAGTCCCGGAGCTTTACCTACTATGACAATGCGGGTGCTTATACCATTGCGCCGCTGATCACCTCCTATGACAGTGCTGTTGGTGAGCCTTACGGCGGTGTCAGTGATGACCCGTCCGAAAAAACTGGTGCTATGACTCTGGCTGCACACTCCACCAACAATTCCTGGAATTCGAAGATGGTGGTATTCGGCAGCGCCGACTTTATTGATGATGAGCACGTTACCAGTGAAACGGTAATCATTCCGGTATACCTGCTGCTGAGTACGATCAGCTGGATGTATGACAGCGATCTGGATATGCAGATTCCTACAAAGACTGCGACAACAGATTACATCTCCCTGCAAAACGAAAGCTTTGCCCGTTCTCTCATTGTGGTTCTCACCATTATTCCGGTGGTAATCATGGTAGTGGGCATTGTAATCTGGATTAAACGCCGCAATTCCTAAGTACCAGGAGGCATACGTTATGAAACGACAACTGATTCTGGGATTGATTCTGGTTCTCCTGGCCGGCGCCGCTTTTGGGACCTATTTCTTCGTAGATTACTATCAGGCACAGAAGGAAGCCGCAGAGATAGAAAAGGCCAAGGCATTGCAGCTAAGCGATCTGAATTCGGATGATATCCAGACCATCACGATCCATACAGCAGATATGGATTACACCCTGGAAAAAGGAAGTTCCTCCAACCAGTGGAATGTAACAGAAGGAAGCTCTGACATGAATGTCAACAATTCCTATCTTTCCACCATATGTACATACGGCTCTGCGCTGACTGCCAGCGAAGATCTGGGAACTGTCAGTGATGCAGACAAGGAAAAATACGGCCTTACAGATCCGATTATCATTTCTCTTGCAACAGATACAGACAAAGTTACACTGTCTATCGGCAAACAAACAGCAACAAAAGAATACTACTACGTTATGCGAAGCGGAGATGACCATGCTTATCTGGTTCCTTCCAGTACAGCACAGTATCTGGCCGCTAATGAAACCACGCTTCGCTATCGTTACATTGTAGCCGATACTTCGTCACCGTTCACTGTTCTTTCTTTGCAGCGGGACGGCACCGATGTGTACACCATGGAAAATCAGGACAACACCTGGAAAATGACTGTTCCCTATGATCTGCCGATTGCGCTGGATAATTCCAAGCTTTCTTCTCTGACTATTTCGCTTCAGGAATTGCAGATTGAAGAGTTCGCGGCCAAAGATGTGACTGAAAAGGACTATGCCGCATACGGCGTAGATCACCCGGCTTATCAGCTGAAGCTGGAACAGGAAAACGGAGACACCACCACACTCCTCTTCGCAGAATATGATCCGCTGGTGTCCAGCTACGTCAACTGTCTCCATGTGGAATCCAATGAGATTTTCACATTTGATTCCTCCAGCCTCTCTTTCTTACAGGCAAATGCTTCTGATTATCTGATGAAATCGCTGTACAGTCCCACAATGGATACTGTTTCGACGCTGAGTATTCAGTATAAGGGGTCTTATAACGATCAGACACTGGATTTCCAGACGACATTTACCATGGATTCCTCTACTGGTACCTACAGCTGTGACAACACTGACTTTTCTAATGCAGGCACAGAAACTGTCAATGCATTCCAGAAGCTGTATACACAGGCAACTGGTCTTTCTTATGAAGAGATTCAGCCGGATGCCGCTGTACCGACAGAGAGCGGATCTCCTGCCCTTACCATGACGTACACTTTAAAGGATGGCACAGTACATACGGTGCAGCTGTATGCAAACGATGACAAAACCTACTGGGCGTACATCGATAATCAATTCAGCTATGCACTGGTTCGCCAGCGTGCCCTCAGCGGAAACGGCAAGATGCTGGAATGCTATACCGAATTTATGAAAGCATTTCAGGAAGCCGCCAGCTGACGAAAAAATTAGTTTCAGATCAGAGACCGGAATAAAGCTCCGGTCTCTTTTTTTGAAACTGTGTAAGATCATGCCGAACACTTTTCCCGAAAAAGCAATTGAATATACGGATATGTCCGACAAAAGACCACAAAGTCACAGGAATTTCGACAAAAATCCGGAATCCGCGCCCGGATTTTTCCCCAATATCCTGCAAAAATATTGACAAATCCGGAGAAACATATTATAATGTTAAGTAGGTGTCTATTCAAATAATACCAACTCTGTACATTTTCACTGAATGTCCTGTGCATATCTGACGCAGGAATTCTATGTGCTTTCTTTTTTCAGGTGGATATTATACTGCAAGCAGCAAGGGGAACATTTTGCTGCCTGCTTTGATCAGATGCTGTTTTATCTTTGCATATACGGCTTGCAAAAATGCTGCTTCTGATAGCAGATACAATGCACCGGAAGGCTTTTCACACACAAAAACAACAGTTTCAGGATTGGCTTTATGCAGGGAATCAACCGGGGTTTGTATCCAGCCGGAATTTTTGAAGAGGTGTAACAATGAGGATTCACGAAAAAAGATGGCAGAAAAATTCAAGATTTGGGATTCAAGTCACAATCGGCGTTGTATGCGGACTAATTGTCCTGATCTTTTTAATCGTGCTGCTGACGCAAACAGGAAAACCGAAAATTCAGAAAACAACCGGCTCCGCTGCTTTTAATGTGCAGGTTGCCACTGCCAACCAAATTGCAGGAACCGAAGCACCTACAGAAGCGCCTACAGAAGCCGGACAAATTTCCATTACCGGCGCTCCTGCTGCTGCCGCTGACTTGGTAGAACTGACGGGCGCAAATCTGACCAGCCAGCATGCAGTTTTGCTGGACGTGGATCAGAATACCATTCTGGCGCAGCGCGATCCGGAGGGAAAAATCTATCCGGCTTCTATGACAAAGGTTATGACACTGCTGGTGGCAGTTGAAAATATTGATGATCTCAATGACACATTTACCATGACCAACTCCATCATTGATCCGCTGATTGCCGCAGAGGCTTCCCGCGCAGGCTTTGAGGATGGAGAAACAGTTACCATCACAGACCTGCTCTATGGCATTGTGCTGCCTTCCGGCGCAGATGCTACAACCGCAATTGCACAATATGTCAGCGGTACAGAAGATGCCTATGTGGAACTGATGAACCAGAAGGCGCAGGAACTGGGACTGGAACACACCCACTTTGTCAACACCAGTGGTCTGCACGATGAAAATCACTACAGCACTGCGCTGGATATTGCAAAGCTGATGGAATACGCTATGCAAAATGATACCTGCCGGGAAATTCTGAGCACACAGAATTATACCACATCGAAAACTTCTCAGCATCCGGACGGCATCCCTCTGGAAAGCACCATGTTCAGCCGGATGTATGGCACCGAAGTAGACGGCGTTACCATCCTTGCCGGAAAAACCGGATACACGGATGAAGCCGGAAACTGTCTGGTTAGCTATGCAAAGGATGACGAAGGAAAAACCTTTGTTGCTGTGACCGCAAAGGGCACAACCTATAAGCGTGCGATTTATGACACCTTTGCACTGTACGGCATCATTCATGATGGTTACCCCATGCCCACAGATCTGGATGCTGTGGTAACAGATGCAAACGGCAATGCAGTTGAAGCAGATTCTGAAACCACTACCACAACTGCCTCCATAAGCTAATCGAACAGTCCATTAATCCCTCTGGCAATAGAAATTTAAGAGGAAAGGAGGCGGATATGCCATGCCGAGCCGAAAGCGACGACATCTTAGTCCTGCCGGATTTCTCCTTGCCCTTGCACTCCTGATTGCCGCAATTTTTGCAGCAGACGGAATTGCACGCATGTTTCTCCAGACAAACGAAGAAAACATTGTCGGAATCGGCGGCTTTTCTACAGCTGACTCTTCCGCCGCCTCTGCCGACAACAATACCACAGATACCCCAGACGGCAATGCTACACAAGCACCTGCCTCCGATGAAACTGTATTGCAGTTGACTGCGGATCAGATGAAAAACGGCCCCCTTATTCTGGCGGATACAGCACATCCCTATCAGGGATCCCAGAGTTTTTCAGATTTTTCTGCCATTACTGATGAAAATGTAAAGGTACGCAGCAGTACCTTGCCGATTCAACAGGAAGCCCAGCAGGATCTCTGTTCGCTCTTTGATGCATATGCCGCCGCAAATGGATGGGCAAATCTGCAAATTTACAGTACCACTGATACCACGCTGGATGCCTCCTCCATTTATACCAATGTGCTTCCCGACCGGAACACCGGCTACGGCTTCGACATTGGTTTGATCACCAGTACTGGCGAGGTAGTTCCATACATCAAAAAGCACAATGAATGGATGGTCACCAATGCATGGCAGTACGGATTTGTGGTTCGCTATCCCAGCGATAAGACAGAAACTACAGGAATTGCCTATGCACCGCATCACTTCCGCTATGTCGGAAAGCTGCATGCTGCTATCATGCATGACAATGGCTTCTGCCTGGAAGAATATATTTCCTACCTGAAAAATTATACTCTGGATTCCGGCGGCCTTTCTTACACACTGGACAGTGGTTCCTACACGATCTACTATGTTCCGGCTGATGCCAACGGAACGACAACTGTAACGCTTCCGAAGGATGCCGTTTACACCGTGTCCGGAGACAATCAGGGCGGTTATATTCTGACGGTTACGAATACCGCGGGCAACACTGTTGCTTCCGCTTCGGAAGACACCACTGCACAAACCACAGAGTCGCTTCCCACAGAAACGACCGGTTATCTGTACCAATAAAAATCCATTAAAAAATCCCTGTGAATTTCAAGCTTCACAGGGATTTTTCTTTTGTTGCCTTTTATGCAGTGACCAGGCTTAGTCTACAATTTCAATGATTTCTTCCCATGTCACGCTTTTTCCGGCGGACTGGTACGAGTAGTATGTCAAAACATACAGTGCATCCTGAATAGTAATGTCTCCGTCTCCGTCAATATCCAGCCGAATCATCAGCCAGCGGTTGATAAACATATCTTCCGGATAGAACATATAAGCACCGTTTCCGGCAGCATGTTCTGCGTAGTATACCAGTACTGCATAGGCATCCTGGATATCCACCGCGCCGTCCAGATTGGCATCTCCCACCATCTGGGGAATGAAAACCGTCGTAGTCGTTCCGCTGGGCTGTGTTGCTCTGGTGACAGTTGTAATCGTTCGTTTTCTGGTCGTAGTGGTTGGTTTGGTTAAGCTGGTAGTAGTTGTTGTTGTGGTGGTAGATTCCGTTGTGGTAGTTGTAGAAGTGCTGGTAGTAGTTGTTGTGGTGGTCATAGTGGTGGTGGTTGTCATCACAGTAGTCATACTTGTACTTGTAGTAACTGTCACACTAACCGTCGGGAGCGTGGTTATGGATGACGTTGTTACCGGTGTAGTTGTAGTCTGTGTTTCAGAAGCAGTGGTCTGCGTTGTTGTGGAAACTGATGCAATAGACGGCCGCGTCACACGGGTAACAATTGTTGTTGTGGTGGTGGTAGTCTGTCCTGAGATGATCGGCCGTGTAGGTCTGGTAGGGATAGTAGAAGTCACTGTAGTCGTTGAAGTAGATGTTTGAATACTAGGCCGTGTGTGACGTGTCTGGAGGGTTGTCGTTGTTGTTCCGGTAGAGGAAGCCGATGTTGTGGTAATCGGCATACTCTCTGTTGCGGTAGTGGAAGTAACAGACTGTGTTGTGCTCTGCGTAACAGAAACTGTGGTAACCAGCAACGTAGTTGCCGTTGTAGTATCTGTTGTCACAGGTTTGGTCACAGTTGTAGTAGCAGGGGTCGTAATCGTTTCTGTACTGCTGGAAGATGTAGTTGTAACTGTACTGGTTACTGTCAGACGCTCTGAGGTAGTCGTGACAGGCTGTTCGGTTTCCGTTGTGGTCGTAGTTGTAGTTGTGGTTGTAACTGTAGTAACAGGGGTAGTTGTGGTAGTTGCAATCGGTTTTGCATACAACACACGAGTCCCGGAAACAGCTTCATAGTTCTGCGCATCTGAAGGGATGTAGTCCCAGGAAAGCGTCTGCTCCCCTTCTGTCAGTCGGGACGGCATTCCTGCACTCCATGACACGGAACCAGGTGTACTGTTCTCTGTCAAGGTGATTTCCGGCACAGCATCCCCGGCTGTATAATCTCCTTCCGGAGAAAGGACAACCGCAACTATAGGAGAAGCCTTCAAAATGGAGAACGGAACCAGAACAGATCCTGTCCACTTCTTCCCATTCTCTGCCTGAATGATGGCAGCCGCAGTTCCGGCATTACAGTTGTTTTCATAGGTAATGGTGTAGTCTTCTCCCGGACTCAGCAGCACACCATCCAGTACCACCTGAAATTCTGGTGTCTGTAGCTCCCCATTATAAATCAATGTTGTTTCATCCACACGGCTGATCACTGCGGCACCAATGGGAATCTCCGAAAGCACCAGCGTAGTTTGCAAAAGAACCCCGGCATTTCCGGTCTGATAGGTATAGGAAACCGCCTCTTGCGGATGCAGAATTTTCACTTCTGTTCCGGTACGGACAGCATTGCTCCAGTCACTGGTTCGCTCCGGATTAAAGTACGTCCAGTCTGCGGTAGAAAACGTCAGCGTCTGCGTATCAGAAAGCACAGGCGTAATTTCTGCCGTGCAGTTGCTCAGATCACAGGTTGTCACATTTGCCAACGGCGAGGCCAGAAGAGACAGGAGCGGGTTCTCTCCAGCAGAAAGCGAAGTGAGATCCATTTGCAGGGACAAATCCAGGAAGGAAAGCTGATTGTCTGCGCAATTAAGCGTTTTCAAGGCCAGCAGCTTTTCCAGACTCAGATGTTGCAATGCATTGCCATGGCAGTCCAGATCGGTCAGGGCTGCACTGTCCGCAGAAAAGGATTTCAGTTGATTCTGACTGCAATCCACCTGCTCCAAAACAGAAAAACCGCTGAAATCCAGATCCGTCAGCTGATTTTCTGCGCAGTGCAGAATCCGCAGCTTCTCCGGATTTTGCAAAGAAAGCGTTGTAATGCTGCATTGTGCGCAATTCAGCGTTTCCAGAAGCGCACTTTCCGGAACTGTCAGCGATTGCAGCGCTGTATTTCCGTGACAATCCAGAGATAGCAGCGCCGGAAATGCAGAAAGCTGCAATTCTGTCAGCGCATTTTCAGCGCAGTTCAGGCTTGTGAGCGTTTCTGCTGCGTGTCCCAATGACAAGGTTGTCAGCTGATTCTTGCTGCAATCCAGTTCTGTCAGCTGCTCTGACAAATTCTCCGGCAGGCTGGTTAATGCATTATTCGAACAATTCAAAACTGACAAGTTCAAAAGGTACTCCAGTCCTGTCAGATCTGCAATTCCATGTCCGGAGATATCCCACGTGGTTACTGCTTCAGATTCGGAAGCTTCCAGCAGGCCATTGTCATTTCGATCCAGTTCCTGCCGCACCAGCTGCCGGAGTGCTTCATCCGGAAAATGGGCTGCATCAATGGGAATCGAGGTTTCTTCGGCCAAGACCGGAATCAACTGAAAGTCTGCGGTTTTGGTCGAATTGGCAGCATCCAGCTGATAAGTATAAGTCACTGTAGAAAGATCCGGCTGTACTGTGAGTGTCATTCCGTCACACGCAGCATTCTTCCAGCTGTTCGCCACAACCCGGTCTATCTCCCATTCCGAAGGCATCTGTGTCAGATCGTATGTGAGAATTGCTTTTACTTCGATGGTACGGCTGTTTCCGCTTGCATTCACTTCCTGTAAATCCAAAAGCCCGGTTACATCCAGCGATACAAGGCGGTTTCCCTGGCAGTTTAATTTCAGCAGCTGCTGACAAGAGGAAACATCCAGCTGCGCTAAGGCGTTGTCCTGGCATTCCAGATATTGCAGTGCCGTAAGCCCTTTTAGGGATAGAGATTCCAGCGCGTTGTCATAGCAATAAAAGTAAACCAGCGCCGACTGCTCCGGAAGAGAAAGATCGGTCAGGAGATTGGCTTCACAGGAAAGATAGGCCAGATTCGTCAAGGTGCTGACATCCAGAGATTCCAGGGCGTTATAAGAGCAATACAGGCGCTTTAAATTGGATAGCTGCTCTACATGGAGTGCTGTCAGGTTATTTCCGGCGCAGTTGAGTTCTTCCAGCGCAGAAAGATTGGCAATTGTGATCTCCGTCAATGCATTGTTAGAACAATTCAGCTTTTTCAGCGAGGTTAAATATTCCACGCCAGTTAAATCTGCAATATCCAGGCCGGATATTTCCACATCATCCGCCCGGCTTAATTCTTTGACGGAAAAATAGCCGTCCCGGTTGCTGTCAAATTTGCTCTTCAAGTAATTGCGAAAGGCATCATCAGGAAAATGCGCCGCATCAATGGAAATCTGTGTCTCAACAGATGCTTCCGGCACAATGGTAAATAAAATCCCTGTCTCTGCGTTTCCGGCAATCAGATCATAAATGTAGGTGACTGGCTGAGTGATATCTGTCACATAGAGTGCTTTTCCATCGGTCACAGCATTGGTCCAGCTGTCCGACTCTACATGGGAAACATCGAATTCCCCCGGCAGATCTGCAAAGGAAATCCGATTCACAAAATCCGCTGGGATGCTGCTGCTGTTTTTGAAGCCATAGCAGGTCAGTTCCGTCAGGGAAGTAGCAACCTGTACAGAGGTCAGCTGATTGCTGGCGCAGCGAATCACCTGCAATTGTGTCTGATTTCTCAAGTTCAGCGATTTCAGCTGATTGAAGGCGCAATTGGCAGATTCCAGCATCGGATTTTGTGTCAGATCCAGCTGCGAAATTCCCACAGAAGCGCAGTTAAGAATCCGAAGATTTGGCGTTTGCGACAAATCCAGTGCATCCAGATGATTCTGATTGCTGCAATCCAGCTCAGTAAGCCCGGAAAGACCAGTCAAGTCCAGTTCCTGCAACTGGTTGTACATACACGTGAGCACGGTAAGATTCGGGAATGCAGAAGGTTCCAGCTGTGTCAGCCGATTATTGCCGCAGCGCAGCACAGAGAGTGCCGGAAGTGCTTCCAGCGTCATAGTTCTGATGCTGTTATCACTGCAATCCAGCGTATGCAGCCGGGAGAGGCCGGAAATTGTCAGCTCCTTCAGCTTATTGCCGGAACAATTCAAGCTTTGCAGTGCTGTCAAATAAGAGATTCCTGTCAAATCCCAGATATTCCGATTGGACACATCCAGTTCCGTTACCTGTTGTATCTCCTTTTGTGACAGCATGCCATTCTGGTCGGTATCCAGGGCTTCCACTGCACTGCAGAAGACACTATCCGGAAAGTGTGTCTCGTCAATTGCAATTTCTACTTCCACCGGATACAATGTAAATGTAACAGTCTGGCTTCTGGCGGTGTCTACATAATAGGAATAGGACACCGGCTTCTGCAAATCCGAAATGGTAAGCACACCATTGGCAACACTTGCATTTTGCCAGCTGTCTGCCGCTACGCAGTCCAGATCAAAATCTGTTCCCAGTTCCTGCAATGAAATGCATCCGTCCGCGCCTACTGAAAGAGACACTGCGTTCCCATCCGCAGTCAAATCCGCAACAGGGATGCTCCCCAGATTCAGGGCTGTCAGACGGTTTCCGCTGCAATTTAACGTTTGCAGGACAGAAAGTGCTGTGACATCCAGCGATGTTAAGAGATTGGATGCACAATTGAGCACTGTGAGTGACGGCAGCACGGACAAATCCAGTGTTTTCAGCTGGTTTCCAGAACAATTCAGCGTAGTGAGCGCCGGCAGTACAGAAAGATCCAATGTCTGCAATTGGTTCTGGCTGCAATCCAGTTCCTTCAAATTGGAAAAGAGAGAAAGTCCTGTATAATCTGATACGCCGGTTCCGGAAAGGGAAAGCATTGTCACAGCATCCAGTTCTTCCTGAGAGAAGAACCCATTCTGATCTTTGTCATAGGCGCTTCCAGATAGGACTTCACGCAGCGCAGCGTCTGGAAAATGGTTGGCATCAATCTTAACCAGATACGCCGGATCCTGCTGAGGATGCAGTGTAAATACCGCCGTTGCAGAAGTGTCGGCCGTGTTGATCTGATAGGTATATGTCACCGGAGCAGTGATATCCAGGATATAGAGCCGCGTTTCTCCTTCTGATGCAAGAAGGGTACCGTTGGTAAAAAACGGCGTATCTGAGCTGGCATCTGCGGGAGCCACACGCGAAACATCAAATCCCGGCAGCGCAGATAAATCCGCATAATAAAGCGCATCATCACTGCCGGAAACGGGAATTGCTGAAATCTCCGCTGCATTATTTTCACAGGTACAGGAGGTCAGCTGGGATAAACTTGTAATATCCAGGCTGGTCAGATGGTTGCCGCTGCAATCCAGTGTGGTTAAATTCGGCACTTTGGAGAAATCCAGTTCTGACAGCTGATTCTCACTGCAATTGAGAATTTGCAACATGTTACCAGACAGCTGCAACTCTGTAAGCTGGTTGTTGCTGCAATCCACAGAAAGTGGAGTGGTTGTCTCCGGCAACGTCAAGGATGCAATCTGATTTCCCGTACAGTTCAAAATCCCCAGCATTTTGTTCTGAGAAAGATCCAGTTCCTTTAAATTTGTACCGATACAGTTTAGGAGCATCAGATTGGAAAAGCAGGAGATTCCTGTCAAGTCCTCTAGTTCCGCATATTCTGCCCCTGTCAGAGAAATGGAATTGGTTTGCTGAATTTCTGCCGAAGACAGGAAGCCGTCTTTCGGCGATGTGTCAATTTGATTGGAAACATAATCGCGAAAAACGGCATCGGGGAAATGCTTCGCTGTAATCGCTATAGGCGTTTCTTCCTGTTCCGCCGCCTCCGCAGGCATAATTCCAATATTCCATCCCAGCAGAAGCGCCAGCAGCGCACTGCCAATTTTCTGCATCCTTCTTAGCTGCAGGTTCATATCCATTCTCCTCTCAAAAGAAACCACGCTCTTCTGACATTTTCTCATGCAATTTATGAGAATGCTCTCAAAAAAGTTACTCGAAATTTGTACAATTTGATCAATCTATTTGTTTGTAAAAAATGGTTTTTGGTCAATTTGATTATACCACTTTTTGAGAAAAATGTCAAACGGATTCATGCGAATATTCGTAAACTTTTGCGCAATTAGATTGCATTTTCCCAAAATAAAAAGAATCTGTGATATCGTCAGTTTTTACAAAAAGCTACTTGACAAGATGAAAAAAATAGATTATAATGATAGAAATTAGTGTGTATTCCTGTTGTAACATCATTTCGCATTTTGACGACACCTGACATGGAAAGGAACGTTCGTTTTGACGTTTCTGTGTGGCTGTACACAGCAGGAGTATGCCCTGACATTAAAATTTGTGCGGTATTTCACGTTTGCATTCGAAAGGAGAGGCAAACCGGCACGTATTCCCGTAAGCCTCATTGACTGGCAAAAAGACTCCAGTACTGTACTTTGCCGGAAAGAGGTGTGCTGTTTTTTTCTGGGAAATGTGCTAAAATACCGCCTGTCCTATGTTCAAATGTGTCATTACACAGAAAGGAGCTTTTTTCATGAAATCCAACTGGAAAAAGACAGTAGCGGGAATCGTTGCAATTGCAACATTGATTCCTGCATGCTTTAGCAGTGTTTACGCTGCATCCCCCTCAGATACAACGGACGGTACATCCATTGTGATGGATGTACCAACCTATGAAGAGCCAATGCCGGAAGACGAAGTAGCAGCGCAGATTGCATCTGATCTGGAAAGCACTGCGCCTTCCATTGATCTGCCGGTGGCAGGCACGGAAGAAACCGTAGTCGGCGAGGATGACATCTATACATCCGATGACGGCTTGTTCCAATACAAATTGGTTGGCGAAAAGGTACATATTGTTTCCTGTGCAGACGAACTGGAAGACGTTGTTATCCCGGAAACCATTGATGATGTCGAAGTCAACTACATTGAAGCTGAAGCATTTTATGGAAAGCAAAATCTGAAATCGGTTGTTATGCCGGATACCATTGTTGGCATCGGCGCCAGCGCATTCTGTGCCTGCACCAATCTGACGGATGTTACGCTGTCCAAGAATCTGCTGTCCATCAACTCCAGCGCATTCTGTATGTGTACTTCCCTGAAAAATATTGAGCTGCCGGACAGCCTGTTTTTCATTGGTGACGAAGTATTCTCCTTCTGTAATGCACTGGAATCTGTTACCATTCCCGGCAGTCTGACCACAATTGGCGCTACCATGTTCTCCAACTGTAGCAATCTGGCTACGGTTATCATGGAAGAAGGCGTACAGTCTATCGGCGCAAATGCCTTCTACAACTGCACTGCGCTGAAAAACATTCAGTTCCCGGAATCTTCACTGGTACGAATTTTCGGAAATGCGTTTGCATACTGCGGTCTGGATTCCATTGATATTCCGGACAGTGTAACAAGCATTGCAACAGGTGCATTTATCCACTGCCAGAACTTGAAATCGGTTAAGCTGCCCAGCAATCTGACAACTATCCGAAAGGACGCATTCTCCTACTGCGGATTGGAAGAGGTTGTGATTCCAGAATCCGTTACTGCGATTAAATCCGGCGTCTTCTCCTATTGCACAAAACTGAAATCAATTCAGCTGCCCAGCAAGCTGGAAGAATTGGGAGACATTGTGTTCTACGGCTGTTCTTCTCTGGAATCCATCACTATTCCGGATTCTGTAAAGGAACTGTGCAACAGCACCTTCTACCGCTGCACCAGCCTGAATCAGGTGAATTTCGGAAATGGTTTGACAAAACTGGGTGATGCTGTTTTCTATGGCTGTGATGGACTAACTGATATCACAATTCCGGATACTGTCACCTACATTGGAGAAAGCACCTTCTCTGACTGCTCCGGTCTGGAATCTGTTACATTAGGAAACGGCCTGACCAGAGTCGGAAAGTGGACATTCTACAACAATGCAAGCTTGAAAAACGTTACATTTGGTTCTAACATGACCAAAATTGACAACTACATGTTCTATCGCTGCTCCGGACTGGAATCCATTACAATTCCGGATAATATCCAAAGTGTTGGCCAATACGCATTTGCCGGCTGTACTGCATTGAATCAGGTTACATTCCCGGAAACAATGAGCAGCATTGGAAAGACCGCCTTTGTAAACTGCGATTCCTTGAAAAACGTTACAATTCCCAAAAATGTATCTTTAATTGACGCAAATGCATTTGGATACAATCTGAACAATGACACTCTGACGAAAAATGACGTTATTACAATTACTGGTTATCGCAACACAGCTGCACAGGATTATGCAACAATGAATGATATTCCTTTCATCGCATTGGATCCTGAAGAATCCTCTACAACAACTACTACTGATGTCACAGTAACAACAACTACCGAAACCATTGAACCTGGTACTGTTTACTGCGGTGATGTTAACCTGGACGGAAAAATTGATCTTACCGATTCTGTTGTACTGAATAAAGCCACTGCCGGCACCGTTGATTTGGGCGAAAGTGCTCGTGCAAATGCCGACTGCAATACAGATGGTGAAATCAACGGCAATGACGCAATTCTCTTGCTGAAGTTCCTGGTACACAGCATTGATACTCTTCCGTATATAGAGGAATAACCTTTCAAAGAGTCCCAAAATGAAAAACCCCCGATACAAGATGTATCGGGGGTTTTGTATATGGTAAATGCATCTGTGCAGTTGTGGGAAAGTCAGATGCAGAAAGCACAAAAAAG
>JABLTO010017775.1_pt1 | contig 19956 bp, 21 predicted proteins | sample 7160091 | NCBI WGS metagenome assembly JABLTO01 (sample SAMN14651225, study PRJNA627086) | human gut metagenome | isolation source: feces | host: Homo sapiens
ACCTCGCCGGTGACGCAGCACTGCTCCGGCACCACGTTGTCCGCACTGCCGCCGGTGATGGTGCCCACGTTCACGGTGGTGTCCCCCACCCGTCCACAGGGGATGGACACGACCGCCTGGGCCGCCGCCTGGACGGCGTGGATGCCCAGCTCGGGGGAGAAGGCGGCGTGAGCAGCTCGGCCGGTGAACTGGGCTTTGAACGCCAGGATGGAGGGTGCCTGATAGGCGGCACTGCCCACGGGGCCGGTCAGGTCCAGGATGTACGCCTCTTTGGACTGGAGGCTGGGGAAATCGAAGTGCTGGATGCCAGCGCAATAGGGTTCCTCGGCCACGTCGAAGAGCAGTTCGATGGGACGATGTGCCGCTCCCGACTCCTGCACCGACCGCACCGCCTCTAAAATAGCCGCCACGCCGGACAGGTCGTCCGCCCCTAACACCGTGGTGCCGTCGGAGGTGATGGTGCCGTCTGGGTGAAGGATGGGGCGCTTGCCCGCCGCCGGGTCTACGGAATCCATGTGGGCGGAGAGGAGGATGGGCGGCAGGTCCAGCTGGCCGGGGAGATAACCATAGAGGTTGCCGGCGTTGCCGTGGATGATTTCGCCGGTGCCGTCCTCGCGCCACTGGATGCCCAGCTCGTCCAGCTGGGTTTTGATATAGGTACTCACTGCCGCTTCCTGGCGGGAGGGGTTGTCAATGGAGGCCAGCGTCAGGAACTGGCGGGTCAGTCGGTCAGTGTGGATCATCAGGACACCTTCTTTTTTCGGAATAACCTACATAGATACAGGTATTTCAAGGATACCGGACGCCTAGTGGAAAGTCAAGGGGGCGAGTATGACGAAAACGAAATGGCCAGCGATAGATTTTTTCTATATCTTTTTTTGAAAAAAGGGATTGACAGAACGGGGTTGTGTGACTACAATAAAGCCTATCAAACAGCTAGGTTTTCTAGGCAAACAAAAAATCAACGCAATCACATCACCATGAGTCACAATATAAGGAAAGAGGTTACTACCATGAAAATCTACGAAGCAATTACTGATCTGATTGGCTCCACTCCCCTGGTCAAACTGAAGAACTACTCCGCCAACCGCAACCTGGAAGCCACTGTGGTGGCCAAGGTCGAATTTTTCAACCCCGCCGGCAGCGTCAAGGACCGTATCGCCAAGGCCATGCTGGAGGACGCAGAATCTAAGGGTCTGCTGAAACCCGACTCCGTCATCATCGAACCCACCAGCGGTAACACCGGCATCGGCCTGGCCTCCGTGGCCGCCTCTAAGGGCTACAAGGTCATCCTGACCATGCCGGAGACCATGAGCGTAGAACGCCGGAATCTGCTGAAAGCCTACGGCGCACAGCTGGTGCTGACCGACGGCGCCAAGGGCATGAAGGGCGCCATCGCCAAAGCACAGGAGCTGGCCGCTGAGACCCCCAACAGCTTCATCCCCGGCCAGTTCACCAACCCCGCCAACCCCGCCATCCATCGCGCCACCACCGGCCCTGAGATCTGGAAGGACACAGACGGCAAGGTAGACATCTTCGTAGCAGGCGTGGGCACCGGCGGCACCCTGACCGGCGTGGGCGAATACCTGAAATCCCAGAACCCCAACGTGAAGGTGGTCGCCGTGGAACCCGCCACCTCCCCCGTCCTGTCCAAGGGCACCCCTGGCCCCCACAAGATCCAGGGCATCGGTGCAGGCTTCGTGCCGGACACCCTGAACACCGGCATCTATGACGAAATTTTGCCCGTCGCCAACGAAGACGCCTTCGCCACCGGCAAGGCACTGGCACACGAGGACGGCATCCTGGTGGGCATCTCCTCCGGCGCTGCGGTCTTTGCCGCTACCGAACTGGCAAAGCGTCCTGAGAACAAGGGCAAGGTCATCGTGGCACTGCTGCCTGACACCGGCGAGCGTTATCTGTCCACCCCCATGTTCTCCGAATGAATTCACCCAAATGCAAGCATTTGGGTGAGGTTGCAGCCGGGTGCATGCACTCGCTTTGCCGGTAGGTTCCCCCACCTGTAACAGGTGGGGCCTACGCTACAAATTTGCCACCGGCACATTTGCTTAACGCTGCGGCACTTACCCGGCTGAGAAGTGAAAAAAGTGACGCGCATGGCCCAGGCCACCCTCTCTTGCCCTTTGGGCAATTCACCTTGTGTCGCCACTTTTTTCAGATTGAAATTTATTCCGCACTCTGTGCGGAACTCTGCGAGGCTTTTTATAACACTTTCTACAGACAGCCATAGTGTAACGACAAAAACGGCGTGACCTTCCCGGTCACGCCGTTTACTTTGCGCAAATAACCTCATTCTTTTTTCCAGTGCTTCAAATTGGGCAGCATGGCCTCCATATGGGCGCGCACCTGCTCCGCTGGCCATTGCTCTGTGGCCATGTGCTCCACGCAGAAGTCGATGAGCTGCTGTTCGCTGGTGTAGTGAAAGACCCCATCGGCGTAGCACCACTTGCAATAGTCCTCGTTGAAGGAACCGTCCGGTTCCTTGCTGGTGGTGGCATCCTCCAACGGCATCCCACAGCACTGGCAGATGAGTTTCCGGGGCGCGCCCAGCAGGGTGTTGATGGACACGTCAAAGAACTGCGACAGTCGTTTCAGCGTCTCCACATTGGGGGTGGTCTCCCCGTTCTCCCAGCGGGACACCGCCTGGCGCGTCACGAACAGCTGTTCTGCCAGTTCGTCCTGGGACAGTCCTCGCTCCGTCCGCAAGCTGCATAAAATATCCTTTGTCTCCACACAGAACACCTCCTTGCTGCCACTGTACCACAGAACCCGCCCTGATGGCAAGCAACTGGCTGTTGCGGTCGGTTTTCGCCATTTCTTAATTTGTCGCCCGGCGCGATCTTTGCTATAATCAATGTATTCCATTAGAATGTTGTCGGTTAGGAGGGCGTCATGTATACCATCTATTTGATCTTCCTGCTCTGCTGCGCCGTCCCCTTCCTCTTCGTGATGCTCCGGGACCCACGGACGCTGTGGAGCGGGGTGTGGTTTGTGTTCCTGCTGGGCGGACTGGCGGGAGGACTGCTGCTGGTCAGCTATCCGTTTTTGGACTGGCTGTCCGCCTATCCTGCCCTGCGGAATGGGTTGGTGTTTTTGGCCGTCGCGGCCATCTTGGGGATACTGGCGTTCCCGGCGGCGCTCATCTTGACCTTCTTTGTGGAGGGGGTCAAGGTGCTGCGCCATGAGGGGCTGCGGCCGGCCAACCTGCTGTCTCTGCTGTTCGCCGTCTGCCTTTTCGTCTACTTGATCGTCTGGCCCATGGTGGCGAAGCTCACTTGGGACAGCGTGAGCACCTTATTGTACCTGTTCCTCAGCTTCACCGTGGCCTATCTGCTCTTCCTCATGGCCATGTACGCCCTGTCCGCCCTGCTGAACCTGGTACATCTCCGGAAGCGGCGGAAGCTGGACTACATCGTGGTGCTGGGCTGCGGGCTGAACGGCTCCCAGGTGACCCCGCTGCTGGCGGGGCGCATCGACCGGGGCATTCAGCTGTTACGGTACAACCCCAACGCCAAACTCATCCTCTCCGGCGGCCAAGGGCCGGGAGAGGACGTGCCGGAAGGGGCGGCCATGGCCGCTTACGCGAAGGAGCATGGGGTGGAGCCGGAACAAATTATTACAGAAGAAAACTCCACGGATACCCGTGAAAATCTGCTCTGTTCCCGCTCTTTGATGACCATTGAGCGTCCAAAAATCGCCATCGTCACCACCTCCTATCACGTCTTCCGCTCCCTCCTCCTGGCTCGGCAGTGCCACATCCGCTGCGTGGGGTTCGGAGCGAAGACCAAGTGGTATTTCACCCTCAACGCCCTCATCCGGGAGTTCGTGGGCTACCTGAGCCTGTCCTGGAAGCGGCACGCCTGGGTGGTCGGCGGGGTGGCTGGTCTGTTGGTAGTGACGGAAATTTTGTTCTTGGCATTCAAATAACGGAACGCGCAACGCCCCATCGGAGACCCGATGAGGCGTTTTGCCGTTCTCATTTCAGTGCCGCCAAAAAGGCGTCAAAGGTCGCCTCCGGCACCTGCACGCAGGCGTCGGGCAGGCCGGTGAAGGTCACGTAGCCGCCCTGGAACAGACGCAGGGTGACGGTGACACCGTTGTCCAGCTTGCAGTACACATGGTACAGTTCTTTGCTCGGACCGCCGTCCTGTTCCTCGTACAGGTCGGCTTGGTCGCTGAGCTGGAACGCCGCCTCGTCCATAGCTGCGATGAGCGTCTTCACGGCGTCCAGGTCGTGCAGGGTGTGGATGTCCTCCTTTCCATCGTACCAGGAGTCCTCATCCTCATAGGTCACCGCCTTCAGCCCGTCGGACAGCCCCAGCCGGTCCTCGAACAGCTCGGAGCCCTGATACAGGGTGATGCCGTTGTTGCACACGAAGAGCTGAATGGCGTCCCCGTCCTCCTTCATGCACAGCAGGAAGGTCGGGTCGAAGCCGTTGACGGTGTAAAAATCACCGCCTACACTGCCGGCCAGCTCTACATATCCGTCCTCCTTCGTCCACTCGTCGATGAGTCCCGTGGCGGTGCCCACTTTCTCGCCCACCAGGTCGCTGCCGTGGTCGATCCAATCGTACTGGAGGTAACACCGCCCCTGATAGATGAAGAAGGCCAGCATATCCGCCGCCACCCCCTCCGTCTGGGACAGGGCGACCTCCGCCTTGGGGATGGTGATGCCCTTGGCGGTCTGGGCGGCGGAGGTGGGGGGACCGGCGGGTTTGCTGCCGCCCTGGCTCCAAGGCTTCCACACCACAGTGCCCACCACCAGCAGGCACAGGCACGCCGCCAGGGCGCACCATCTGACCCAGGCAGGGCGTTTGGCGCTCGTTGCCGCCTGGGCTTCCTCCACAAAGTCCTCCCGGACGTTGGTGAGGCTGTCGTAGAGTTTCTCGCGTTTCTCTTTCATAAGGTGTAACCCTCCCGTTCTAACGTCTTGCGCAGGCTGCCCCGCAGGCGGTACATCCGCTTGGCCAGGGTGCTGTGGGTGAGACCGTAGGCTTGTTCCAACTCTTTCAGCGGCTCCCCGTTCCAGTAGCGGCGCAAAAAGAGCACCCGATCGGATTGGGACAGGGACGCCAGCCAGTCATTCAAAACCTGGGTCAGCTCCCCTTCCTCCAACTGCCGCTCCGCCGTCTCGCCGGAGGGGATGCACTCCTCCAGCTCACTGAACAATGCTTCCAAACCGGCGTACCGTTTTTGTGCGTGGTCTCTGCGCCACCGGTTGATGGCCAGGTTGCGCACCACCCGCCCCAGCCAGGGGCGCAGCCGCTGAGGGCGCAGGGGCGGGATGGACGTCCACGCCTGCTGGTAGGTGTCGCTGACGCACTCCTCCGCGTCCTCCCGGACGGTCAGGATGTTCTGGGCAATGCGCTGGCAGAAGGGGCCGTACTTGGTGCCGGTCTCGGCGATGGCGCGCTCGTCCCGGTTCCAATATAAGGTGATGATCTCGGAATCCTCCATGGGACAACCTCCTTTCTGATTTCCTGAAAGGCCTTTCACCTAATAAGACAACATTTATATAGGAATGTTCCCGCATTTTCAAACTTTTTTGCCCCACGCTCCCTTACTATACCCCCTCCGCCCCTGCCATGCAAAAACAACTTTTGCAAAACGTCTCCAAATCAGGTACAATAGGGGCAGGATACCACGGAAAAAATTCACTTTGGAGGTTTGTCTATGAAAGCATTGGAAGGTCTGAAAGTCCTGGATTTCACCACCCTGCTCCCTGGCCCCTACGCCACCCTGGTGCTGGCGGACTTGGGCGCGGAGGTGCTCAAGGTCAGCTCCCCCAGCAAGCGGGACATCGTGTTGGAGTATGAGCCCTTCGTGGAGGGCACCGACATCGCCGCCAATGAGGCTTGGCTGGGGCGCAACAAGCGAAATATCTTCCTGAACCTGAAGAACCCGGAGGCCATCGCCATCATCAAGCGGCTCATCCAAGAATATGACATCGTTATTGAGCAGTTCCGTCCCGGCGTCATGGAAAAGCTGGGGCTGGGCTACGAGGCTCTGAAAGAAGTCAACCCCGCCCTCATCTACTGCTCCCTCACCGGCTACGGCCAGACCGGCCCCATGGCGAAAGCCGCCGGTCACGACTGCAACTACCTGGCCCGCAGCGGCAACCTGGCCATGGCAGGCTATCGGGATGCCGGCCCCGCCCCCATGAACATCCAGATCGCCGACATCTGCGTGGGTTCCATGAACTCTGTGGTGGGCATCCTGGCGGCAGTCCAGTACCGCAGCCGCACCGGCAAGGGGCAGTACATCGACGTGGCCATGCTGGACGGCCTGGTGCCCTTCACCGCCATGGACGGCACCCGCTTCCTGGCCACCGGCGAGGACTGCGGCAGAGAGTCCCGCCGCCTCAACGGTGGTTCCCTGTACGGCTACTACGAAACCAAGGACGGCGAATATCTCAGCGTCGGCTCTCTGGAACCCAAGTTCTGGGCGGCCTTCTGCACCGGCATCGGCTGTCCCGACCTGATCGAAGGCACGGTCGAGCCGGAGGACATCGACACCGTGCGGGAACGGGTGCGCAACGTGCTCAAGACCAAGACGAGGGACGAGTGGACAGCCATCTTCCAGGAGCTGGACTGCTGCGTGGAACCGGTGCTGTCCCTGAAGGAGGCACTGCTGGAGGACGAGCACATTCAGGAGCGGAACCTGGTGGTAAAGGTGGAAGTCCCCTGCACCGGCGGCAAAAAGGTCAAGCAGCTTGGCTCCCCCATGAAGCTGTCCGAATGTCCCGTCACCTACGACCTGGGCGGCTACCCGCTGGGCTATCACACCCAGGAGGTCATGGGCGAGCTGGGTCTGGACTACAACGCCCTGAAGGCAGCGGGCGTATTCGACTAAGGAGAGACGAAATCACAAATGGCAAAACTCTACTTTAAATACGGCGCCATGGGCTCCAGCAAGACCGCTCAGGCGCTCATCACCAAGTTCAACTACGAGGAGCGGGGCATGAAGGTCTGGCTCCTAAAACCCTCCACCGACCAGCGGGACGGCATCCATATGCTCCACTCCCGCATCGGCCTGGAGGCTCCGGCGGAGGTCATCGGCCCGGAGGACGACATCTACGAGCTGTACACCCGGCGGGATCACCCGGACGTGGTCATCACCGACGAGTGCCAGTTCTTTACGCCCCAGCAGATCGACCAGCTCCGCCGACTGGTGGACGAGCGGGATCTGCCGGTGCTCTGCTTCGGCCTGCGGACGGACTTTTTAACGCACCTCTTCCCCGGCTCCCTGCGGCTGTTCGAGCTGGCGGACTCCATCACCGAGATCAAGACCATCTGCGCCTGCGGCTCCAAGGCCACCGTCAACGCCCGCATCGATGGCAATGGGCACGTGGTCACCAAGGGCGAACAGGTGTTCCTGGGCGGCAACGACAGCTATCTCGCCATGTGCCACTCCTGCTGGAAAAAACGCATTGCCCAAGAAGCAGCAGAGGGGAGAAAGCAGGGGTAACTGCATTTAAATCGTCATTTTCACGAAAAGAAGCCGCTCTTTTCGCACTTCTTTTGCCCAAAATGCTTGAACTTCCTTCACTGACGTGCTATAATCTGTAACTGTCCAGGAGAAATGGACAAATTCAAAGGAGGAAATGAAACAATGAAAAAGTTTTTCGCTCTGATCCTGTCTCTGGCCATGGTGCTCAGTCTGGCAGCCTGCGGCGGCGGCAACACCACCACCGGCTCCGCTGCTGACGCTTCTGCTCCCGCTGGCTCCACCGCTGCGCCCACCAAGGCCGCCAGCGACTACCAGGTAGCCATGATCACCGACTACGGCGACATCACCGACCAGTCCTTCAACCAGACCACCTACGAAGCCTGCAAGGCTTTCTGCGAAGAAAACAACATGAAGTTCAATTACTTCAAGCCCGCTGGCGACTCTGACGCAGAACGTGTGGCTATGATCGAGTCCGCCATTGACGAGGGCTACAACGTCATCGTCATGCCCGGCTACGCCTTCGCCGGCGCCATCAAGGAAACTGCCGGTACTTACACCGACACCACCTTCATCGCTCTGGACGTCAGCGCTGCTGACTTGGGCGATGATTACAAAGTCCCCTCCAACCTGTACTGCGCTGTCTATCAGGAAGAGCTGTCTGGCTACATGGCTGGCTACGCAGCAGTGAAGATGGGCTACAAGCACCTGGGCTTCCTGGGCGGCATGGCTGTCCCCGCTGTCGTCCGCTTCGGCTATGGCTTCGTCCAGGGCGTTGACGCCGCTGCCACCGAAGGCAAGCTGACCGACGTGAAGGTGGAATACGTCTATGGCAACAAGTTCGCCGGCGACCCCGACATCACCGCTTACATGGATAACTGGTACAAGACCCTGGGCGTTCAGGCTGTCTTCGCTTGCGGCGGCGGCATTTACACCTCTGCTGCTGAAGCTGCGGCAAAGGTCAAGGACGCAAAGGTCATCGGCGTTGACACCGACCAGTCCGCTATCATCGACAAGGACTATGGCAAGGGCATGACTCTGACCTCCGCGATGAAGGGTCTGGCTCCCACTGTTAAGCATATGCTCTCCGAAGTGGTGGCAGGCAACTTCTCCAACTACGGCGGCAAGATCGAGACCCTGGGTCTGGTCTCCGGTGATGACACCGAAGCCAACTATGTCCAGCTGCCTCTGGAAACCACGCAGTGGGGCGACGGCTTCACCAAGGAGGATTACAAGGCTCTGGTGGCTGATATGTACAACGGCAAGATCACCGTCTCCAACGACGTCAAGAATCAGCCCGCAGTCAAGACCGCTCAGGTCCAGTACTACGACAACATCAAGTGATCTGAATCTCTCGCACAACCGGAGGGGCAGGCGTTCGCCTGCCCTTCTTTTTTATGAAAAATCCTAAATAAGTTTTGAAAAAGCCCCCATTTTATAGTACAATATTACCGGAAGATACCCTAATATTTTTTCGCAGGCGAAAAGAGAGAAAGGTCGTGACAATTTGGAACAGGCATATGCCATTGAAATGCTGCACATCACCAAGCGTTTCCCCGGTATCGTCGCCAACGACAACATCACCCTCCAGCTGAAAAAGGGCGAAATCCACGCGCTGCTGGGGGAGAACGGCGCGGGGAAATCCACCCTGATGAGCGTCCTCTTCGGGCTGTACCAGCCGGAGGAGGGGACCATCAAGAAGGATGGCCAGGTGGTCAGCATCAAGGACCCCAACGATGCCAACGATTTGGGCATCGGGATGGTGCACCAGCACTTTAAGCTGGTGGAATGTTTCTCCGTCCTGGACAACATCATCCTGGGCGTGGAGCCGTGCAAGCACGGATTTTTACAGAAGGACGTGGCACGGAAAAAGGTGCTGGCTCTGTCCGAGAAATACGGTCTGGCGGTGGACCCGGACGCCCTGGTGGAGGACATCACCGTGGGGATGCAGCAGCGGACGGAGATCTTGAAGATGCTGTACCGGGACAACGAGATCCTCATCTTCGACGAACCCACCGCCGTGCTGACGGCGCAGGAAATTGAAGAGCTGATGCAGATTATGAAGAACCTGGCCGCCGAGGGCAAGAGCATCCTCTTCATCTCCCACAAGCTCAACGAGATCATGTCCGTGGCCGACCGCTGCTCCGTCCTGCGCAAGGGCAAGTACATCGGCACCGTTGAGATTGCCAACACCACCCGGGAAGAGTTGTCCCGGATGATGGTGGGCCGTGACGTGGACTTCGTGGTCCACAAGGAACCGGCCAAGCCTGGCGAGACCATCCTGGAGGTGGAAAATCTCACCGTCCCCTCCAAGCTCCACCACAACGACGCCGTGCGGGGCGTCAGCTTCAACGTCCGAGCAGGCGAAATTGTCTGCATCGCCGGCATCGACGGCAACGGCCAGACCGAGCTGGTCTACGGCCTCACCGGTCTGGAGCAGCCCAAGGGCGGTAAAATTTTGCTCAAGGGGCAGGACATCACCCACGCCCCCATCCGCAAGCGCTCCACCTCCGGCATCAGTCACATCCCGGAGGATCGTCACAAGCACGGCCTGGTGCTGGACTTCACCCTGGAGGACAACATGGTGCTCCAGCGCTACTTTGAGCCGGAGTTCGTCAACGGCGCTGGTTTTTTGAAGCGCAAGGCCATCCGGGAATACGCCCTGCGGCTCATCGAGCAGTACGACGTCCGCTCCGGCCAAGGCCCCGTGACCATCGCCCGGAGCATGTCCGGCGGCAACCAGCAGAAGGCCATCGTGGCTCGCGAGATCGACCGGGACCCGGATCTGCTGGTGGCCGTCCAGCCCACCCGCGGCCTGGACGTGGGCGCCATCGAGTACATCCACAAGCAGATCGTCGCCCACCGGGACAGCGGCAAGGGCGTCCTGCTGGTCTCCCTGGAGCTGGATGAGGTCATGGCATTGGCCGACCGCATCCTGGTCATGTTTGAAGGGGAGATCGTGGGCGAGCTGGATCCCAAGACCACCACGGCGGAACAGCTGGGTCTGTATATGTCCGGTGCCAAGAGAGAGGGAGTGAAATCATGAGACAAGAACGAACCCCGCTGCTGCGCAACAAGACCGTGCAGGCGCTGCTGACCTCCCTGCTCTGCATCCTGCTGGGTCTGCTCATCGGCTTTGTTGTGCTGCTCATCATCAACCCCAGCGGTGCCGGTAAGGCCATCGTCACCATTTTGAAAAACTTCATGACCTACGCCAACGCCGTCCCCCAGAAGAAATACCTGGGCAACACCCTGGCGAAGACGGCTCCCCTGGTCATGTGCAGCTTATCCATCCTGTTCGCCTTCAAGGTCGGCCTGTTCAACATCGGTGCCGCCGGTCAGTATGTGGTGGGCGCTGGCGCCTGCCTGTACTGCGCCCTGGCCTGGGGACTGCCCTGGTACGTGTGCCTCATCGCCGCCATCCTGGCGGGGGCCATCCTGGGCGCTATCTCCGGTCTGCTGAAGGCGTACTGCAACGTCAACGAGGTCATCTCCTGCATCATGCTCAACTGGATCAGCCTCTATCTGGTCAACACCCTCTTGAGCCAGGTGAAGGAGGAGGCCAGCCCCTACACCCTCACCTTAGCCTCCACCAACCCGGACGCCTTTTTGCCCAGTCTGGGGCTGGGGAAGCTCTTTAGCAACAACCAGTACGTCTCCATCGCCATCCCCCTGTGCATCCTCATCAGCATCGCCGTGTGGGTCTTCCTGGAAAAGACCCGCCTGGGCTACGAGCTGAAGGCCACCGGCGCCAACAAGGACGCCGCCCGGTACAGCGGGATGCGGGAGAAGAAGAACCTCATTTTGACCATGGCCATCGCCGGTGCCCTGGCTGGCATGGGTGCCGCCTTCCTCTTCCTGACTGGATTTGAGCAGTGGCAGTGCACCCAGTCCACCGTCCCCGCCATGGGCTTCAACGGCATCGCCGCTGCCTTCCTGGGCGGCCTGCACCCCATCGGCTCCATCTTCTCCTCCTACTTTATCCAGCATATCACCAACGGCGGCGCGTACGTGGACAAGACCATGTACTGCGCCCAGATCTCCGATCTGATCTCGTCCATCATCATCTACCTGTGCAGCTTCGGTTTCTTCTTCAAGTACGTCCTCAACAAATGGCTGGATCGCCGGGAGGAAAAGCGTGCCAAGGAAGCCCAGGCGGCCGCTGAGAAAGGAGGTCAGGCAGAATGATCCTCTTACTGCAATACACCCTCATCTTCGCCTCCGTCCTCCTGCTGGTGGCATTGGGCGGATGCTTCTCGGAACACTCCGGTATCATCAACATCGGTCTGGAGGGCATCATGGTGCTGGGCGCATTAGGCGGCGCGCTGACCATGAAGTTCCTGCCTGCGGACACCCCGGCGCTTGCCATGGTGCTCCTGGTCATCCTGGCCTCCATGGCTCTGGGCGTGATCTTCTCCCTGCTCCTGGCCGTGGCCGCCGTCAACTTCAACGCTGACCAGACCCTGGTGGGCACCGCCATGAACCTGCTGGGCGTGGCTGCCGCCACCGTCTTCGTCAAGGCCATGAACACCGCCGAGAGCGTGGACAACGTGTCCTCCACCATCCAGTACATCAGCGCCAAGAACGCCTTCCTGTGCCGCATCGGCGGGTTCGACTTCAACTGGTTCATGCTGGTGGCCTTCATCGCCCTGGTGCTGTCCTACATCGTCCTCTACAAGACCCGTTTCGGCCTGCGCCTGTGCGCCTGCGGCGAGCATCCCCAGGCGGCGGACTCGGTGGGCATCAACGTCTACAAGATGCGCTACGCCGGCGTCATGATCTCCGGCGTCCTGGGTGGTCTGGGCGGCATCGTCTACATCACCGCAGGCGTCAGTGAGTGGAAGTTTGAAAACGGCGTGGCCGGCTTCGGCTTCCTGGCGCTGGCCGTCATGATCTTCGGCCAGTGGAAGCCCACCCGCATTGCCCTGGCTGCCCTGCTGTTCGGCCTGTTTCGGGCGCTGTCCAACGTCTATTCCGGCTTCCCCCTGCTGGCCTCTCTCCAGCTGCCGGGCGCCTTTTACAACATCCTCCCCTACCTGATCTCCCTCATCGTCCTGGCCTTCACCTCCAAGCAGTCCAGAGCGCCTAAGGCGGAGGGTATCCCCTACGACAAGGGAGGACGCTGATGCTGACCGCCAAGGACATCTTTGTGGTGGGCGTGGCAGGCGGCTCCGGCAGCGGCAAGACCACCCTGACGGAGAACCTCGTCCAGCGGTTCTCCGACCACATCTGCGTGGTTCATCATGACAACTACTACAAGCCCCACGATGACCTCTCCTTCGAGGCCCGCACCAAGCTGAACTACGACTGCCCCGACGCCTTCGAGACGCCCCTCCTGGCGCAGCAGCTCCGGCAGCTCCGCCAGGGGCAGCCGGTGGACTGTCCCACCTACGACTACGCCCATCACACCCGCGCCAAGGCCACCGTGCGCCTGGTGCCCCAGCCGGTGATTTTGCTGGAGGGCATCCTCATCTTCGCGGAACCGGAGCTGTGCGACCTGATGGACTTGAAGGTGTTCGTGGACACGGACGCCGATGTGCGTCTGGCACGCCGGATGCTCCGGGACCTGGAAGAACGGGGCCGCAGCGTCCGCAGCGTCATCGACCAGTGGCAGGACACGGTGAAGCCCATGCACGAGAAGTACGTGGAGCCGTCCAAGGGCAACGCCGACATCATCATCCCCACGGCGGCCGGAACTCGGTGGCGCTGGATCTCATCGTCGGGCGCATCCAGCGACACCTTTGCGCTAACGCGCTTTCTCAAAAATGCAAGCATTTTTGAGAAGAATGCAGCCGGGTGCATGCACTCGCTACGCTCGCACACTTACCCGTCTGAGAAGAGAAAAAAGTGACGTACACGCCGCCACTTTTTTCAGATTTGAATTTATTCCGGCATCCTGCCGGAACTCTGTGAGACTTTGCACGATCAACAATTAAGCTGCCAAATTTTACAGATGAAACCCCTCCGGGTATCCCGGAGGGGTCCTTTCCAAAGGAGAACGCTATGATCTTAGAATTTCCCCAGGCGCCGGACGTCCAGACCATGGACGCCCCTGCCCTGACCGCCTATCTGGAACAGCTGCGAGAGAAAATCGCGGCGCTGGACGAGGCGGAACCGAAGAATATGAACAGTGACGCCTACGAGGCGTGGGGCGAGGAACATGAAGCCCTGGAAGACTTGGTGGATGAAGTCCTCGACCGCTTAGATGAACGAGTGCTTTCCTAAAATACAAGCATTTTAGGAAGATTGCAGCCTCCTGCATGCACTCGCTGCGCCGGTAGGTTCCCCCACCTGTAACAGGTGGGGCCTACGCTACAAATGTGCCCCCGGCACATTTGCTTAACGCTGCGGCACTTATCCGGCTGAGAAGTGAAAAAACTGACGCACATGTCGCCAGTTTTTTTAATTTGATTCTTTTCCGTCCTCCATGAGGACGGAACTCTGCGAGGCATAAAAACCGGTGAAATCTCAGGATTTCACCGGTTTTATTTACGTTTGGATGGGTTCCACCTCACACACGGTCAAGGTCTTATCCTGCACCCGGAACCGGACGTTCCACCCGGCGAAGGCCATGCCGTACACCCGCTCTGGGTCGTGCTGGTAGGAGGGTCTGGGGTCGTGGGAGAGGACGGCCAGGAGCGCCTCCCGGGTCTCGGCGGGCACCCTTTGCAGCAGCTCCGGCGGGCACTCCACCGTCACCATCCGCTCATCCAGCTGAGTCGTGAACCCGGCTTGGGCGTCCGGGTGGCAGTCGGCGTAGGGGATGTAGGGCTTGATGTCGAAGATGGGGGTGCCGTCCATCAGGTCCGCCCCGGACACGTGGAGCACCGGCCCCTCCGGCGTGTGCAGCTCCACCCGCTCCAGGCACACCGAGGACAGACCCAGGTTGTTGGGTCGGAAGGGAGACCGGGTGGCGAAGACCCCCATCCGCTGGTTGCCCCCCAGCCGGGGCGGGCGCACGGTAGGCGACCAGCGGTTGCCCGACTTGGAAAACGACCAGATGAGCCACAGGTGGGAGAAGCCCTCGATGCCCCGGAGCATCTCCGGGTTCCGATAGGCCGGTTCAAAGACGATGGTGCTCTTCAGCTCGGTCACCAGGCCGCTCTGGCGGGGGATGCCGAACTTGGTGGGAAAGGCGCTGCGCATGGTGGCGATGGGTTGAAATTCAGCCATGGTCTGCCCCTCCCGTTCCGCATCGGGTGCGAATCTGCGCCAAAATCTCCGTGTCCGCCGGGCAGAACGCATAGTCGCCCATCTCCCCCACGGTGATCCAACGGATGTCGTGGTGCTCCAGCAGTTTGGGGGTGCCCTGTGCGATGGTGGCGTAAAACAGGGTCAGGTGGATGGTGATGTCCGGGTAGACGTGATCCACCTCATAGAAGACATTCCCCACGTCCAGCGTGATGTCCAGTTCCTCCTGGCACTCCCGGATGAGCGCCTCCTGCCGGGTCTCTCCCGGCTCCACCTTGCCGCCCACAAACTCCCACAGCAGTCCACGCTGCTTATGGGCGGGACGCTGGCAGATCAAAAAGCGGTCGCCGTGCCAAATGAGCGCCGCTACTACTTCCGTCATACGCTTCTCCTTTCATATCCCAACCGACCGGCACATAGGAATGGGGTCAGATGGAGGTGATTTGATGAAGAGAACGACCGTCTCTCCCCTCTGGCGTCAGAGCACCGCCGTGGCGGCGCTCATCGTCTCCCTGCTGCTCTGCTTCTGGGCGGGGCATCTGCAACAGAACACGGCGGCCAACGCCGCCATGGCCGGAAAGCTGGACACCCTCTGTCGCCAGACTCTTTCCCGCTTCGGCTGGGAGGCATCGGAGCTGGTGTGTCAGGAGGATTTCACTCTGCCTGACCCCTTCGGCCCCACCTATGACTCCTTCCTCGCCCTCCAGCAGGAGGCCGGGTTCGACCTGACTCCCTACGCCGGCAAGACTGTCCTGCGCTACACCTACCGCATCGCAAACTACCCCACCGGCAGCGACACCATCTACGCCGACCTGCTCCTGTGGCAGGAACAGGTCATCGGCGGCGACCTGCGCAGCGCCAATCTGGACGGGTTTTTGACCAGCCTCAACGGGTCAGAAAAAAGCTGACGCTGCGCGGATGCGGAGCGTCAGCGATGGATTGTTTCGGTCGGCCTGTGCGTGTCGCCCCCCTCAGTCAGCTATGCTGACAGCTCCCCCCATTTCATGGGGGGAGCCAGATTTTTGGGGGGAAATGCTTGCATTTGGCTGAATCACTCTTCTTCAGCGGCGACGTCATAAGCCGCCTTGGTGGGACGGTTATTGCCCAACCCAGCCAGAGAACGGAACTTGCTCCGGGACTGCTTGACCTCGTTGAGGGCTGCGTTGACCGCCTCTTCCGTCCGGCGGAGGGCGTCCTCGCAGTAGTCGTTGGCCACGCCCCGCAGCTCGTTGGAGCGCTTTTCGGCCATGGCGATCATCTCCTTGGCCTTGGCGTCCGCCTGGCGCATCAGCTCGTTGGCCTGCACCTTGGCGCCGGACATGATCTCGTTGTCGTTGATCATCTTCCGAGCCTGCTCCTCCGCCCGCTTGCGCAGCTGCTCGATGTCCGCCTCTGCCTGCTTCCGGGCACGGTCGGCGTCCGCCTTGGCCTTCTCCAGATACTCGTTGCGGGTATCCATCATCTTCCGCGCCTCGCTGATCTCGGCCGGGAATCTCCCCCGCACCTCATCCAGGATATCCAGCGCTTTATCTCGTTCGATCTTGCAAAAGCCGCCTAAGCCGCCCTTTGCGTCGTCGATCATCTCATAGAGCATATCCAGCAGTTCCATCACACTGTTTGCCATTGCGATACGTCACCCTTTCCCGCTTTTCTTACTTCTTTACATACAGCTGTTCCGACATTTTTCGGTTCACGTCTTCTTCGATCAAAGGGGAGACGAACCCTTCCAATTTCACGTTGTACCGCGCCATCTCCTTGACGATGCTGGAGCTGAGGTAGGTATAATCCTGGCAGGCGGTCAAGAACACCGTGTCCAGATCCGGGTTGAGCTTCCGGTTCAGGGTGGCCATCTGGAACTCCGCCTCGAAGTCGGACATAGCCCGCAGCCCCTTGACAATACAGGACGCGCCCTTGGACTTGGCGTAGTCGGCCAGGAGGGTGTGAGAGGAGTCGATCTCCACGTTGTCCAGACCCTTCACCACACGGCGCAGCAGGTCCACCCGTTCATCCGGGGTGAACAATCCTTTTTTATCAGAATTTACCATGACGCAGACGATCACCTTGTCGAACTGCTTGGCGGCCCGCTTGATGATGTCCAGATGTCCCAATGTCACCGGGTCGAAACTGCCCGGATAGATTGCGATACTCATTGTGAATCACTTTCCTTTCGGTAGAGCGTCACCTTGATTTTACCGTACTTATAATCTCGGCTTTTTCGGTAAGGGTTCGGCAGCTCCGGCAAATCCTGGTTCACGCGACTTTCGCAAATAATTATACCATTTTCAGCAAGAATGTCAATTCCGACGATGCGATTTAAGGTCGTTTCCAGCAAATTTGCGTCATATGGGGGGTCCAAAAAGATGAGATGGTACTTCTCCCGCGTCCCGCTCAAAAAGGACAGGGAGTCCCCCTGGACCACCTTGGCCCGGTCGGTCAGCTCGGTCGCTTCCAGATTCTCCCGCACCAGCTTCACCGCGTCCTTCCGCTGATCCACAAAGGTGCAGTGGGCCGCGCCCCGGCTGAGGCACTCGATGCCTAGCTGTCCGGTGCCGGCGAACAGGTCCAGCACCCGGCGTCCCTCGATGTCAAACTGGATGACGTTGAACAGCCCCTCCTTCACCCGGTCAGTGGTGGGGCGGGTGTCCTTGCCGGTCAGCTCGCCTAAGCGTCTGCCTCTGGCGGTTCCTGTGATCACTCTCATTGTCTCGTTCCTCCCTCAGTTTCTCCCGTTGTCCCATGGAAATGGGTGTATACCGCCTGCGCCACCGACTTGGGCACGGCCTTGCACAGGTCTTCGTAGTCTGCCTCTCGGATGGCCTTCACGCTCTTGAACTGCTTCAGCAATTGGTTCCGCCGCACCTCGCCCACGCCGGGTATCTCCTCCAGCGCCGACGCCACGGTGCGTTTGCTGTGGCTGGTGCGGTGGAAGGTGATGGCGTACCGGTGGGTCTCCTCCTGGATGCGTCCCACCAGGGCGAAGATGGCGGGTTGGGCTTGCAGGCCGATCTCCCGCCCGTCCGGCGCCACCAGGGCACGGGTGCGGTGCCGCCCGTCCTTGACCATGCCGAACACCGGCACGTCCAACCCAGCCTGCGCCAGCACCCGGCAGGCTACGCCCACCTGTCCCAGTCCGCCGTCCATCAGGATGACGTCGGGCAGGACGTTGAACTTCTCGTTGTCCTCCAGGTAGCGACGGAACCGGCGGGTGAGCACCTGATCCATGGATGCGTAGTCGTCCGGCCCCTGCATATCCTTCAGGTGGAATTTGCGGTAGGCGCTCTTGAGCGGCTTGCCGTCCACGAAGACGGTCATGCCGCCCACGATGTCGGCGCTGCCGGTGTTGGAGATGTCATAGGCCTCGATGCGGCGAGGTGGGTTTTCCAGACCCAGCATGGAGCCGAACAAGCCCAAAAGCTGATTCTTGCGCTCCTCCTTGGTGATGGAGCGTTCCAGCTCCTCCTTGGCGTTCTTGTTGGCCAGGCGCACCAGGTTCACCTTGTTCCCCCGCTTGGGCACCAGCAGCTCCACCTTTCGACCAGCCTGCTCGGTGAGCATCCGCTCCAAGTCCTCCCGGTCGTCAAAGTCGCAGGGCAGACAGACCACCTTGGGCAGGTGTCCGCGGGTGCCGTAGTATTGTTTCAGCAGCGCAGACAGCACCTCCCCTTCCGATTCCTCCACCGGCAGGGTCAGCTGCTCCATGTCCCGCTCCGCCAGGGTGCCCTCTAGATAGTGCAGCACGGCGAAGCTGAACTTTTGCTGCACCTGGTAAATGCCCACCACGTCGGTCTCCGCCTGGACGCCGGCCACCACCTTTTGCCGGACCCCCAGCAGCCGGATGGCTTGGAGCCGGTCCCGCAGCTCGGCGGCCTGCTCGAACCGCAGCTCCTCCGACGCCTGGAACATCTCCGCCTCCAGCTCCTTCTCCACCTCGGAGAACTTGCCGTCCAGCAGCCGGATGGCCTGCTGGATGCGCGCCTGATACGCCGCCTCGGTCATCTCCGGACGGCACCAGCCGTCGCAGTTGCCCAGGTGGTGGTTCAGGCAGGGCCGGTCCTTGCCGATGTCCCGTGGGAACTGTCTCCGACAGGTGGGCAGGCGGAGGGCGACGGAGATGGTGCGGATAATTTCTCGTGTGCTGCTCCGGCTGCCGTAGGGGCCGAAGTAGCGGGCGCCGTCGTCGGCCACCCGGTTGACCAGGGAGAACCGGGGGTAGCGGTTCTTGACGGACAGGCGGACGTAGGGGTAACCCTTGTCGTCCTTGAGCAGGATGTTGTACCGGGGCTGGTAGCGCTTGATGAGGGAGCATTCCAGCACCAGAGCCTCGAACTCGCTGTCGGCCAGGATATAGTCGAAGTGGTCGATCTGGCGCACCATGTTCCGGGTCTTGCTGGTGTGGCTGGCCAGGTTGACAAAGTATTGGCTCACCCGGTTCTTCAGTGCCCGGGACTTGCCCACGTAGATGACCTCCCCCTCCTCGTTCATCATGATATACACGCCGGGGGACAGGGGCAGGGAGAGGGCCTTTTGTTTCAATTCTTCTCGTGTCATAGCGTTCTCAAACAGCAAAAAGCGCCGCAGATGCGGCGCTTTCCAGTTTCCTATTTCGGTTCTGTGTCACTCAGCCTGGTCGCCAGCCAGCAGGGCAGCCAGTTCTTCCACTGCTTCCCCTTCGCCGGGGCCGTCTGCGATCAGCTGGATCTTCGTGCCCTGGGTCACGCCCATGGACAGAACACCCAGAAGGCTCTTGGCATTGGCACGCCGTTCTCCCTTTTCCACCCAAATGGAACAAGTGTGCTCATTCGCCTTCTGGACAAAGAAAGTCGCGGGTCTAGCATATAGTCCGTTCTGACTCTTTACAACCGCTTCCTTTACTGTCATATCTCAATATACCTCCCCAAGGCATTTAGTTGTTTAATTGCCTAACCGTATCATAGCAAATCTTGAATATTTTCGTCAAGAGCATTTTGAACAAAGTTGCCACAGCAACCCGGCGAAAAAATTGCAATGATTGAGCATGACCACCAAAGGCAAGCCCTTTCCTGTCATTTCAGTTCCACAATGGTCACGCCGGTCTCCCCTTCGCCGTACCGGCCCAGCCGGAAGCCCTTGACGTACTTGCAGGTCTTCAAATGCTGCTGCACCGCCTGGCGCAATGCGCCGGTGCCCTTGCCGTGGATGATGGTGACGGTGGTCAGGTGCGCCATCACGGCGTCATCCAAGAAGCGATCCACCATGGCCACCCCTTCGTCGCCGGGGCGAGGTGAACCTGCTGCTCCAGGAGACCACTGCGGCACGGAAGAT
>JABLTO010089553.1_pt1 | contig 19928 bp, 14 predicted proteins | sample 7160091 | NCBI WGS metagenome assembly JABLTO01 (sample SAMN14651225, study PRJNA627086) | human gut metagenome | isolation source: feces | host: Homo sapiens
GTTGGTGGGCCTTCAGGGACTCGAACCCCGGACCAATCGGTTATGAGCCGACCGCTCTGACCAACTGAGCTAAAGGCCCACAAACAGAACTCCAAACAACGAACTGGGAATGGTGACCCCTAGGAGACTCGAACTCCTGTTACCGCCGTGAAAGGGCGGTGTCTTAACCGCTTGACCAAGGGGCCATAGTATGGTCGGGGTGAAGGGATTTGAACCCCCGGCCCCATGCTCCCAAAGCACGTGCGCTACCGAACTGCGCTACACCCCGTTCGCATTTCGCTTTTGGCGACGCTTAGTAATATACCGTATTTCCTCTCACTTGTCAACAACTTTTATCACAAAATCCAAACAATTTGTATTGCGAATAGTGGCTGTATCGCAGATATGGTATAATAAATAAAAGGAGGTAATATGGTTAAAAAAATAACGATATATACGGATGGAGCCTGTTCCGGAAACCCCGGCCCGGGAGGCTGGGGCGCCGTTCTGATCTATAAGCAGAACCAGAAGGAGCTTTCTGGATACGAACCAGAAACAACCAATAACCGCATGGAACTAACCGCCGCAATCCGCGCGTTGGATGCGCTGAAAGAGCCCTGCGAAGTTGCACTTTATACGGACAGCGCTTATCTTTGCCGCGCGTTCAACGAAAAATGGGTTTACAATTGGATGCGCAACGGTTGGAAAACTTCTGCTAAAACGCCTGTTGAAAACCGTGCGTTATGGGAAGCATTGCTTAAACACGCAAATTACCATGACATCCGCTGGATTAAAGTTAAGGGCCATAGCGATAATCCATACAACAACCGCTGTGACCAGCTGGCAACAGGTGCAATCAAGGCACATGTGAAAAAAGGATCCTAGTTGGCGTATTCGCTTTATTTCCTATATTTGCCACATACTATTCGTTAAACTTGTGTTTAACGAATAGTACTGGATCTTGAACCCCCATTCCTCCATTTGAGCTCTGGTTATCCATTCGTTGTTAATTCAAAAGTTAAATAATGCCTTTGTACCAAGTCGGAACTGGGTTTTTCATGTTATCATACCAACATAATACGTCTTTTGCTTGATTGACCATTACTTGAATTTGTTTCTTGCCAAAAGGAATTGCCCACGGCACAGACGACAAAGTATTACTGCTGATATAAAATGCAAGCAGATCCCAAAACTCGGCAGGAACAACACAATCGAAATAGCCGTTTACCATTCCGGTTGCAAACAAGGGCGTATTTGAAGCGCACCAAACAATACATTGAATTCTTCCCATGGATCGCCAAAGTCATTTCTGTTAAAGTCGATAATATAGAGTTGCTTGTTCCTGCCTATCATCATATTTCCAATATGATAATCTCCGTGCTGATATGTTCTTGGGCGGCCTTTAAGCAAATGTCTATGCGCGTTAATATAATCAATAAACGCTTCTCCATTTTCGTATTTGATTGCGCATTCCTCATACATTTTGATTTTATAACTGGTTTTTGGGTTAAAATAGCTCTCCCAATCCTCTATGCCCTTAGGAGCAGGGATTCTATGAATTTGTTTCAGAATCTGCCCCGCTTCGAATCCATAGGCATATTGCGCATCGCCTTCAAAGCTCTGCAAGATTTCCTCAGCATCAGCACCATCAATCCAAGTTTGGATCGAATAGACGCCTTCTGCTGATGTGCCAAACTCTAAAGGTTTGCACATTGGCACATCGAGAGCAGCTACTTGGCACATATGATCGTATTCACTTCTTTTTCGGTCATATTGTTCTGCAGGAAAAATACGAAGCAAAATTTATTGCCTTGTTCATCGAGCGCACAGTATTTTTATCTTCCGACCAACCTTTATCAATAAGCTTTTTTGAAACGAACTTATAGTGTGACATGTTTTTTGACCTCTGGATCTCATAAAGGTATTAAAATGCTTTGTGTCAACAAGAAATAACAATTGATAAAATGCTTAAACTTACTTGTTTTCTTACTTAAAAGGTTGTGACAACATTTTTATGAAACAAATTATTAAAAATACTGTTTGACAATTCTGTAAATCTTTTAGGAGTAGATAAAGAACTCGCTAATCCGACTGATCTCCAAGTCGCTGCCCAAATTAAATATGGAAAGAGCGGCAATTCATCCCGCACCATTAAATGACAACCATCTCGAATAAGAAGCCCATCCTTAGCAATTTCCTTTGCATCAAAGTATAATCTTGCACTTGGTTGATATTTCATGTCCGGATCCATCGTTATTTGCCCCAATTGTTTTGATAATACTACAATTTCACCGGAAATGCCACCATCTGAAAACATAATATAATCGCTAAGTAGGATCGCCTAATAGTTTTCCAATGGGCTGAGTTTCCGAAGTAGCATTGCTTTTTTTCAATACATTCCAAGATTTCAAGCAACTGTCGCTTTCAATTTTCCTCCAATTTTCAAGCGTAGTGCTGTGTATCAATACATCGGGTTCACAACTTCTTAAAAAATTATCATTATAATTGTGATTAGCATAATATAATTTTGCAGCTTCAAAATCTTCGTCTAATATTGAAAGAATTATGTTTTTATTGTAAGTTTCTTGAAACTGCAAAAAATCAAAGAGTGACATTTTCCATTGGGGATATTTTTTGCTAACCTTCAAAGCATATACTCCGCTGCTTTCGCTGCCGGCCATAATTTGATAATCATCAGAATTGGTCAATTGATAGATTATCCACGAAAAATCATATGGCATATTGGTAAATGGATTTATGTCGCTTTCAATGAAGTTTTCTTTTACTCTGTAAATCAAAATAATCTCACCCCAATCCATATAGAAATAATCTATAATTATATTCAGAAAAACTCAACAAATCAAGTAATGAAAAATGACAAGTTCCAACGGAAACTTGTCATTAAAATTGGTCTGGGTGAGAAGATTCGAACTTCCGGCCTCTTGAACCCCATTCAAGCACGCTACCAAACTGCGCCACACCCAGAAAACAGAACGATTCATTTTCTGAACCTTGAATATAGTAGCATTACGGCGTCTATTTGTCAAGTGTGTTGTTTCACCTTGGAGCGATAAAAGCGCACGGAGCAGGTCACCTCCTGTTCCATGCGCTTCATATCTGTGGCCCAGCTTAAAGTAAAATGCAAATTAAGCCGTTGCATCCCTCGTTTACCATACGTTGCAGCGTTTCCTGCAGCCGCTGCTGCACTCCATCGGGCAAACGGTTCACCTTCCCCGTCATTCCTTCCTTTACAAGGTCATACAGCGGTTTCCCAAAAATATTGGTGTTCCACATTCCGTTCGGATCCTTTTTTGCTGCCTCAAGGAGATATGCGAGAAATTCCTCTGCCTGTTCCTCCGTACCAACAAGCGGCGCGACCTCCGAATCAATATCGATGCGGATCATGTGAAGCCCTGTGGCTTTCGCATGTAAACGCACGCCGAAGCGGCTCCCCTGTTGCATGATTTCCGGCTCATCGAGCGCCATTTCATCCATAGCGGGCGGGACCATGCCATACCCCGTTCGATAGGCGGCATCAAGCGCGCCGCGCAGGCGGTCATACTCACGCTTTGCTGCAACAAATTCCTTGATGGAGGCAATCAAGTGCGCATCATCACGGATCTCATATCCACAGGCTTCTCCCAATACCGTATAAAACAGACTGCTTTGCGGGCGGAGATCAATCTCAATTTCTCCGCTGCCCAGTGCAACCCGCTTTATGATGGGCACGTCAAATCCCTCAATTCCATGCAGGGATTCGGTAAGCTTATCATAATCCCGCATGCGCGTAAGCTGATCGGAAGCCGCATAAACAGGTTCCATGATGCGCTGAACCAGCCAATGATCCGGAGCAAGCGCGCTGATCCACTCTGGAAGGGCTATATGTACCATGCGGATCGGGAATTCCATGAGAACAAGTTCCATTAAATCGTAGAACTCTGCAGCGGACATCTGCATCACATCTGCCGCGCGCACGGTTGCATCGTATTTTTCCTGCATAGCCATAGCTAGCGCCAGTGTTTCCGCGTCATTGGGATGCGTGCTGTTAAGCACAATTACGAATGGTTTTCCCTGCTCCTTTAGCTCCTGGACAACCCGTTCTTCCGCCTCAACGTAGTCTTCACGCTCAATCTGCGTAATGCTGCCATCGGTGGTTAATACAACGCCGATTGTGGAATGTTCCGTGATTACTTTTCTCGTTCCGATTTCAGCCGCTTCCTCAAATGGGATATCGTGATCATGCCAGGGCGTTCGTACCATGCGTGGCATATCATTTTCGATATGCCCAACCGCTCCGGGCACCATGTAGCCAACACAGTCAACCATGCGCACCCGGATGGACATGGTATCGCTAATTTTGAGCTGAGCCGCTTCATTCGGCACGAACTTGGGCTGCGTGGTCATGATGGTGCGCCCTGCGGCACTCTGTGGCAGCTCGTCGGTCAAGCGTTCTTTTGCGTGTGGATCTTCCATCCCAGGTAGCACGAGAAGATCCATAAAGCGCTTGATAAAGGTCGACTTTCCCGTGCGGACGGGGCCGACCACTCCGATATAAATATCCCCATTCGTTCGTTCCGCAATGTCACGGTATAATTCAGTCCTGTCCATTCAGGTGTCCTCCCCACTGTTATAAATCGAGACTAGTGAAGTATATGTACAGCAGGAAAAAAACATGCCCCTTTCCCTAACGCGGAATGGGGCATTTTAATGCTATAACTAAACTTGATTAATCAAGGCGCTGCTCTTTTGTGCGCTGTCGTAGCAGGAGCCTAATAGGCGTTGCCGTTAACCCAAAGGACTTGCGCAGATAGTTTTCCAAGTACCGTTTGTAGGAAAAGTGCATAATCTCTGGATCATTTACAAACAAAACAAACGTTGGCGGCTTGATGGACACCTGTGTTGCATAGTAGATTTTTAAGCGCCGCCCTTTATCAGATGGCGGCTCAGTCATCATTACGGCTTCCGAAATGATATCATTCAACGTTCCAGTTGAAATACGCATGCAATTCTGCGCATAGGCAAAATCAGCCTGCTCCATTACTTTATTTACCCGCTGGCCACTGATTGCAGAAATGAAGAGCATCGGCACATAATCCATGAATGCGAGGTCAGCTGAAAGCTTTTTCTTAAATTCATTCATCGTATGGGTATCCTTTTCGATCAGATCCCATTTATTGATGATAAGAACCGAAGCCTTCCCTTCTTCATGCACGTAGCCGGCAATGCGCACATCCTGCTCGCTTAAGCCTTCAGCCGCATCAATGACGATGAGAACTACATCGGCGCGCCGAATTGCCCCAAGCGAGCGGATCACACTATAGCGCTCAATGCTTTCATCCTCAATTGCGCGTTTGCGCCGGATGCCAGCGGTGTCAACCAGGACATAATCTTTACCTTGATATGTAAAAGGAGTATCAACTGCATCCCGCGTTGTCCCGGCAATATTGCTTACAATCGTTCGCTCTTCGCCGAGCAGCGCGTTTACAAGGCTGGATTTTCCAACATTTGGTTTTCCAACCACAGCGATATTGGTAACCTCCTGCTGTGCATCTTCTGGATTTTTATCAAAGAAGGAGACAACTTCATCTAAAAGGTCACCGATTCCGAGCCCCTGCTCTGCAGAAATCGCAATGGGGGCGCCGATGCCAAGCTCATAAAAATCATAAATTGCATCCGCATATTTAATATGATCTACTTTATTTACACCCAGCACCACTGGTTTATGGGAGCGGCGTAACATTTCTGCTACTTCCGCATCCGCCGCTGTTATGCCTTCTCGCCCGTCTACAAGGAATACGATTACATCTGCGGTATCAATCGCAAGCTCTGCCTGGCGGCGCATTTGCGTGCTGATGATATCGTCCCGCTCGGGTTCGATACCGCCGGTATCAATTAAGGAAAAATTATAGTCCAGCCAGTTTGCATCCCCATAGATACGGTCACGCGTGACACCAGGCGTATCCTCCACAATGGCGATGCGCTTTCCGACCACCTTATTAAAGAATGTAGATTTTCCAACATTGGGGCGGCCTACTACCGCAACTAGGGGCTTCGCCATTCGCACTACCTCAATTCTTCTTCAGATTTCAACAAGCCAAACAGTTTTTCTATGAACAACGCACCATCGCTTGCACAAAGCGGAACGATTCGCACGCCAAGCCGTTTTGCGAGCCCTGCAAGGTGTTCACCATCCAGAAACACATCTTCACGTTCCCGCAGCGTATCATCCGGCAAAAGCAGCAGCCCAGTTGTAAGTTTTCCTGCAAGCTGTTGGGCAAGATCCGTGGCTGTAAGAAGTCCGCTTACGGTAACAGTCGGGCCAAAATATGCATTTTCAATACGATGCAACACCACATGGATGCCATACGGCGCAAGCTTTTCGAAAAGAGGCTGCAAAAAGGGAAATGCAGATGCGCCGGTTGCAGCATCAACATTGCATGGAGCTCGAAGAGGCGTCTGTTCGCGCAATGCTTCCAAGAACTCCCATTCAAATTTGCGCAGCAAACCGACGCCATTCTCAATTTGCGGAAAGCCGCCATAAGCTTCATAGCACGGTAGTGGTACCTCAGCAATAGAATACATTTCATCAGAGGCATACGCAAACCCGGTTCCTGTTTTTGCGAAAGCAGCTTCATTGCAGGCTTCTACGCGGCGGATCGCATCCAGCGCCTCTGCGCGTGTAAGGGTCCGCAGTGGATAAAGCCCTTCACGATACCGTGTGAGCCCAACAGGAACTACCGCTACCGACTGCGCGGCAGGAGCAAGTGCAAGCAAATCTGAGAGCGTCTGGGAGAGCACTTCCCCATCGTTTATGCCAGGACATGTAACAATTTGCGCATGAAATTGCATGCCTTCCTGTTTGAGCCGATTCAACCGCGCCATTAAGTGGACCGCTGTTGGGTTCCGCATCATGGATTTACGGATAGCGCCGTCTGTCGCATGCACGGAAACATAGAGCGGACTGACGCGGCGCTTGATGATACGCTCAAATTCCGCATCATCAATGTTGGTAAGCGTTACATAGTTTCCCATGATCAGCGAAAGGCGCCAATCATCATCCTTTACACGCAGCGAGCTGCGCACACCCTTTGGCATTTGGTCAATAAAGCAAAAGATGCAGTGATTTTTGCAGCTCTTGATCGGGCTCATTAAGCCGCTTTCAAAGTTAAGGCCAAGCGGCTCATAAAGCTCTTTTTCAATATCAGCGCAAATGCATTCACCTTCGGGCGTTTCAAAGCAGACTTCCAGGGTTTCTTTTGCAGTAAGCTGCTCGTAATCGATAACATCCAGCACGTCCTCTCCGTCAATTGTAGTGAGGAACCATCCTGGCGCTATGCCAAGTTCCTGCGCAATTGAATTTGCATCCACTGCAGTAATCAAATGCTTCATAAAAAACCTTCTTACCAAAATAAATCCTGCTCGATTATATCATGCCATACGGGATTGTGCCATACCCCGTTTCTTTTGCAACTACGCCACAAGGTGTGGTATACTGTATTTCATGGAACGCAATCGAATTATACATGAAATCCCACCAGTCTATGACGCAAATGCACGCGTCCTTATTCTTGGCACGATGCCTTCGCCCCGCTCCCGTGCAGAGGGGTTCTATTATTGCCATCCGCAAAACAGGTTTTGGCGCGCACTTTGTGCAGCAATCGAAGAACCGATTCCTTCTTCCATCGCAGAGAAAAAAGAGATGCTCCTCCGGCGCGGTATCGCCCTATGGGATGTGCTGGCTTCCTGCGAGATTTCGGGTGCAGCGGATCACAGCATTCGAAATCCGATTCTCAATGATTTTTCTTCCATCTTTTCTGTCGCAGCGATTCAAGCTGTATTTACGACGGGAAAAACCGCTGCCCGGCTTTATCGAAACCTTTCTGGAAGCACCTGCTTCTGCTTACCTTCCCCAAGCCCTGCAAACTGCGCGGTTGCCTTGGAGGATTTAATCCAAGCGTACCGTGCCATAGTGCCATACTTAAAAAAGGAATAAGTTTAACCGCACCATCAACCTTTTTTGAACATACAAACAATGCCCTTCCATGGGTGGCCATTTGCAAATTCTAAAAGCCCCTGGAAAAAGCCGCCTTTTATACGGCTGTTGATCTGCAGGCTACGCAAAGGCGCGTCTGCGCTTGAACAAAGGAACATTTTAAACTGCGGATTGCTAAGGGACTTTCTCTCCCCACCGAACTTTATTTTTAAGAATGTCTCAATTGCCCAATACAAAAAGCGCATAAGGCGAACATCCTGCTTCATTTCCAGGATTGTATTATCCATGGTATATTGGCCTCGTTTGAAACTTTGCCCTACAAGGGGCGCGCCATACACCTTCTCCCACTCCACCAGAGATGGCGTTCCTTTGGGCATATCATACCAGCTCCCTGTTTGCCAGGAACATGGCGGAGTCGCTTCACCTTCAACTTGAAGCAACACGGATAACAGCAAATTCCGGCTGCTTGTTCCAACTGCGACGCGGTATGCACCGCCAACCTTTTTCCAGCCATGATTCCAGATGGAAAAAGCACGCTCATCCAATTGAAAGGCAACGCTTTTTTCTTCACCCGGATTTAAAAAAACTTTTGCAAAGCCTTTGAGCTCTTTTCTTGGACGATATATCCCACCCTCTGGAGGCAAAATATAAAGCTGAACGATTTCTGCACCCGCAACATCACCCGTATTTTTAACGATTACAGAAACATTACCCTCTGAAACTTCCAGATCGCGATAAGCAAAGCTAGTATACGAGAGCCCATAACCGAATGCCCAGCGCAGCGGAATTTCCGCTTTATCATAATAGCGATAGCCAACATAGATCCCCTCTCGATACTGCGCGTCTTTTAGGTTGCGGTAGCAGTCAGCCGTTGGGGAATCTTCATAGCGCAAAGGCCAGCTTTCCGCTAATTTGCCACAGGGGTTTACCCGCCCATATAGCAGGTTTGCTGCAGCTTCGCCTCCTGCTTGGCCGGAAAGCCCTAAATATAAAATCCCCTTTACGTCGTCTGCCCATGGGCATTCAACCACGCAGCCACAGCAGAGCACGACAACCGTGTTTGGATTGGCTTGCGCAACAGCTTCAATAAGCTGCAGATGCCCTTTGGGCATCTTGAGATCAACTCGGTCAAATCCTTCACTTTCGTAGCGCTCCGGAAGCCCCGCAAATACAATCGCAACTTCTGCGGCCTTCGCTTTATTTATAGCTTCAGCAATAAGCTCTTGCGTAGTAGAGCCATCCTCAAGATACCCTGCAGCGAACGCTGCATCTGGCATAGCATCTTTAGCACTGATACATTTTGTTGGATTGATGTGGCTGGAGCCAGTTCCCTGGAAGCGAGGCGTTGACGCCATTTGCCCAAGCAGCGCAACCTTGCAACCTTCTGCAAGCGGTAGGATGCGGGCTTCGTTTTTTAATAGAACTGCGCTCTCCTCCGCAGCGCGCCGTGCAAGTGCATGGTGCGCCTCCACATCGTAGCTGTTCCCCATTTGTGAGCGCGCTCGATTTGTGCGGTCCATCCAGCGGAGCACACGCATTGCACATTGATCGATTTGTTCTATTGAAAGCCGTCCATCCTGCACGGCGTTTTCAACTTCTTTTTCCATATAAGCGCTTCCGCCTGGCATGCAAAGATCGCACCCGGCGCGAAAAGCGCGAACGCGATCATTGAGTGCGCCCCAATCCGTAAGGACCATCCCGTTAAATCCCCAATCCTTCCGCAAAACATCTGTCAGCAGCCATGGATTATCCGAGCAATGAATCCCATTGATTTTGTTATATGCACACATGATGGTAGCCGGACGGCCTTCACGAACCGCTTTTTCAAATGAAGCAAGATAGATTTCCCGCATGGTTCTCCCATCTGCTTGACTGTCTCCATTAAAACGCTTATATTCTTGGTTGTTCAAAGCAAAATGCTTTAAGCTAACATCAACACCAGCTGCCTGCGCTTCCCGTATAAACGCAGCTGCCAAAGAGCCGGATAAGAAAGGATCTTCTGAAAAATACTCAAAATTGCGCCCACACAGGGGGTCCCGTTTGATGTTAGCGCCTGGTCCTAACAAAAGGCTAACGTTGTTTGCAAGCGCTTCTTTCGCAATTGCAAGGCTGATTTTGCCGATTAAATGAACATCCCAGCTGCATGCGGTAATTGAAGAAGTAGGAAAACAAGTAGCCGGCTCGGATTTGTTCATCCCGAGCATGTCGGTTCCTTTTTTCTGGCAGCGCAATCCATGCGGACCATCGCACATCATAAGACTAGGGAAACCATATCGGGAAAGATCTGCTGTGTGCCAGAAGTCAGCGCCTTCACACAGGGAAATTTTTTCTTGTAGCGTCAATTGAATTAAAACTTCTTCCGGCTTCATCATTCTCCCTTTCACTTGCGTAGAAACTTCTATTTTTTAAAAGCAGGCAAGACCGGCTACCAATTATGCTTCCTTCATTTATCTGAGAAAATCCAGCAACTCAAGGAAGCAGGCAAAATCGCATGCATACGGGGTCATGGTCCGAATACCGATAGCCGGTGTTCAACGTTTCATAGGCAACACATGCAATATTATCTGAAACAATAAAACCGTCGAGCGTAACCGTATAAGTTTCACCCGGGGTATAGGGCATATCCGCATTGCGCGTACTATCCCACAAGGCTGTACGTTCCGCTTCGCTTAATCCATCTATGCAGAAGCTAAAGTGCTCCGGAAGGCTCTCGCGCGGAAAAGGATAGGCCCAGGATTCGCGCTCTTCTCCATCATCCGTTAAGGCTTTTAAGTCATGGTTAAAATCTCCGCCACAAATTACATAGTTACCGGCTTCATATTCTTTTTCCATCTCCTCACAAAGCATGCGGATCTGCCCTTTCCTAATTTCATCTGAATTCCCATAAGCAGATAGGTGAAGTGTGAGGATTACAAGCTCTTTCCCATTTTCAACAGGAATGCGTGAAACGCTGTAACAGCGATCCAGATCAAAAAATTTTGTAAGCGTTGTAGATATGGGCAAGCTTCTACGTACACTTTGGGTAATTGGGAAACGGGAAAACAATACCAAGCCAGAATTGCTTTTCCCATGCGGTTGGTTAAAAGGATAAGCCAGGAAAGCAGAATCATAGTTTACCGCGAATGCAGAATAGTATTCCGGCAGCATTTCCTGCAAAAGCGCGTATTGGTTCACATGATAGCTCCGCGTTGCATTTAAATCTACCTCTTGAAACAGTGCAAAATCCGGCGTAAGCTCTGCAACAAGCGTGCCCGCCTCCGTTACTGTTTTAAGCACGCTTTCTTCACTCTCAGCCCAAGAAGAAGTGCCGCCATCCATAAAGAAACTGAATTCCGGCGTATATGCGCCAAAACCGATGTTATAAGTAACAGCGGAATATTCCACGTTTACCCTTAATGCCTTTTCCGCTGTTGCGACCTTTTCTTTTGGTGCTTCGACTGTAATTGCCTGCATATCGTCAATGCGTTCATAGCTTAAAAATAAATAAGCTATATAGCCAATTACGACCAGAAAAAGGGCGCCTAAAACGATTGCGCAACCTTTAAAAAACGTTTTCCATTTAAGCATAAACAGCACCCGCTTTTTAAAATTCTAGCAAATTGTAAAAATGAAAAAAAGCCAGGAAAATTCCTTGCTTTTTCTCTGGTCGGGGCGACATGATTTGAACATGCGACCTTTTGGTCCCGAACCAAACGCGCTACCAAACTGCGCTACGCCCCGATAATGGAGCCAATGTGGGGACTCGGACCCCAGACCTGCGCATTACGAGTGCGCCGCTCTACCGACTGAGCTACATTGGCTTGCCTAGTGCATTGATGCACCAACGGTTTCTTATTATAGCAGACAAATCGATTTCTGTCACTAGGTTTTTTAAAAAAATTTGGCTTTCTTTCATCGATATGCACGTGCCATCGCTTGCGCCCGGCGCACATCTTCCTGCGTGCACAGCCGACTTACCTCAAATTCGTCGACTCGCATGTGATGATCGGTTTGGACATAGACCGTTTTTCCATTCATCACAGGAAGAATGGGCGATTGCGGCAGCGAATGCTCTGCTATGATTTCGGCAATATGTGGATGAACACGCAACAGATAGTCACAGGTAGAGTCTGAGCTGAACATACGCATAAGCTGCTTGCGTGCTTTTAAGACAACGGTCTCTTGCGAAAGGACTTTCCCATCACCGCCGCAATATGGGCAGGGAGATTGTAGCGTATGCGAAATGCACTGGCGCGTTTTTTTGCGCGTCATCTCAACCAGGCCGAGCTGTGTAATGCCGAGCACGTTGGACTTTGTCCTATCTTTTTGTAACTCCGCGCGCAGCGTTGCAAGCACCCGCTCTTTATCTGCAATTTCATCCATGTCAATAAAGTCCACAACGATAATCCCGCTAATATCCCGCAAACGAAGCTGCCTCGCGATTTCTTTTGCAGCTTCGCAGTTGGTTAGGGTGATTGTTTCCTGCAAGTTATCCGTTCCCACGAATTTTCCAGTATTTACGTCGATCGTGGTGAGTGCTTCCGTCTGGTCGATAATAATATATCCACCGTTTTTCATCCATACTTTGCGGGAAAGCGCTTTCTCAATTGCGCTTTCTAGCCCAAGCAGATCAAACATATCCGGAATGCCTTCATATAGCTCGACCCGTTCCCGTAAAGTAGGCGAAAGAATGCCGGCTACAACTTGAATTTTCTCGTAGAACTCCCTGTCGTTAATTACCAAACGCTTAATATCCGGCGTAAAAAGGTCGCGAATGGTGCGGAATACAAGCGGCTCTTCTGCGTGAATCAAATGCGGCGCGGTTAGCAGTTTCCCTTTTTGCTGGATCCTTTCCCAAAGGCGTGCTAAAAACTGAAGATCCGCATGGAATTCTGCAACTCCTTTCCCTTCTGCAGCGGTGCGGACAATCACGCCCATATGATACTCTGCCGTGATATCTTCAAGGATATTTTTTAGACGTGTCCGCTCTTCTTCGTCTTCAATCCGCCGGGAAACCCCAACATAACACACATTTGGCATCAAAACAAGCGTGCGCCCCGGAAGGGTGATATTCGTAGTAACACGTGCTCCTTTGGTGCCGACGGGTGCTTTTACAATTTGTACGATAACCTCCTGCCCGGGCTTGACAATATCTTTGATATTCAGCGGTGCTGGTTTGATTTCATCCTGCTTGCCGTCAAACGTAAAATCCGAACGATCGATTTGAATATCTCCCGCATAAAGGAATGCGTTGCGCTCAAGACCGATATCAACAAATGCAGCCTGCATGCCAGGCAGCACATTCTGAACGCGTCCCTTATAGATATTTCCAACCAGGCGTTCACGCCCTCTGTGTTCAATATAAATCTCGCTTGGGGATCCATCCTCAAGCAAAACCACTCTGGTTTGATATGGGTTAATGTCTACAATAATTTCTTTCTCCACGGTTCAAGCGCTCCTGGAATCTAAAAATCGTTACGCCTTTTTGGATGGCGTTAAAATCAGAGTTTATTTGTGCGGTAGCGCAGGCATAAGGGAACCGCTTTTGAAATAAATCGCTTTGCGATGGACACTATAAGTATAAGCTGTTTCTGTGCAAAAGGTTCGAAGCGCACCAAGCAGAAGGTCAATGTTCAAACTGCCTTTTGCATCCGCTACCCCCATCAATGTAAGTAAAGGATATCCGTCAGCCGATAGGCTGAATTGATAGTTTAGCAAAAGCGGGCGAATATCTACGGTTTTTACGCCGCCTTTGGTTCGCTTATCAACAAATATCGGCCCAGCTATCATGTTTGCAAATGCCGTCTCCAGCTCTTTTGGCCCCGAAACAAGATTAAAACCTTGAAACTCAATCGTATATTCGGCAGCTTCCATAAGCGCGGTCAACGCAGGAGCGTTTTCGCTTGCCTCGATCACTTCAAGAATGCGAAATCCAGCAGGCAACGCGGCATTTGCTGCAGCTTGAAATGAAGCAGGTTCCATTGCTTGCGCAAGCTTTACATCTAGCCATTCTGCTTCGCTCGTATAGCCAAGAGCAAGTGCTGCCGCAAAGGAAAGCTGCGGATGTGGATTAAATCCTTGCGAGTATGCGAGCGGTATATTCGCGCGGCGGAAGGCACGCTGAAACGTACGCTGAATGTCCAAGTGGGAAACGAAACGGACCGCTTTTCCTTTTTCAAACCTTGCAATAATCCGCATATTTTTCTCCAAAACAACCGTTGCATCCAGCACGGCAGTCCTTTGTAGTGATCGCTGCATTTGCGCGCGCAAGCTCGCGCATAAGGTAAGCTTCAGTTACAAGCATATCAATATGCCCCCACGGGAGCGGTTCGCCTGGGGTACGCTGCCTGTGCGCGTACGCTGCAGGGTCAACGCCCGCTTCAGCAAATGCAGTCTCCCAAGCATGCTGCTTATAGTGCTCATCCCAGGAATCGAAACGCGCTCCATGGTGATAGGCATTTTCGAGCACATCTGCCAGACGGCGATCGCCGCGTGCAAAAACCGCTTCGAGCACGCTGATGTCCGGTGCATGGTAAGAAAATTCCGCTCCGCGGATTCCCTTTAAAGCGGCGCGCAGGAATTTCTGCTTTTCAATCAGCGTTTCTTTTGAATCCTGCGCTTCCCACTGGAACGGGGTAAACGGTTTCGGTACAAATGAAGAGGCACTAATAGAAAGCCGGAGCCCTTTCCCCCGTTTTTCTTTAGGCATACTATAAAACAGTGCGGACACTTTGCGCGCAAGCTCTGCAATCCCAAGCAGATCTTCTTCGGTCTCCGTAGGCAACCCAATCATAAAATATAGCTTTACGCTGCTCCATCCGGCTTCAAATGCATCTTTTGCAGAACGCAGCAGATCTTCTTCTTGGACACCCTTGTTGATCACATCGCGTAAGCGCTGTGTACCAGCTTCCGGTGCAAAGGTTAATCCTGCTTTGCGCACGGACTGCATCTGCACAAGGTCATCCTTTAGGAACGAATCAATGCGCAGCGAAGGGAATGAGATGGACACGCGCTTCTTTTCAAATTCATGAAGGATTTCCGGGATCAGCGCATGAATTTCAGAATAATCCCCCGAGCTTAGCGAAAACAAGGATACTTCATCATATCCTGTACAAGCAATCAACGCGCGAGCCTGCTCCATAATCGTCTCACGTGTTCGCTCGCGAACTGGGCGGTAGATAAAACCGGCTTGACAGAAACGGCACCCGCGCGTACAGCCTCTAAATAGCTCAAGCGCAATTCTGTCATGCACAATAGGCATATATGGCACAATTGGATTTCCAATATATGGTGCATGCTCAAGATCCTTTAATACGCGGCGCGTGATGCGCTGCGGTGCATTAGGATCCACTCTATCCAATTCTAAAAAGTGTCCGTCAGCATCATATTTAGGCGCATAAAAGGACGGAACATAAATGCCGGGAATTTGCGCAAGAGCGCGCAGTAAAGCAGGCTTGTCCATTCCTCCACGCTTCGCTGCCAGCACTGCATCCACACATTCACCAATAAGCTCTTCCCCATCTCCGATCAAAAATGCATCCACAAATGGGGCGAGCGGTTCTGGATTGCATGCGCAGGGCCCGCCACAAACAATGAGCGGGAATGCATCTCCACGTTCTTTTGCTCGCAACGGGATTCCAGAAAGATCCAGCATCGTTAAAATGTTCGTATAGCACATCTCGTAAAGCAACGAAAAGCCGATGATATCGCATGTGCCGAGAGGCCGTTTTGTTTCAAGCGTAAACAGCGGAAGATGGTTTTCGCGCAATGCACGCTCCATATCCGGCCAAGGTGCAAAAACGCGCTCGCAGATCGTATCCTCACGCGCGTTCAAAACATGATATAGGATGCGGGATCCCAGATGAGACATGCCTATTTCATATACATCTGGAAACGCCAATGCAAAACGCAACTCTGCATCGCACTTCTGCGTCATATTCAGCTCCCCGCCCATATAACGTGCAGGTTTCTCAACAGACGCGAGAATGCTGTCGAGTAACTTAAAATCCAAAATACCCTCCAAATGGTGAATTACCATATTCAGTTTATCACCGAATCCAAGGAAGGTCAATGTAACTTTAATATAGCATAGAGTGTTGCCTGCATCCCAAGTTGCGCGACACCATCGATTAAGGAAGCTTCACTCAAACGCCCGATTTCTTCCATGGCATCGTTTAACACAAGGATATACACAATTCCACGTGAATCGACAAGTGAAAGAGCTTCCTGCCCTTCCACACTCTCATGCAGCGCAATAAAACGCACCGGGATTCCATCTCCGCCGCGTATTGCTTCAAGCCGGCGCAAAATGCCATCTACTCGCGCTTCTCTACCTTTTTTGCTTTCTTTTAGTACTGCTAGCAGAAGGAACACACCCATGATAAGCATCATAGTGCGGAGCTCGCTATCAATTGTTAGAACAATGCTGCTTGCAATTATTATTCCCCCAGCGCCTGCTCCAAGCAGCAAAAGAATAATGGAAGCGCTGCGCGGTGGAAGAAAACTTCGCAATATGGATTCTGCCATGCGGCCTCCATCAAGCGGAAGTGCTGGAAGCAGGTTAACTGTACCTAAAAGCGCGTTGATGCGTCCAAACTGAGCGATAAGCTCACTCCCTGGAAGCTGCAAGCTTTGACTTGTACAAAGCGCACCGCAAGCAGCGCTGGTTACAAGGCTGAACAACGGCCCAGCAGATGCGATCGCAAGCTCATCCCAGCGGCTGGCGATCCTTTTTTCGATTCGCGCTACGAATCCGAAAGGCTGGAGTTCTATGCGTTTGATGCGATAGCCCATTGCATGCGCTGCAACAGAGTGGCATAATTCATGTAAAAGTAGCGCAAGCAGGTTAAGAAGCAATGTGCCTGGTTGACCAGCCAATAGTGCATACAAAACTGGCAGCATTACAAACGGACTGCATTCTATTTCCGTATTGCCAACTCGACCGATTCGCATCATACATTCCCTGCTGGGAGGGAGAAATAACCAGCTGGGTTTTCTGGCTTTCCTTTAACGAAAAGGCTGATATATAGCGTATCTCCTGCTTTGACAGAGCCAACGTAATCGCTCTCAAGGAGAGGCTGTCCTACCTCCACGCTGACTCCAGAGAGGCCATAAAAATATAGATCCATGTCATCTGCGGATGCGATGCGCACATAGCTGCCTAATTCTTGATCTAGGCCCGTTTCTTTTACGCTTCCATCCATGCAGGCTATTACATACTGTTCAGATTCCGATGTCAATGCAAGCAACGTGTCATCTTGAGCAGATTGCGCTTGGCTCGCATTGATTGGGAGCTGCAGTTTGCCGCTGCTTGAGAACACCTCTAAAATCCCGGGAAGCTCAACAAATTGCAGCTTGCCCAGCATTTCATCCAATTCGCTATCCTCGTTTACAGCCTCATTAACGGTTTGAAGCGCTTTATCCGCTGCTGGTGTTCCAATCCATTTGAGCAAAAGCACAAGCGCGCATGCAGCGGCACAAATGCCGCACTTGATAAGCATGGAGGTCGCATCAAACGGCTGCTTCTGTGCGGCCTTTCGCGAACTTCTCTTTTTTCCCCATCCAGTGTGGTGCGCCCTGCTTTCATGCGTTTTCCTTTTTGGATAAAACGAGCTGGGACGATAATTTGTTTCGACCGATACAAAATCAGATAATTCGACTCGATTACATTTTCTTTCCATAATAAACACCTCCCGCGCGGTAGAGTATATGCGCGAGAGGTGCGTTTCAGCAACGATATGCAGTTCATTTTTTGACTGGGCGGCGCATCCAGACATTTTCTACTATGCCAACTGCAATCATATTAGTAAGCAAGTTGGATCCCCCATAGCTTAAAAAAGGAAGCGGGATACCCGTGACAGGCATAAGGCCCATCGTCATGCCAATATTTTCAAATACATGTGCAAGCAACATGCCGATTACACCCGCCACTAAGCAGCTTCCAAAGTAATCCTTTGCCTTGAACGCAATCCAAAGCCATCGAAAGATTAGCAGGAAATAAAGAACAATAATAACCGTTCCGCCGATAAACCCGAGCCCTTCTACAATTCCGGCAAAAATAAAATCGGTGTGTCGTTCCGGCACAAAACTAAGCTGGGCAAGCGTTCCCGAACTGAAATACCCTTTCCCGTAAAGTTGGCCCGACCCAATTGCAATTTTGGATTGGAATACATTGTAGCCGCTGTTGGCCAGGTCCAAGCTAGGGTCGAGAAAAACGTCGATGCGATATCGTTGATCGTCGCTCATTAAAAAGAAATACGCCAGAGGAAGGCCGGCGGCAAGCGCACCTGCAGCAGCAATGATATAACCCCAACCAATGCGCGCAATGAAGAGAATGAAAACCAGAATGCAGATGTAAACAAAAGCGGTCCCAAAGTCTGGTTGAAGCATTACCAGAATCGTAGGAACTCCGCATACGAGCAACGCAATGGCGATGGACTTAAACGAACGGATGCGCCCATGCTCATGATCCATATTTTCTGAAACAATCTTTGCCAGAAATACAATAATGGATATCTTGCACAGCTCAGCCGGTTGGATTGCACGGTCGAGTTGTTCAAACACAAACCACCCAGAAATGCCGCGCGTTTTTTCTACCGTGAAGAGAACAAGCAGAAGGGCAAGGTTTGCAATATATGCATATTTGATAAGAAACTTAAAAAAGCTGTAATCAAATACAATTACAATAAGAAACGCGGCAACGCCCACGAGGAAATTTACACCTTGCCGCTGCACATAATTGAGGTTAAGCTTTTCAAGGTAATCACTCAAAGCCACCTCATCCCCATCAAAGGGAGACGCCATGATGCTCGCAATGCTGATTAGGCCAATTGTAACCAATGCAAGAACGAGAACGATAGTCGCCCAGTCTATTTGCTTAAGAATCTTTCGATCAAACATACTTTGGGAACCTTATCCGGCGAGATTGAACAACGCCTGCATTTGTTCGAAAATCGCCTTGTATTTATCCGCCGTTTCATTATAAACAATAGGCCGGTTCACGCGGGAAACCGCTTGCACTGCATCTCCGTGGAGCAGTTTATCAAGCACCATCGTTGCTTCTGCCGCAGCTTCATAATAGGGTTCAATGCACAGCGCATAGATGTCATTGTCGTTGAACAGGTCATAGTTGCTGCCGCTTAGGCCATTGCAGAAAACCGTAATCGTTATTTGCGTTAAAAGGCCGGGATTTGGTGTAGGCACTGGAGTAGCATTTGGCGCAAGACTTGGCTCGGGCGTAGGGCTCGGCGTACCTTCTTCCCTAAAAATGCGCTGCGCCTGTGCACGGGCTTGAATCGCAATCGAGCCAGCTGCACTATCCACAACATACATCCCTTTAACATCGCGATTGTAGAGAAGAAATTCTGCAAGCTCATCGATTGCTCCCTGCTCATCGGCAGCAGTACGATTAAATGCTTCTACGCGGAACTGCGGGTAAGCAGCTGCAATGGAGGCAGAAAAAGCAGCATAACATTCTGATGTATCTGCGCCATATATCAAAATGCGGCCCGATTTCAAACTGCGCTCCGTCATCCGTTCTGCAAGGCCGCGCGCAAGCTCATCATAATACTCGGAGTCATCCGCTACAATATTGGCGGAGATACCTTCTGTTGAGCAGGCATAATAAGGAACAACCACCTTGATACCACGCGCAATCGCGCGTGCGATTGCCTCATTGCTTTGGTTGGATGGATCAAATACCAAAAGCGCATCAACGTCCTCCGCAATTGCATCTTCTACTGCGGAAAGCATCCCCGCCGCGCCAGAGTCCGTACGGTAAATTTTCGATGCATATGAGAGGTTTTCCGCAGTATGCAAAAAACCGTACATGGTCATGCAGGCGCGCTCTGAACCGTCGTCATGAATGACAAGGCCAATTAGGTCAAATCCCTTGTCTGCAGCATTTTGCGTGCTTTGCCCTAATTGATCCGGTATTGGGTTCTGCATGGAAGTAGCCCTTTTTCTCCCATGTTTCATA
>JABLTO010195640.1_pt1 | contig 19888 bp, 20 predicted proteins | sample 7160091 | NCBI WGS metagenome assembly JABLTO01 (sample SAMN14651225, study PRJNA627086) | human gut metagenome | isolation source: feces | host: Homo sapiens
CCCGCCCTGCGCGCGCAGGGCGGCAGTGTTGGTTTCGGCCATGAAGATCCCTCCAGAAACGGTTTGCAATACCGGAATTTTTCCCATCCGGCCGGAAATCTATGCGGTGACAAGAAAAAATACTTGACACCCGCGCGCCGGGGGCGTATACTACTCGTGCTGTAAAGGAAAAATGGTTTACAGCGAGGAGGGACCCCACCATGCCGGATGAGACCGTGTGGCGCACGATGCTGTTCGATTTTTACGGCGATCTGCTCACGGACAAGCAGCGGGAGTATTACGACCTCCATTATAATCAGGACCTCTCTCTGGCGGAGATCGCCGCCAGCAGCGGCATTTCGCGCCAGGGCGTGTGGGACAACATCCGCCGCGCGGACGCCGCGCTGCGCGATACGGAGGCCCGGCTCGGTCTGGTGCAGCGCTTCGCTGCGCAGCGCACGGCCGCGGCCGCGCTGGAGGATACGCTCACGAAGCTGCGCGATACCGTCGGCGGCGACGCCCGGCCCCTGGCCGAGCAGGCGCTGCGGCAGCTTCAGGATCTGAAAGGATAGATACCATGGCATTTGAATCCCTGTCGGACAAGCTGACCGAGGCGTTCAAACGCCTGCGCGGCAAGGGCCGGCTCACGGAGGCCGACGTGAAGGAGGCCATGCGTGAGGTCAAGCTCGCGCTGCTCGAGGCGGACGTGAACTTCAAGGTCGTCAAGGACTTTGTGCGCAAGGTGACCGAGCGCGCCACGGGCGCGGATGTGCTCGAGAGCCTCTCGCCCGCGCAGATGGTCATCAAGATCGTCAACGAAGAGCTCACCGCCCTCATGGGCAGCGAGAACCAGAAGCTGAACATCAGCTCCCAGTCGCCGAGCGTCGTCATGCTCGTCGGCCTGCAGGGTGCGGGCAAGACGACCAACGGCGCCAAGCTCGCCGGTCTCATGCGCAAGCAGGGCAAGCGCCCGCTGCTCGTCGCGTGCGACGTGTACCGTCCCGCGGCCATCCAGCAGCTCGAGACCGTCGGCCGCCAGCTCGACATTCCCGTGTTCCAGATGGGGCAGGGCGACCCGGTCGAGATCGCGAAGGCCGGCATCGAGCACGCGAAAAAGCACGGCAACGACCTCGTCTTTCTCGACACGGCCGGCCGCCTGCACATCGACGAGGCGCTCATGACCGAGCTGCAGAACATCAAGGCCGCCGTCGATCCGGCGGAGATCCTGCTTGTCATCGACGCGATGATCGGCCAGGACGCGGTCGCGACCGCGCAGGCCTTTGACGATGCGCTCGACATCACCGGCGTCATGCTCACGAAGCTCGACGGCGACGCCCGCGGCGGCGCCGCGCTGTCGATCAAGGCGCTGACCGGCAAGCCCATCAAGTTTGCCGGCATCGGCGAAAAGCTCGACCAGATCGAGCCCTTCCACCCCGACCGCATGGCCAGCCGCATCCTCGGCATGGGCGATGTGCTCACACTCATCGAAAAGGCCGAGCAGAACCTCGACCAGAAAAAGGCCGAGGAAATGGCCGAGCGTCTGCGGCAGAACCGCTTCACGCTCACGGATTATTACGACCAGCTCCAGCAGCTCAAGGGCATGGGTTCCCTGCAGGACATTGCCGGCATGATCCCCGGCATGGACGCCAAGGCCCTCTCGGGCGCGAACGTCGACGAGAAGGCCATGGGCCGCATCGAGGCGATCATCCAGTCCATGACCCCCGGCGAGCGCGACAACCCTGCCATCCTGAACTCCAGCCGCAAAAAGCGCATCGCGGCGGGCGCGGGCACGAGCGTGGTCGAGATCAATAAACTGCTCAAGCAGTTTGATCTCATGCAGCAGCTGGTGCGCCAGATGTCCGGCAACAGCAAGGCCATGAAGCGCATGAAGCGCGGCGGCCGCGGCGGTCTCGGCGGTCTGGGCAATCTGTTCGGCGGCGGCGGTGGCCGTCCCTACGGATTCTAAATCGGTTCCAAGCTCCCGCAGGGAGCTGGAGATACAGAGAACATTGATGGAGGTGAAGATACATGGTCAAGATCAGACTTCGCAGAATGGGCGCCAAGAAGGCCCCCTACTACCGCATCGTGGTGGCGGACTCCCGTTTCGCACGCGACGGCAGATGCATTGAGGAGATCGGCACGTACGATCCGCTGAGCGCGGACAAGAAGATCGTCGTCGACGCCGAGCGCGCCAACTACTGGCTCGCCAACGGTGCACAGCCGACGGATACCGTTCGTGTGCTGCTCAAGAAAGCCATCGCAGCGGAATAAGGAGAGACCCCAAAGATGAAAGAGCTTCTGACCTATATTGTGCAGAACCTCGTGGAAAAACCGGACGAGGTCTCTGTGACCGAGCGCGAGGCCAACGGCGAGACCGTGTTTGAAGTGCGCGTCGCCGACGGCGATATGGGCAAGGTCATCGGCCGTCAGGGCCGGATCGTGAAAGAGATCCGCATCCTGATGAAGGCCGTCGCCCAGAGAAAGGGCAAGAAAGTCTCCGTGGAGATCATGGATTGACGCAGGAAACGCGCTGCACCCGTGCAGTGCGTTTTTTGCACCTACACCCAAAAAAGGGGGACACAACGATGCAAAAACCGTATCTGGAGGCAGGAAAGATCGTCAACACGCACGGCGTGCGCGGCGAGGTGCGCATCCAGCCGTGGGCGGATGACGCGGCGTTCCTGCTCGGCTTCCGGACGTTTTATATCGACGGCGCGCCCGTGCACGTCGCGCACAGCCGCGTGCACAAGGGCATGCTCGTCGTGAAGTTTCAGGGCGTGGACGATGTCAACGCCGCCATGACGCTCAAAAACCGCGTCGTGTCCATCGCGCGCGCGGACGTTACGCTGCCCGACGGGCAGTATTTCCAGCAGGACCTGCTCGGCATCGCCGTCGAGACCGACGCGGGCGAGCCCGTCGGCACCCTGCGCGAGATCCTGGATCTGCCGCGCGGCAGCGTCTACGTCGTGCAGGGTGCGCGCGAGGTGCTCATCCCCGACCGGCCGGAGTTCGTGCGCAGCATCGACCCCGCCGCCGGGCGCATGGTCGTGCACCTGATCGAAGGGATGTGAGCGCGTGCGCATCGACATTCTCACCCTCTTTCCCGACACCATGCGCGCCATGCTCGGCGAGAGCATCCTCGGCCGGGCGCAGGCGCGCGGCCTGCTCGACATCCGCTGCCACCAGATCCGCGACTATACCGAAAACCGGCAAAAGCAGGTCGACGACTATCCCTACGGCGGCGGCTGGGGTCAGGTCATGATGGCGCAGCCGCTCAAAAGCTGCCTTGACGCCGCGCTCGCGGACAGCACCGTGCCCGTCGAGCGCCGCCGCGTCATCTACCTCTCCCCGCAGGGGCCGACGTTCACGCAGGCGAAGGCCCGCCAGCTCAAGGCCGACTATGACCAGCTCGTGCTCGTCTGCGGCCACTATGAGGGCGTGGATGAGCGCTTCATCGAGGCGTGCGTGGACGAGGAGCTCTCCATCGGCGACTTTGTGCTCACCGGCGGCGAGCTCGGCGCCATGGTCGTCACGGACTGCGTCTGCCGCATGGTGCCGGGGGTGCTCTCGGACACCGAGTGCTACACCGGCGAGAGCCATTGGGCCGGCCGGCTCGAGTACCCGCAGTATACCCGCCCCGAGACGTGGGAGGGCCGCACCGTGCCGGAGGTGCTGCGCGGCGGCAACCACGCGGAAATTGAAGCCTGGCGCACGCGCCAGAGTCTGGAGCGCACGCTCACAAAGCGGCCCGACCTCTTCCAACAGACGCCCCCGACGCCGGACGAGCAGCGCCTGCTCGATAAGATCCGGCGCGACCGCAGCCGCCCACAGCTGACAGAGCCGCCCGTCTGCCGGATAGCGACGGAGGACGACCTGCCGGCCATCCTCGCCATCGCGCAGCAGGCGCGCAACTATCTGCGCCGCCACCGCGTCGACCAGTGGCAGGGCGTGTACCCGAACGAGGAGACGTTCCGCGCCGACATCGCGGCCGACACCTGCCGCGTGCTCACGTATCAGGGCACGGTGGCCGCCATGTTCACGCTCACCTTCGCGCCGGAGCCGGCCTACGACGCGCTCACGGACGGGCGCTGGCGCTCGGACCGTGACCACGCCGCCGTGCTGCACCGCAACGCCGTCAGCGCCGATTTTCGCGGCACCGGCATGGCCGACCTGCTCATGCAGGAGGTCGAGCGGCTCGCGCGCGAAAGCGGCGCGCATGCCGTCCGCGTCGACACGCACCGGCACAACGGCGCGCAGAAAAAGCTCCTCGAGCGCCACGGCTACCGCTTCTGCGGCAACATCCTCTGCGATGAGCCGGGACATGACCCGCGCCGTCAGGCGTTTGAAAAGCTGCTGAAGTGAGGGCCTGCGTATGAATCTGACGAATCTTGCGGACATCCGCGCGCTGCTCGCGCGGCACGATTTCCGCTTTTCCAAGTCCCTGGGGCAGAACTTTCTCACCGCTGCGTGGGTTCCGGCCGATATTGCCGACGCCTCCGGCGCGGACGCGGGCACCGGTGTGCTCGAGGTCGGCCCCGGCATCGGCTGCCTGACCGAGCAGCTCGCGCAGCGCGCCGGGAAGGTCGTCTCCGTCGAGCTCGACGAGCGCCTGCGCCCCGTGCTGGCCGAGACGCTTGCGGGCTATGAAAACGTGGAGCTCGTCTTTGGCGACGTGCTCGCGCTCGACCTGCCGCAGCTGGTGGCCGAGCGCTTCGGCGGCCTGCGCCCCGTCGTGTGCGCGAACCTGCCGTATAACGTCACGTCGCCGCTGCTCACGGCGTTTCTCACCGCCGGCTGCTTCGATACCGTCACCGTCATGATCCAGCGCGAGGTCGCGCGCCGCCTGTGCGCCCGGCCCGGCACGGCGGATTACGGTGCGCTGACCGTGTTCGTGCAGTGGCACGCGGAGCCGGAGCTGCTGTTCGACGTGCCGCCGCACTGCTTTGTCCCCGCGCCGAAGGTCACGAGCACCGTTGTGCGCCTGCGCGTGCGCGTGGCCCCGCCCGTCGCGGTGCAGGATGAAAAGCTGCTGTTCACCGTCGTGCGCGCGGCGTTCAACCAGCGCCGCAAGACGCTCATCAACGCGCTCTCGGCCGGCGTGCCCGGCTGCGACAAGGCGCGCGCCGCCGCGGCCGTCGCCGCCTGCGGGCTCGATGCGCGCGTGCGCGGCGAGACGCTCAGCCTCGCCCAGTTCGCCGCTTTGAGCGACGCGCTCGGAAGCGAACTCGGTTGACATAACGAAACAAAATTAGGCCGTTCCAAATGCGGAACGGCCTGGTTTTTGCGCTTTTGCGTTGATGAAAAGTTGACATAATGTTATGGAGCGGCACTGCCTTCTCCTTGCCGAGAGGGTGCTGAGCGCAGCGAAGCGGATGAGGTGGAAAGCTCATGCTTTCCTCTGGCGCTTCCGGTTTCGCACTCCATAGGCTCCCTTGTGTAAAGGGAGCTGGCAGCCGTCAGGCTGACTGAGGGATTGATACGTTGGGCCTTGCAGGGACTTTGTATTTGCAACCCCTCCGTCGCGGCGTATGCCGCGCCACCTCCCCTTACACAGGGGAGGCATCGCCGGCGCCGGTGCCGCTCCTGCCCATCCATCCGCATATCGCCTGCCCGCCCCGCATACGCTGGTAGCAAACCAGAACCGGGAGGGGAGCCTATGCCATACGAGGACAAGAAGGCCGCGCCGCAGCGCCGGCCGCACGCGGTCACGCTCGACGAGCGCAGCCATCTGACCGTCACGGGCGTGGACGAGGTCGTGCGCTTCGACGACACGGAGGTGTCCATGCGCACGTCGCGCGGGATGCTCACCGTGCACGGGGAGGGGCTGCGCGTCGGCCGGCTCGCGATCGACACGGGGGAGCTGGCCATCGACGGCGCGTTTGACGCGCTCGACTACACGGAGGAGACGGCGTCCGGCGGCGGCTTCTGGTCGCGCCTGTTCGGCGGATGAGCCTGCACCCGCTCGCCCAGCTCGGGCAGCTGGCGCTGGCGCTGGGGCTCGGCGCGGCGCTCGGGCTGCTGTTCGATGTGCTGCGCGTGCCGCGCCGCCATGCGCGCCGGGCCTTTACCCGTGCGGTGCTCGACACCGTGTTCTGCCTGAGCGTGGGCCTTGTCGTGTTCGCCTTCGGCATGGCGGCCGGCTCCGGGCAGGTGCGCCTGTTCATGTTCCTCGCCATCGCGGCCGGCTGGACGGGCTATTTCGCCTGGGTCAGCGGGCAGGTTTTGCCGCCGCTGGAGAAATTTTCACGCCGCTGCGCGCAAAAAACGCGCAAAGTTACGGCTCCCGGACAAAAATTTGCAAAAAAAGTTTGGTTTTTTGCAAAAAAACGCTTCCAAAATCGCCGCGGATGTTTTAGAATAGACTGTATTACTGGAAGCAGATACGATCCGGGGGGAGGTTCTGCAGACTGTGAAATTCAAGAAGGCAAGCATCTTTACGAAACTGGTCATCGCGGTGCTAATGCTGTACGCGGTCATCAGTCTGGTCATGGTGCACCGGCAGACCCGGCAGCTTCAGGACCGCGCGGCGACACTGCAGCAGCAGGTGTCCGAGATGACCCAGTCCAATGCCGAGCTGCAGTATCAGATCGACCACAGCGAGGACGACGACATGATCGAATCGGTCGCGCGCGAAAAGCTCGGTCTGGTCAAGCCCGGTGAAAAGATTTTTTACGACACGAGTGATTGAGCAAGGAGAAACGAACCGTATGCAGGTGGAAGTCGGAGCAGTTGTGGAGGGTACCGTCACCGGTATCACGAAGTTTGGCGCGTTTGTGAGCCTGCCGGACGGCAGGAGCGGTCTGGTGCACATATCCGAGATCGCCAACACCTACGTCAACGACGTCAACGAGTTTTTGAAGCTGGGTGACAAGGTGAAGGTGCGCGTGCTGGCCATAACGCCGGATGGGAAGATCAATCTGTCCATCAAGAAGGCGGAGCCGGCGCCCGAGCGCCCGAACAACCGTCCGATGGGCGGCCGCCCGGGCGGCAACCGCCCGAATAACGGCGGCGCACCGCGCGCTGCGCGCCCGAACCGTCCGGCCCAGCCGGCGGGGCAGGTCAGCGGCCCGAGCGGGGACGCTGCGTTTGAGGACCGGCTCAAGCAGTTCATGCAGGAGTCGGACAGCCGCATGGCCGGCAACCGCCTCTATAGCGACCGCACGCGCGGCCGCCGCCGCGGCAGCGGCCGCGGCTGAGCGCCCAAACCGCATATCCGAGCAGCAAAAAGCTGCGGCCAACAGGCCGCAGCTTTTTTTCATGTCCGGCCGCGCGCAGCGGCCGCAGATATCTTATCCGAACAAAAAACAGAACCGACCACCGGCACGCACCGTTGGGCTCCGATTGCCCTCAGTTGCGCACGCCGACGCCGGTCCTGCAGCAATGGAAGCGCTTGCAGAAAGGCAAGCATAAATACATAATCAGCATACTTCGTTGTGCTTGCCAGGAAATTCTGCCGAAAAGAAGGCGTTCAGAAATTTAGAAAATGCACCTGCCGCTTGTACGGCCGGCGCGAATGTAGTATCATCGTGTTACAGATTTGTTCTGGCACGTTTATTCTAACACAAATAGGCAGCACTGTCATCTGCCTTTTCCGGGAGGAGCCCATCATGCAGGTCTATCTGAGTGAACACATCGCGCCGTCGGCGTATGCCCGGCTTGCGCGCCATTTTGAGATCGTGGACAATTTCGACCACCCCGAGCAGCTTGCCGCCATGATCATCCGCCGCGCGGTCGTGCCGCGCTCGGTCATCGAGCGCGCGCCGAACCTGAAGGTCATCGCCATGCACGGCGTCAGCCGCGACACGATCGACACCGAGGCCGCTGCCGAGTACGGCGTGCCGGTGCCGAATGTGCCGGGCCTCGGCGCGCCGGCCGTCGCGGAGCTGGCCGTGGCGCAGCTGCTGGCGCTCAACCGGCAGCTGAAGTTTGTCAACAACGGCCTGTGCGCCGGCCGCTTCGACCACTTCGGCGCGGAGGAATTCGTCTGCCACGAGATGACCGGCCGCACGCTCGGTCTCGTCGGCACGGGCAACATTGCCCACCGCGTGGTGGACATCCTGCGCGCGGCCTTCGACGTGCGCGTCCTGTGCTGGAATCCGCGCCGCACGGCCGCCGAGTGCGCCGCCTGGGGCTATGAACAGGTCAACACCCTGCCGGAGCTCTTCCGCCGCTCGGACTTCGTGAACGTGAGCATCACGCTCTGCGATGCCACGCGCGACCTCATCAACGCGCCGGTGCTCGCCGCGGCGAATCCGGACCTGCTGCTCGTCAACACCTCGCGCGGCGGCATCGTCAACGAGCACGATCTCTATGTCGCGCTCACCACGGGGCAGATCCGCGCCGCGGCGAGCGACGTGTTCGTGCACGAGCCCCCGGCGTGTGATGACCCGCTCATCCATCTGGATAACTTCATCGCAACCTTCCACATCGGCGGCAGCACCTACGAGTCGCTCGAGCGCGTGAGCAACCGCGCCGTGGACTATGTGTTCGCGTACACCGGTGTGCCGGAGCAGAAGGAAGTCATAGGATCCTGACGGGGTCTCCCCGGTGTAAGGGCCGCGGCAGAAAGCCCCGGAGCATTGCTGCTCCGGGGCGGCTGCAAATCAGATTAGTCGATCGGCATGGTCAGGGAGTTTGCAATCTCCTGCACGATTTCCTGTGCTTTGTACTCCTTGCAGATGCCGAGAATTTTCGCAGTCAGTTCCAGAGCGCCATACAACATAGTCCGTTTACCCCTTTCGTCAGATTTCCAATGCCGCCGCACACATTCGGCGACACCGGATGGTTGATATTACCGGTTACAAGGCTAGAATACCCGAAAAACAGGTAAAACGCAACGGACAAATAACGAAGAATGTAACGTTTAGCTAAAATTCGCAACCATTTGTCATTTTTTCTGTACCACCGGCGGCTGCAGCCGTTTTCTGTGCGCTTCGATGCTGCGGGCTGTGTAGGGCACGCGGGAAGCATCCGTTTTTCCGACAAAAAAATCCCGGAGCCGAAGCTCCGGGATTTTCTATGCTGTTTTTACATGGCGAGCCAGTTCGGCAGCGCATCGGAGATCGCATCAACGATCGCCTTCGCCTTATCTTCGCCGCACTTGCCGAGGATATCGGAAGCGATGCCAAGACCAGTCTGAATAAGACCCATGTTACTTTACCCCTTTCATCAGATTTCCAACGCCGTCCCACACAATAGACGACATCGGATGGTTGGTATTGCCGGTTACAAGATGCATTATAGCAAAAAACGGTCAAAACGCAAGGGACATATATACCATATGTGTAACGTTTTGAACGAAGTTGTTAAGATTCACGGCGCAGAATTGTTTTCAAATGAAATATTTGTTGCATAGTCTGACATTTCGACACCGGTATGGGTAAAACCGCACTGGTTGTCCGTTTTCGTGGGTGAAATCGGCGTTATGGAAACCACTTTTCCACATTGCCAACAGACTTATCAACATAAATACGGCACAATTAACGATGTTATGTAAACGAACCGCCGCTTTCCAGCCTGCGTTCCACCCCGCGTGCGACTGTTCTCCACCCGGGCACACGCGTCCGCTGCTGCCGCACATTTCTGCCCGGTCGTGCCGCCCGCAGTGCGCAAAAAGCCCCGGGAGCGTTGGCTCCCGGGGCGGGGTTTTGCGGTTTGACTGCACCGGCTCACTGGCCGATGAGCTGGCAGTAGCGCATGATGATGGCCGAAGCCTGCGCGCGCGTGGCGCTGCCCTGCGGGGCGAGGTAGGACACGCCGCCGGATCCCATGCCGGAGATCAGGCCGTTGCCCACGGCCCACGACATGGCGGCATAGGCCCAGTTGGCGACGCTGCCGGCGTCGGGGAAGGTGTCGAGCGAGGCGGCGTTGCCGGTGAATTCGGACGCGAACTCGGCCGTGTAGCCGTAGAGGATGACAGCCATCTGTTCGCGGGTGATGACGTCGTTGGGTGCGAACGTGGTCGCACTCGTGCCGGAGACGACGTTGTTGAAGTATGCCCAGGCGACGGCGTCGTAGTACCACGCGCCGGGCGCGACGTCGGTGAACGGCAGGTAGTAGCGCGAGTAATCGGTCTTATCGCCGGAGAGGTTATAGAGGATCTGCACGATCTGGGCGCGCGAGCAGTTCATGCCCGGGGAGAACGTGCCCGCGCCGGTGCCGACCATGAGGCTGCGGCGCACGCAGTAGTCGATGCCCTCGTGCGACCAGTCGTTCGGGCCGGCCACGTCCGAGAAACCGTAGCTCGGGCAGCTCGGGCCGCCGGGGCAGACACTGCTGCCGCCGGTGGCGGGGATGATCTCGTTTTTGGTCTGGCCGCAGACGGTGCAGGTGTAGGTGCGCACGCCGGGGGTGGTCTCGGTCGGCGCGATGGTCACGGTGCCGTTATCCCAGACGTGGGTGTGTGCGCCGGTGGCGGGGATGGTCTCGGTCCGGGTCTCGCCGCAGACGGTGCAGGTGTAGGTGCGCACGCCGGGGGTGGTTTCAGTCGGCTCGGTGGTCACGGTGCCGTTATCCCACTTGTGGCCGAGCGCGGGCTTGGGGTTGCGCTTTTCGGTCGCGCCGCAGCCGCTGCAGGTATAGAGGTCGTAGCCGTCCGCCGTGCAGGTGGGCGCGACGTTCTTGGTGAACACGAAGGTGTGCTCGCCCGTCGCGGGGATGGTCTCGGTCCGGGTCGCGCCGCAGACGGCGCAGGTGAACGTGCGCACGCCGGGGGTGGTCTCGGTTGGCTCCGTGGTCACGGTGCCGTTATCCCAGGTGTGCGCGCCGGTGGCGGGGATCTCCTTGGTCGAGACGACCTCACCGCAGTTGGAGCAGATGGTGTCGACGCGGCCGGCCTCGCCGCAGGTGGCGGGCACGGTGTTTTCCGTCGTGCCGTAGCCGGTGTGCAGGCACGCGCCCTTGCTGCTGACGGTGTAGCCCTGCCACTTGCCGTCCGCGTCGAGCGTCCAGCCGTAGACCGGGTCGGGATTATAGTGGATGGTGACGATAGCGGGCTCGAAGCTGTGCGCTTCCGAGTTGCCCGGCTCGACCGCCGGGGCCGCGCCGTAGCAGCGCACGTCCTTCAGCGCGGTGCAGCCGGTGAACGCGTTGTGGCCGACGCTCGTCACGGTGCCGGGCAGCTTCATGTCGGCCAGCGCGGTGCAGCCGCGGAAGCAGTCCTCGGGAATGGCGGTCACGCCCGCAGGGATGGTCACATCCGTCAGCGCGGTGCAGCCGGTGAAGGCGGCCTTGTCAATGGTGGTCACCGTCTCGGGGATGGGCGCTGCGGTGAGCGCCTTGCAGCTTTCAAACGCGAGATCGCCGATGGCGGTCACGGTGCCGGCGTATTTGACGTTCAGCAGCTTCGTGCAGTCGGCGAAGCACTTGCCGGGCACGGCCGTGATGGCGGCGGGCAGAGTGGTGTTCGTGAGGCTGGCGCAGGTGTCAAATGCGCCGCGGCCGAGGCTCTGCAGCCCGTCGGGCAGCGTGACGGCGGTGAGCCCGTCGCCCGCGAGACCGAAGTCGCCGATCTCGGTCACACCCTTGGGGATGGACAGGCCCGTGAGCTTGGAGCACATGGCGATGCCGTAGCGGCCGATGCTCGTCACGGAGCCGGGCAGCGTGACCTGCGTGGCGGCCGGCAGGAAGAACAGGGCATAGTCGCCTACGTTCGTGACGCCGTCTTTGATGACGACCTTTTTCAGCTCGCCCTCCAGTTTGAAGTTGCCGAAGCTCGTGAGCATGCCGAGCGCCTCGTAGTTCCACCACGGTGCGAGGTTGCCGTTGGGAAAATCAAAGTCGGGCATGGCGCCGGTGCCGGAGATGGTCAGCGTCTTGCCGCTGAGAACACCGGTGGAGACCTCCCAGTGCAGGCAGTTGTTCTCGCCGAAGTCGCCCGAGGTGGCCGCGGTCGTAAAACTGCTGATGATGGCATCCGTGTTGAGATCCGGGATCTCAAACTCCTCCTTGAACTGCTCGATCTTCTCCTTGATGAGCTTCTCGGCGATCTCCTTTTTCAGATCGTCGAGTCTGCTTGCCGATGCGTTCACGGTCAGGCCGGAGAACAGTCCCACGACCAGAACCAGACACAGTGCCAGCGAGAGCACGCGTTTTTTCATCGTTTCTTCCTCCTTTTTTGTGATGCGTGTGTACAACCGTAATACCTGTCTGTCGAAAATATACCATATAAGCGGGAAAGTGTGCAATGGGGATTTCCAGAAAAAACGTTTTGATCGTTACATTTTGTTGCGTTTGCGTAAATAAAATGTGCATTTTTTCGCGCCCATGCGCGCACGACCCGTTGCAAAAGCGGGGCGCGTCCTGTATACTGATTGTGTAGACTCTGTTACCAGTTCGTCTATTCCAGGAGGGAGGAACCATATGAAAAAACGAGTGTTGTCGCTGCTGCTGTGCTTTGTGCTCGCGGCCGGATTGCTGAGCGTGTGCGCCCCGCCGGCGCAGGCGGGCACGATCGCGGACGTGGTCGACCAGTTTCTCAAGCAGCCGGATCAGATCAAAAAGCTCTTCGGCAACGAGGTCGCGCATGGCGACTGCGGCCCTGCCGGGAACGAGGGCAGTGTACATTATAAAATCTACGAAGTCACGAACCCCACCGTCGTGCAGGACAACCCCGCCCTGCAGCAGATCTGGCAGGAGCACGACTACCGCGAGGACGCGCAGTATTACGGCGTGTATATCTTCGGCGACGGCCCGATGGCGGACTACGCGGTCAAGGGTCAGAAAGCCCCGTGGATGGGCAACGTGACGGTCACGGAGTATAACGACAAGGGGCAGAAGCTCGGCACGACCGTCGTGGAAAACCTCGGCGAGGAGTATCTTGTCCTGGCCTACATCGCCGGTGCGACCACCGAGGAGTGGGATGGGAAAAAACAGTCCTTCACCACCGGCGTCACGAACGTCGGCGACCGCGCCTTCAAGGACTGCCAGTACCTGACGTGCATGTTCCTCGACGACGGCATCACCACCATCGGCGATCATGCGTTTTATGAGGACGAGTACCTCTCGGCCATCAACATGCCGCGCAATCTCGAGCTCATCGATCAGTACGCCTTCTACGGCTGCGACACGCTCACCTTCGTGCGCGCGGGCGCCTGCAGCCGCCTGCGCCGCATCGAGGATCACGCGTTTTACAGCTGCACCATGCTCGCCGAGCTGCGCCTGCCGAACGGCCTGACGTATATCGGCCCGTGGGCCTTCGCGTGGGACCGCATCCTCGGTCAGGAGGACACGACGCTCGGCCTGCCGTCGAGCCTGCAGACGATCGGCACGGGCGCGTTCGCGTTCGTCAACCACCACAAGAACCTCAACATTCCGGCCAACGTCACGAGCATCGGTGACTACGCGTTCATGTGCGATTATTATATGAACAACCTCACCTTCAGCCCCGGCGACAAGCCCCTCACGATCGGCAAGGCCGCGTTCTTCGGCGACAACCACATGAAGACCGTCGACCTCTCCAACCGCGTCGCGCAGATCGACAAGTGCGCCTTTGCCGGCTGCGAGATGCTCGAGGAGGTCTATTTCGGCGACAAGATCGACACGATCCAGGGCCGTGCCTTCACGAGCCTGGATAATGCCATGAAGATCCTCGTCGAGGGCGTGCTCAACGGCATTCTCCGTCCGGACGACACCGACCAGAACGCCGATCAGGCCGGTGACATCAGCACGGCCTTCAATATGATCGCCAAGATCACGAAGCTCAAGCGCGCCGTCTTTAAAAACGACCCCGCCAAGAGCATCTACGGCGCGGCGGATTCCAACCGCTCCTTCCCGGATGACTGCGTGGTCTATTACACGCAGGGCAGCTACACCTGGGCCGCCGAGCTCAAGGACGACGGCACGTGGCAGGGCTACAAGACCGGTCTCTGGCACGGCAACCACATCGCCCAGTTCGCCGACACGGTCGTCGACCCCACCTGCACGAAGCAGGGCTATACGCACCACGTCTGCACGGTGAAGGGCTGCACCTATGCCCCCGTGGACGACACCTATGTCGCCGCCACCGACCACACCTGGGTCAAGACGCAGACGAACCCGCCCGCCTGCACCGAGCAGGGCACGGCGTTTTACAAGTGCTCTGCCTGCGGCGCGACCCGCACCGAGAAGATCGCCGCGCTCGGCCATGACCTGAGCCGCTGTGACCTCCTCCCGGATGCCACCTGCACGCAGCCCGGCCGCGCCGTCGGCACCTGCCCGCGCTGCGGCGTGAAGATCGATGAGGTCATCCCCGCCAAGGGCCATGACTACAGTTATAAGTCCGCCTCCAGCATCGAGCCGACCTGCACCGAGTCCGGCCACTATCAGGGCACCTGCCCGCGCTGCAATCAGGATTATAACGACACCATCCCCGCCCTCGGCCACGACTGGGGCGAGTGGGTCGTCGCGCAGGAGCCGACGTACACGACCACCGGCTACCGCTATCACATCTGCGCGCGCTGCAACACGCGCGAGGGCGAGGACATCCCGAAGCTGCACGAGCATGTGTGGGATGCCGGCGTCGTGACGCAAAAGCCCACTGCGACGGAGCCCGGCGTCAAGACCTTCACCTGCACCATCTGCGGTGCGACCAAAACGGAGTCCATCCCCGCCACCGGCGTGCCGGACACCTGCCCCGGCGGTCCGACCTGCCCGGGCTATGCCTTCCGTGACATGCCCGCGCCCACCGATTGGGCGCATGAGGGCCTGGATTACTGCATCTACCGCGGCTACATCGCCGGCACCTCGGCCAGCACCGTCGCGCCGAACGGCGTGTGCACGCGTGCCCAGCTCGTGAGCATCCTCTACCGCATACAGGGCGAGCCCACGACCGTCGCTGGCTATGAGCTGGCCAAGCTCCGCGTTCCGTTTGACGATGTGCCGCGCGGCCAGTGGTATACCGACGCCATCTGGTGGGCAAAGCTCACGGGCGTCGTCTCCGGCACGAGCGCCACGACCTTTGACCCCAGCGGGGAGATCACGCGCGAGCAGCTCGCCGTCATCCTCTATAACTACACGAAGCAGTTCGCGCCCGGCAGCCTCACGGCGACCGGCTCGCTCGCCGGCTTCCCGGATGCGGGCAGCGTCTCGTCTTGGGCGCGCACGGAGATGGCCTGGGCCGTCGGCAACGGCCTCATCTCCGGCACCGGCAGCGGCGGCGTCGCCTACCTCAGCCCGAAGGGCAGCGCCACGCGCGCGCAGGTCGCGGCCATCCTCATGCGCTTTGAACAGGCCATGGCCTGAGCGCAGACCCCATCACGCACAAATCCCCGGAAGCAGTTTGCTTCCGGGGATTCCTTTCTTTCATGCAGTTTACATAACTTTGCGCCAGACGGCGTGTTGCAGAATTCTTAGAGCAGAACCGGCGCTGGGTGGTTTACATAACGCTTATCCCTTGCGTCCGCGCAGCATCGCCGCGATCGTCACGGCGCTGTAGCCGCTCTGCTGCCAGAGATCGTCGGGCACGGTGCCGCCGTTGCGCAGGATGAGCGTGATCTGGCGCCGCGCATCGCTGCGCGCGGCCTTTTCCGCCTTCTCGGCTGCGTCCTTTTCTTCCTTCGCCTTTTTGTCGGCGGCGGCCTTGGCATCGGCCGCGTCCTTGGCCTGCTGCTGCAGCTTGCTGTCCGCGCGGTCGTAGTCCGCGTCGTCCATGTCGAGCAGCGCGGCGATCTGCGCCTTCGTCACGCTGTCGCGGCTGTCGGCCGCGTCGAGCAGACTGTCGATGGCGCTCAGGCGCGTCTTGCGCTCGCCGCTGTAGCGCTCGTAGGCGAGCTGCGCCAGCTCCGGCAGCTTGCCCGCGAGCATCGCGCGGTAGTATCCGCCCGCCTGCTGCGATGCCGCCACCGCCGCCGTCGAGGCCTGCCCGCCCGTCAGCGCGGCCGCTGCGCCGAGGGCGTTGGCCGCCGCGAGATCGGCCTGCCGCTCGTACTGCTGCCGGTAGGCGGCGTAGAGCTGGTCCGATGCCGGGTCGTAGTTGAATTCCTCGCCGAGCAGCGCGTCGAGCATCTGGTCGATGCGGCTGCGCTGTGCGGTCGTGTCGCGCTCGGCCAGCAGCGTCTCTGCCTCGCGGCGGTGCGTATCGTCGTAGTCCGGCACGTCCTCGAGAGGCAGATACTGCGCATAGTCGTTCGTCTGCTCCTGATCGGCCATGCCCTCGCCGCGGATCTTCGCGTTGCGCTGCTGTTCGTAGATGGCGGCGGCCGCGTTGTCGCCGCGCTGCGCCGCCTGCTCCATGAGCGCGGCGTAGTCGGTGTCCTTGTCGTATTTGTATTTTGTGGCCATAAGGTCTCCTTTCCTCAGTGCTGCGGCCCGGCGGCGGTCTCCGTGCGTGTGAGCGACAGCAGCCGCCACGCGCCCGTGCCCGTCAGCCGCAGGCGAAAGTGGTCGCACCGGCGTGGCAGCACCGGCAGCGTGACGGAGCGCTTCGCGCCCGCCGTCACGGTCGCGAGCGTGTGCCACACGCCGTCGGAGTCGTACTGCACCGCCGCCGTCACGCTTGCGCCAGCGTCCGCCTCCAGCCGCAGCTGCACGCGCAGCAGGCGCTTGCAGTCCGGGCTGCCGCTGACGAAATCGCCCGTTTCGAGCATGCTCTCCAGCTGTGCCGTGCTGCCGGTGCCGAAGCGCCAGACGCCGCTGGTGTCCTGCGCGTAGAGCGCGCCGCCGCTGCGGGCAAACCCGCGCGCGTGGAAGGCGTCCTCGCGGCTCCACAGGCCGCTGCGCGTGTCGTATACGAACAGGTGCCAGACGTTGTCCCTGTCATGCGCCGAGAGATACCAGCGCGTGCCGTCCGTACCCGCCACGCCGGCCGTGAGCGTGCGCCCGAGCGCGTCGCCGATGCGCACCGGCCGTCCACCGGCCGTGCGCGCCGGCCCGGCAGGGGAGAGGTAGTAGAGCGTTTCCGCCGCCGTCACGAGCGTGCGGCCGGAGTTTTCCTCCGTGCCGAGCGCCGCCGAGGCGACGAGCTGGAAGTTGTCCGGCTTCGTTCCGTACAGCCGCCAGAGCCCGTCCGGCTTGAGAAATACCACGCCGCTGCCCGTGGCCGCGCAGCCGGAAAAATCGCCCGGCGTGCCGACGTCCACGCTCCATGCCGCCGTGGCGACCGTGCCGTTTTCGTCCGCCTCGTACCAGTACCAGCTCAGCGGGTCGCCGAGCTTTGTACACCAGACGGTGTCGTTCGCGCAGGCCCAGATGCGGTTGCCGTACGTGCATGCGTGCATCGCCATGGGCATGCGCCGCGTGACCGTGATGTCCTCGGTCACGCCGGCGGCGGAGAACGTGTCGGGGTCGAACACGAGCGCCGCGCCCGCAATGTCGCGGATGATGTAGGTGCCGTTGTCCTCCGGCGTGGAAAAGCCGCGGATCGTCACGGCGTCGCCCACGCGAAACGGCAGGTCGATGCCCTCCGCGGCGATGGCGTCGGCGCGGGTGCCGCTGCTGTCGTCCGAGCGCTGGAGGCTCACGGAGCCGCTCCAGCTCGGCTCCGCGCTGCCGAACTGGCCGGAATCCGGCCGGTACCAGATCTTGTCCGGCCAGATGAGCACGGTGCCGCCCAGCTCGGCGAACACCTTCGGCCCGTTGATGAGCGTGCAGCCCGCGACGGGCGTGCCGTTGACATACAGCGTCTGGCCGGTGCACCAGAGCAGCCCGCAGCTGCCGGCGAACAGCCCGTTCGGTCTTCCGCCGCTGGTCGGATAGGTCAGCGTGCGGCCCGGCCGCGTGGAAAACAGCGGCGCGTCGGCCGCCGAGCCGTTCGTCATCTCGTAGATGCCGCCCTCCGGGCAGCCCGGCCGGTGGTCGTAGCCGCGAAAGTCGGTCTGCACGCGCCGCGTCACGGCCATGGCGCGGGGAAATGTGGGTAGATGCATTGCCTGCCTCCTTACTGGTTCGTGGTCTGGCCGCTGCGCAGCTCGGCGCGCAGCCGTTCGAGCGCGGCGGGGTTGAAGTTTTCGCGGCTGAGATTCGTCAGCGTGTACTGCAGCGCCTCCAGCAGCCGGACGATCGTCTCCTCCAGCGCCGTGACGCGCGCCTCCAGCCCCTCGCCGCCGGTACGCTCCGGCAGCGGGAAGTTCAGCGGGGAAAAATCCGTCATGCCGCGCCGCCTCCGTCCCCGTCTCCGCCGCCGCGGTCGGAAATGCCGGCGCGCAGGGCGGCGATCGCCCGCATGAGAAACTGCGGCATCGGCGCGCCGAGCGCGCCCGCGTTTTCGGCGATGCTGCCCAGTTCCGTCAGCAGATACCACACCGTCACAAGCGGGCACAGCAGCACGTCGTAGTCGATGCCCAGCCCCGGCACGCTGCCGAGCAGCACGCGCAGGGCGAAGTCCAGCAGCGCCGCCACGAGCACGCCCGCCACGGCTCCGGCCTTGTGCCACAGGCCCTCGCGGGCGACGCGGCTGCTCCATGTCCCGGCGTGCAGGGCGGCGGCGCTGCCGGTGGCATAGTCGAGCAGCATGGCCAGAAACCATGCCGCCGCCAGCCAGCCTGTCCAGCCCCAGAAGGCCGTCAGCGCTGCGGCCGCCGTGCAGACGGCCGCTTTGATCGTTGTGAGTCGGTCCATTTATGTCTCCTTTGCCTGGTCGATCATCCGCTGGCACACGAGCATCGTGCGCAGCATATCCAGCGACAGGTCGAGCCTGCCGTCTGCGTCTCCTTTGAGCGCGCCGCGGTCAACGAGCCGCTGCGCCTCGGCCTGCGCCCATGCGGGCATCTCGGCCACGGTGTTGTACCGTGTCATGTCTGTTTCCTCCTCCCGCGCACCGGCCATCGCTTCGGCGACGGCGGCGCGAAATCCGTCCATGGTGTAGCCCATGCCGTACTGCTGCCACAGGGCTTTCGGGTCGGCGTGGTTGCTGGCCACGCCGCGCCGGTGCCCCTCCGCGTGGCCGATGATGACGCCGTCGGCCAGCGGGTCCAGCCCGTAAACCCCGCACAGCTGCGCAAACAGCGCCACGGCCGTGCGGTATGTGCCCGTGATCTGCGCCGCGGCCTCGGCGTAGGCCATGCCCGCGCCCGGTTCCGTCATTTCGATGCCGATGTGGGTATTATTTGCCGCGCCGCCGCAGTGCCAGCCGCGCATCTCCCACGGCAGTGTCTGGTACACCGTGCCGTCCGCCTGCGCAAACGCGTGCACGCAGACCGACTGGCCGCCCGGCTGGTACTGGTCAAAGTACCGCGCCAGCGCGGCCGCGCTCGGCTGCGGCGTGCCGATGCTGTGCAGCATCAGGCCGCGCGGGACTAGCGCCGCGCCCGCCTGATAGCACTTGTTTTTCACCGCAAATGCTTCGATGATCTCCATCTGCTGTTACCCCCTTCATTTTGGTGTCAGCGTTGCCGTAAGATTTGCGCCGGTGCCCTTGACGCAGAACTTGATATAATGCGGTGCCGACAGCGACGCGATGTCCAGCGTAAAGCCGGTCTTGTCCGCGTCGATCGTAAACGTTCCCGCCGTCGTGGCCTTGGCCTCAATGTAGCTCGCGTTTGAAAACTGCGTTCCGCCCGTCGTATACAGCACAAACGCGCTGTCGCCGCCGTTGTTGCCGCCGGACCAGTTGTTGCCCAGACAGTTCACCGCGCCGGTCACGCGGATGGTCGCGCCATTGGGATATCTGGTCTTGTCGATCGGGATCGCCGCCGTGTGTCCGATGGTCACATAGCCTGCGGCGGATTTCTCGCTTCCGGAGGACGTGGAAAGTCGGGTGTTGTCGGCATAGCCATAGTCCGCCAGCAGGTCGGACGTCGCGGCTTTGACCGTCAGCGCATACTCTGCCGTAAAGCCGCCGTCTGCGGTTTTTACCGTGATCTTGGCGCTGCCCGGTGCAAGCGCTGTGACAACACCGTTTGCCACGCTGGCCACGGTCGGCGCGGAGCTTGCCCACGTCACCGTCTTGTTGCTCGCGTCTGCGGGTTTCACGGTCGCCGTCAGCGTGGTCTGCCCG
>JABLTO010222052.1_pt1 | contig 19881 bp, 15 predicted proteins | sample 7160091 | NCBI WGS metagenome assembly JABLTO01 (sample SAMN14651225, study PRJNA627086) | human gut metagenome | isolation source: feces | host: Homo sapiens
AACCGCGAGGGCTCCAAGCCGCAAAACGGCCAGATGGCCGCCGTCGCGCTCATGGATGCCCGCTCGATTGCGGCAACGGCCGCCAACGGCGGAAAGCTCACGAGCGCGACCGAGCTCGATTGCTGGGGCGATATCCCCGCCTACAACTACGACGACCGCGCCTATCAATCTCGCGTGTACTGGGGATTCGGTAAGGCCAATGAGGAGCAGGAGCTGCGCTACGGTCCCAACATCAAGGACTGGCCCGAGCAAGAGCCGTTGGCCGACAACATCCTGCTGTGCATCGTCTCCAAGATCGAAGACGAGGTCACGACGACCGACGAGCTCATCCCGAGCGGCGAGACCTCCTCGTATCGCTCCAACCCCCTGGGACTTGCTGAGTTCACGCTCTCGCGCCGCGATCCCGACTACGTACGTCGCGCCAAGCAAGTGCGTGACTTCGAGCAGGCGCGCCTGGCCGGCGAGCTGCCCGACGAGCTTTCCGCAATCTACGAGGCCATCCACGGCATCACGGGCTTCGAAAACGTCGATGCGAGCAGCATCGAGATCGGATCGACCATCTACGCACGTAAGCCGGGCGACGGCTCGGCACGCGAGCAGGCGGCGAGCTGCCAGCGCGTGCTCGGGGCGTTGGCCAACATCGTCGAGGAATACGCCACCAAACGCTATCGCAGCAATTGCATGAACTGGGGCATGCTGCCCTTCCAGTACGCCGGCGATGTCGAGCTTCTCAACGTGGGCGACTGGGTATTCGTGCCGGGCATCCGCGACACGCTCGATGGCGACCTCTCGCATATCCGCGCCTTCGTCATCGGCGATGCGGGCACGCGAGAGATCGAACTGTCGATCGCCGACATGACAAGCGAGGAGCGCGCCATCATCAAGGCAGGATGCCTCATCAACTACAACCGCGAGAAGTAAAGGTTAAACCCTCATTTCGTCCATCAAAAGAAGGGCGCACGCGAGGACATTTGCTATAGAATCAATGGCTACGTGAACACACGGCCGATGGATGGAGATGATTGCCGTGACGCAGAAGAAGGACCTGGATTGGGGCGAGCTGAGCTTCAGCTACATGGAGACTGACTTCAGCTACGTCTGCGAATACAAGGACGGTGCCTGGGGTGCAGGCGAGCTTACGCCCAACCACAACATCACCATAAGCGAATGCGCCGGCATCCTGCACTACTGCCAGGAATGCTTCGAGGGCCTCAAGGCATACACGACCGAAGACGGGTCGATCGTCTGCTTCCGCCCCGACCTCAACGCCGAGCGCATGTACGAGACCGCGGAACGTCTCTGCATGCCGCCCTTCCCCAAGGAGCGCTTCATCGAAGCCGTCAAGGAAGTCGTCAAGGCAAACGAGGCCTGGGTCCCGCCCTTCGGTAGCGGTGCCACGCTCTACATCCGTCCCTTCATGTTCGCATCGGGCAAGGTCATCGGTGTCAAGCCGGCCGACGAATACCAGTTCCGCATTCTTGTCACGCCTGTCGGCCCGTACTACAAGGGCGGCGCCGTACCCATCCACATCTGCGTAAGCGCCTACGATCGCGCCGCACCGCGCGGCACGGGCAACATCAAGGCGGGCCTCAACTACGCGATGAGCCTCCAGGCCAACGTCGAGGCCCATGCCAACGGCTTTGCCGAGAACCTCTACCTCGATTCGCAGAGCCGCACCTACGTCGAGGAGGCCGGCGGCGCCAACATCATCTTCGTGAACAAGGAGGGCACGCTCGTCGTTCCGCAAAGCCATACGGACTCCATCCTGCCTTCCATTACGCGTCGCTCGCTCGTGGTCGTCGCACGCGACATGCTCGGCATGAAGGTCGACGAGCGCCCCGTCAAGATGAGCGAGGTCGAGGCCGGCGACTTCGTCGAGGCCGGCCTGTGCGGTACGGCAGCCGTCATCAGCCCCGTCGGCAAGATCACCTACAACGACGAGGTCATCGAAATCAGCGGAATGGAGAAGCCCGGCCCCGTCATGACCAAGCTGCGCGAGACGCTCACCGGTATCCAAAGCGGCGAAATCGAAGGTCCCGAAGGCTGGGTCGTCAAGATCGACTAGTGAACTCGCCATTTCGGCCGGAGATGCAAAATGAGACAGTTGCTCTGAGCAACTGTCTCATTTTTTTGCCGATGTGGGACAAGGGGACAGGTCATTTGTCCCACCTGTCCGCTTATTCGTTATCGCGACCGAGGGGCTTCTTCGAACGCGCCTCGTACTCCTCCTGGGTAAGTGGCGAAACGAGGAAGTCGTCATTGAGCATGCGCAGGAAATCATTCACCTCACGATTGGTAGTGAGCATGATCTTGCCATCCTCGTTGAACTTGAGCTTGCGGCTGTAATATGCGATGCGGTTGGCACGCATCTCGAGCTCCTCGGGCTCAAGCTCTGCAACAGGCGAACCCTCGCGCTGCATCTTGAGAAGCTTGTTTGCCACGCCCCTGCTTGCGTCGATGCGCTCATCGAGCTTCTCGAAATCGGCGACGATGCCGTCGAGTGTATCTGCATAGTCCTTGGCGCGTTGGCTCACAAGCTTGTTGAACTTGAACAGTATCTCGAGCGCGCGCAAGTTGCGGAAGAAGACATTGTCGCCGAAGAGCACGAAGTCGAAGGTCGTCCCCACGCGGATAGAGCGGCTCGCAAACGCTTGCGGCTCGCTTTGGGCACCGTCAAAGAGCAGGTAGCTCGACTTTTGCTGAATCCACATACGCTGCGTACGCTGAAAGGCCACCACGCACTGCGCACTGCCATCAGTACCCGTCGCGTACTTGAAGAGAAGACCGCATACCTGCGCGACATCCTCGGCAGCGAGCGTGCGGGCAGGAGCGCCGTCAATTACACGACCGTCAATCGCCTTCAGGAAGTGGACGAAGCGCATCACATCGTCGGTCTCCTCGACTTCTTCCTCCTCGGCACCACGTGCCATGCGCACGCGTGACAAGTCGTCATCGAACATCGAGCGCGGTGCGACGCCGATGCATACCTTGTCGGTGAAAAGTTCCTCGATGGGTGCATAGACAACACCCTCGAGGTTGTCCTCGCCACGCACCTCCTTGTAACCGAAATCGAGAAAGGCGCGATCGAAGAGACGCTCGTTGAGCAGACGGGCCGCGTCGTCCTCATTGCCGCAATCGTGCACGAGGCAGATCTCGAACGGCATGGCAGGGTCTTCGGTCTCGATGACGGCGTAGGTGGCGACATGAGCGTGCAGGTTGGCATCGGCTTGCTCGAGCGCACTGAGAAGCGCGACCTTGTCGTTCTTGTACTCTGCAATCATGAGACGTCCCTTCCGGCTAAATTGGTCACGGGCGGGTATTGTAGCTCATAGCCGGGACATTGTCGGGTATCATGCGTACAAGCAATACGATGACAACGAAGGTTATTCCATGGATACAGATACACTTGCCCGCATGCTCACAAATGCAATCGATGCCGAGAGGCTCCAGGCCAACGAGCCCATGAGCAAGCACACCACCTTCAAGGTGGGCGGTCCCGTTGACTTCTTCATCTCGATTGCCTCTGTTGACGAGCTCGTCGCCGTCCTCGAGGCATGCCGTACGGCAAACGCTCCCTGGCATGTCATCGGCTGCGGCAGCGACCTTCTCGTCGCAGATGCCGGCCTCTCGGGCGTGTGCATATGTCTCGGCGAGCACTTTTGCGATATCCGCATTGATGGCACACGGCTCATCGCCAAGGCAGGTGCCACGAACGAGCAGGTCGCCGAAGCAGCTTGCGCGGCAGGACTCACGGGCTACGAATTTGCCAGCGGCATTCCCGGCAGCATCGGCGGTGCCGCCATCATGAACGCAGGCGCCTATGACGGAGAGTTCGCCCACGTATGCACCGAGGTCCAGTGCCTGACCCCGGATGGGCGCATCATCACCGTTCCCGCATCCGAGGCAGACTGGCGTTATCGTCACTCCATGATGTCGGATGAGGGCTACATCATCCTCGAGGCAACGCTTCAGCTCGTGCCCTGGGACAAGAAGCAGATTCGCGCCCGCATGGACGAGCTCACCGAGCAGCGCTGCGCCAAGCAGCCCCTCGAGCTCGGCAGCGCCGGTTCCACCTTCAAGCGACCGCTTGGACACTATGCCGGCAAGCTCATCGATGATGCGGGCATGCGCGGACACACCCGTGGCGGTGCACAGGTCTCTTCCAAGCATTGCGGTTTCGTCGTCAACATGGGTACGGCAACCGCCCGCGACGTGCGCCAGGTCATCGAGGACGTGCAAAACGCCGTTTTCGCCGACTCCGGCGTCAGGCTCGAGCCAGAAGTCCGCATGTGGGGATTCGACGACTAGACATCCCGCGTCTGATAAAGCGTACCATCCACGAAGCCGAGCTTGCGATAGTAGTCACGCGTCCCAACGGAACTGATGACGTTGATGCGGGTAAACCCCGCATCACGCGCGATGGCGCAGGCCCGCTCGACGAGCTGTCTACCCAGCCCCAGGTGCTGCGCACTGCCATCGACCCGATGCAGGTTCGCGACTTGCCCGTAGACGTGTACCTCGCGAATCATTGCACAGCCAAGCTCCTCGGGCAGTTCGCTTGCATGAATGGTCATATATTCCACATGCGGTAGTGACAGACGCAGGAAACCGACGATTTTTCCCTGCGGCGTCACCCATTGCAAGAAGCGCTCACTCGTATTCGTCGTCTCGTAGGCGACTTCGTTGAGTCGCAAATCATTGGTGTCGACCTCCTCGCCGGCGATTTCGCGGTAGCGAATCTCGCGTACCGCCTGATCGTGCAGGATCTCGGAAGCCTCGACCATTTGACGCAGGTTCGTTTTCTTGCTGCCGGCAATGATATCCTGCGCCGATATGTCACGAATCATGCGCGAGACGCGCGTGAACGTTGGGGTCGCGCATATATCGTGCGCAAGCAGGGCGATGAGCTCGTCTTCGCTATAAGGACGCCACTCCCCCGCATCATGCTTGGCTACAAGCCCCGTTCCTTCCACGAGCACGCAGGGATAGAGCTTGACCTCGTCGGGCTGGAAGGCGACATCGCTCACGAAACGCTCGTAATCGTTCCTGTCACCCTCTGCGTCGGAGCCATACAGGTTAAGCATGAAGTGCGTATGAATCTTGAAGCCGAAAATGCGCAGCAGCTCGAAGGCACGACGCAGGGAATCTTCGCTTGCAGGGCGATTGTTGAGCGCGAGGACCTCCGGACGCAGGCTTTGCACGCCGATTTGCACTTTCGTGCATCCGAGCAGACGTAATCGCGCAAGCGTCGCCACATCGAGGGCCTCGGGACGCGTCTCGACGACGAGCCCGACGACGCGGTGCGCACCGTGTTCGTTGATATGCTGTTGCTCGCCAAGCTCGACAAGGTCAGCTGTCTGCCACGATGTGATACGCTCCCACGGACTTTCTGTACCGTAGAGGCTACCGATGGCTTCGTTATAGTCGAGCAGACCTTCGTTTACCTGGCTCTGAACCTCACGAGTTTGCTCTTCGAGAACCTCGTCACGTCCGTCGATACCAGCCATACGATAGCGTTCGCGTCGAATCCTCAGCTTTTCATCCGAGACAGGCGCCTCGTTGAGCGCGCGAAAGAGCTCCGTCATGAACCAGGTCTGATAGCCCTGCGGGTAATCGGTCCAGGAACCACCGAGAATGATGAGCTCGATCTTGTCACAGGCATGTCCCATCTGCGTAAGCGCACGTAGGCGCGAGGCAACTTGCAAGTAGGGATCGAAGTAATTGCGCTCGGCGCGCTGACAGGCCGGCTCGCGATGCAGGTAGCTCTTGGGCATGCGCACGTCATTGGGACAATACAGACAGTTGCCCGAGCAAGGCGCGGGCTTGGTGATTACCGTGATGGTGGCGACACCACTTGCCGTACGGCGCGGTTTCATGCGCAGCGTCGCGAAGAGCTGGCGTTCGAACTCCTCATCAATGCCGAGCTGCGCCCAGGCAAGCGAGTCTTCCTCCTTGAGCTTGAGGTAATACGGCAGCAAGCGCTTCTTGGAATACTTGCGCTCACGTGTGCCGGCCCGCTTGTTATGACGATTGAGGATCTGGCCAAGTGCAAGGGCGTCAAGCTCCCCTTGGGCACGTATGGCATCGAGTATGTCAACGAGTACTTCGTACATGATGCACGATTTTAACGCGATACAGAGCGCGCAGGCGGCACGTCAAGCTGAGGTCTAAGGGAGCGAGCCGTAAAGACCGCGAAGCGGGCTGTCGGGGAGCGACCATCGAGGCAAGGCGTGCCGCCCGCGCTTGCGCTGTCTATATACGTCGAAGCACGAGGTAGCAATTGAGGTCGTCATTGGGACCATCGGCGTTGAAGCGGTCGATGAGTTGCGCCCTGTCGGCTACGTGACTGACGAACGCGTCTATCTCGGCGTCGGTGAAGCTGTGACAGTAGCGCCACGTTTCGGGTTCGCCCTGCCAGTCGAGCAACCAGTCACCCTCGTCGAGTTGCAGATTCGGATGACGCTCAAGTGCGGCAGCGGTAGTCGTACGCGCCTTGCGAGCAAGTCGTGTGTCGCGTTCGAATTGCCAGAACGAGACGATCGTGCATCCCCGCGGCTTCGTCTTATCGACCATTGCATCGAGAAGTGCCTGACGGGCTTGCGTGCCCGGTATGTGATGCATGAGGCCGAATGCGCAGCTCATCTCACATTCGGGCACATCATGTAAGCATGAGCGAAACGTTCCATCCCATAATTTAGACACGATGTCCATATCGATGAAATGCACGTCGTGGTCTTTTGCGAGGAGCTGCGGACAGGCGTCAACACCATATATGTTCAGGCGTGCACGCGTATTTGCCTGGAGAAAATCCTCGAAGCGAAGAGTGCCGCAACCAAGGTCGAGGACGGATAGTTCGGGTTTTGCAAGCGCGTCGGGAATCGCGTTGATGCAACGCTCCCACCCGTGCCAGGGACGCGTCCTCGTCTGCGCGAAGGAAGCGGCACAGTTAACGTAAAAGTCGCTGGTAAGGGCATTGAGCATGCGTGCGGTCTTGATATCCATGCGTCGCATTACCCACGCCCCCTTAGGCGACGAAGAAGACGCCGTCAGGTTGGTCGACAACGCCCCGCCGCTTGTCTCGCCATATTCCCAGGCACGAGAACACAAGCATGAGCACAAGCGAAAGGCTTGCTCCTATGACAATCTGATGCAGGTCGAAGAGCTTGAAACCCATCGCCATCGTGATGCAGTACGCTGCCACGCCTCCGACCATCGAGGCAAGTGCGCCCCAGGCATGCGCCTTCTTCCAGAACAGCCCCATGACGAACACCCAGCAAAAAGCGGTCTCAAGACCACCGAAGGCGAACATGTTGATCTTCCAGATGACATCTGGTGGCGCTATGGCGATCACGAGCACGATGATGCCAACGGCATACGTGAAGATGCGGGAAAGGGTCGAAATACGTGTATCCTCGACCGGCCTTCCCCTTTTCTCGCTGTAATGCATGTACATGTCCTTGATGATGGACGAAGACGAGCTGATGAGCAACGAGGATACCGTCGAGATGGATGCGGCAATCGGGCCCACGATAGCAATGCCGGCAAGCCAAGCGGGAAGTGTGTTCATAATCGCCGTCGGAATGATGTTGTCCACCGAGCCACCATATTCGTCGAGCGAACCAAGGAGCACGCCCTTGGAAAGCACGCCAAGCGAGGTAACGCAAATCATCATCAAGCCGATGATGACCGTGCCGACGACCATGGCGTTCTTGAGGGCCTTCTCGTCCTTGAATCCCATGCAGCGCACGACGGACTGCGGCAGGCAGAACGTGAGCACACCCACGAGCAGCCACTGCGTCACGTACAGACCGATGGGCATCTGTCCATCAGAGAACGGCTCCATCATGCCGGGGTTCTCCGCCATTATCGTGTTCATGATGTTCTCGTAGCCACCACCAGCAATGAGAATGCCCGCCGCGAGAATGACGATGCCAACAATCATCATGACGCCGCAGATGGCATCCGTTATCGCCACACCACGAAAACCGCCGACCGTCGTGTACGAGATGACGACGATGCCGAAGATCAGCAGGCCAATGACATAGCTGTATCCCGTGACGGACTCGAAGAGTTTGGCGCCGCCGACGAACTGGGCAACCATCATCGCCATGAAGAACAAGAGGATGATGACAGCGGATATGTTCGCGACCGCATCCGATTTGTATCGAGCGCGCAGCACGTCGATGACGGTGACGGCTCCGATCTTGCGGCTGATGAGGGCGAGCTTCTTGCCGAGGATGCCGAAGAGCAGGAAGAGCGCGGTCACCTGGACGGCCGACATGTACACCCAGCCCCAGCCTACGGACCAGGCCTGTCCTGGTCCACCAACGAACGAGCTAACCGAGCCGTACGTTGCGATGGTGGTCATGGCGAGCACGAAACCGCCGAGGCTTCGATTTCCGATGAAGTACTCGGAGACAAAACTGCCGCCCTGCAACGCCCTGAACCTACCAATGCTCATGACGACCGCAAATGTAACGAGCAGGAAGATGAGAACGGGTATGAGAGTAAGGGGATTACCTTCCATTGTCGGCCCCCTCCCCTTCACCATCTTCAAGGCCAACGTCATGCATGACGAACTTCGCCATGATAATTGACAAGACAACGGCAAAAACGAAGGTGCCGAAGCAGCCAGTGATAACCCAAAGCGGCGTGGAGAAGACGACTATGCCCGTCTGCGCCACGCCGAAGCCGAGCAACGCCCATACGATGATGGTCGCAACCAGGCCGATGACAGCAGCCAGCGCCTCCCTATTTGCCTGTTGGAGCTTTTCCTTGTACGTCATATGCGAGTCCCGTTTCTCTTCGAATACAAGCTCTGTACGTGGGCAATGTGATGCCCTATGGCACATGGGGCACGGCATATGCGTGTGCGGCCCCGAGGCGTACGGGTGTCGCCACCACCATGCTCGCATGCTTGGCGCATGATAGCGCAGATGCGAGGGCATGCAAAGGGGCACGCGACCCAAGCGGCCACGTGCCCCACCGAAAGGCATTCGATTGCGTTCGCGAGCCTATTCGCGCCAGGAACCTTCGAAGGTCGAGCGACCCATCTTGGCACCGCCGATGACGTGCACGTGCATATGCGGCACTGTCTGAGCAGAATCCGGACCAACATTGATAATGCAGCGGAAACCCGACTCGTCGACGCCCTTGATCTTGGCGACCTTGGGAATTGCCGCCATGATATGACCGAGAGCCTCTGCGGGCACTTCGTCGTTAAGCTCATGGTAGTGCGTCTTGGGGACGACGAGCACGTGAACGGGAGCTTCGGGCTCGATATCGTCGAACGCATACACGTATTCGTCTTCGTACACCTTGGTGGACGGAACCTCTCCTGCGACAAGTTTGCAGAAAATGCAATCGTTGCTCATGACCACTCCTCACTTACATATGAAACATGTCGTCTATACTCGCGCCACTTTATTCCCGCGTCAAGACTCACGCGCCATGACGATACAATCGTAGCGCACGGCCTTGCCCTGTAACGTGTAGTCGGGTTTAATGCCCGCGAGGTATGACCCCTTGACCGGCCGTTTGATAACAATCTTGCGCGGATGGGCAGCGCGCGCCGCCTCAAGTAGCGCCGTCTCATCCTCGCAGGGTGCCTCGAGCCGATGCAGGAGCTGAAACTTCTTCTTCACCGCAGCGCTCTTGCTGCGTCCGGGAAACATCGGATCAAGATAGACGACATCGGGCGGCGTCGAAAGTTCACGCAAGGCTTTCAAACTGTCGCCTTCGATAACCCGCATGCGCCCGGCAGCATCCGCAAGCTCCGGGTCACGCCGTGCCTGCTCGACAGCATCGGCGAGCATCGCGGCGATGACCGGATTGCATTCGAGCAGTGTCACGGAGAAGCCGGCAGCCGCAAGAAGCAAGGAGTCCTGGCCGAGGCCGGCCGTCGCATCTACGAGCGTCGGTGCCGCAACGCCTTTGACATGTGCGGCGCGCACGAGAAGCTCACTGTTGAGCTTGCCATGAAGCAGACGTCGCTTCATATCATCGAAACTCGCGCGCAGGCGCATGCCATCGCCTTCGAGGATGAGTCCATCCGCATCGCGCCTCAATTCGAGTCCAGCTCGTTCCAATTCATTGACACCGACTGCGTCCATGCATCTTTCCCTCGTGCCTTTCTAATATCAACTGAGAAGGTTGCCCGATTACGAGCATCTCAAGTCAGCGTTAACACAAAGTAACACCCCAGAAACTCGATGGAAACATTGCTCGACGAAAAATTGAGGTGTCAGGAGGAGAAGAAAGGAAGGGATACACATGTTTGATACGGGAACAACATCCTTCATGCTCATCTGCACCATGTTGGTGCTCCTCATGAGCCCTGGCCTGGCCTTCTTCTACGGAGGCTTGTCCAGACGCAAGAACGTGGTCAATACGATGATGATGGTCATGGGTGCCATGGGCGTCGTGGGCGTCATCTGGGTCTTGTTCGGATGGTCCTTCGCCTATGGTGGCGATGGGTCGATACCGTTCTTCGGAGGCATCGATCAGATCGGCTGCTTCTCGACGGTAACGGACATGCTCGCCGAGGCGAGCGAAAACGCCGAGGGCAATGTCTACCCCTCCATCGTCAATATCGGCTTCCAGCTCGCCTTCGCGATGATCACGACGGCCATCATTACCGGTGCCGTCGCCGGACGCATGAAGTTCGGCGCCCTCATGCTGTTCGTCATCCTATGGGTCCCGCTTGTGTACGCCCCGCTCGCGCACATGGTATGGGGCGGTGAGGGCAGCCTCATCGGCAGCATGATCGGAGCACTCGACTTTGCCGGCGGTGATGTCGTTCACATTAGCTCCGGTGTAACCGGTCTCATCCTCTGCCTCGTCATCGGCAGACGCAAGGGCTTCGGCCTCATGAGCTACCGTCCCCACAACGTGCCATTCGTCATGCTTGGTGCCGGCCTGCTGTGGTTTGGCTGGTTCGGCTTCAACGCCGGTTCCGCCTTCGCGGCAGATGGCATCGCTGCCCTGGCCCTCCTCAATACGGTCGCGGCATCGGCAGCGGGCATGCTCTCCTGGATCGTGGTCGAGCGTGTCAAGGTCGGCAAGCCAACGCTCGTCGGCGCCTGCACGGGCCTCGTGGCAGGCCTTGTCGCCATCACGCCCGCTGCTGGCTTTGTCGAGCCCTGGGCGGCGATCGCGATGGGCATAATCGTCTCGCCCTGCTGCTATTTCGCCATCTCGTACCTCAAGAGGAAGATCGGATACGACGACGCCCTCGACGCCTTCGGTTGCCACTCCATCGGTGGTATCGTCGGTGGCATCCTCACCGGACTGTTCTGCGTGCCGAGCCTCTCATGGACGGATTACGGCGGACTCTTCTATACGGGAGACCCCTCCTTGCTCGTGAGCCAGATACTCGGCATACTCGTGACGCTTGCCTTTGTCATCGTCGCCGGTCTCATACTGAGCTTCATCGTCAAGGCGGTCTATCGCGGCAAGGCCCGCGTGGACGAGAGCGACGAAGCCGCCGGCTTGGACGTCGCACTTCATGGCGAGAGTGCGTATCCCGCATATCTGGGTCTTGACTAAGGGAGGAAGACAATGAAGCGAATCGTTGCAATCGTACGCACGGAAAAGCTCGAGCCCCTCAAGGAGGCCCTATTCAACGCCGATATCGCGGGCATGACCATCTCGCAGGTCATGGGTTGCGGCAATCAGCATGGCTGGAGCGAGTACTACCGCGGTACCGAGGTGCTGCTCAACATGGTCCCCAAGGTGAAGTTCGAGCTCGTGGTCGATGATGACCGCGTTCAGGATCTCGTGGATATCATCTGCGAAACGGCCCGCACCGGCGAAGTCGGAGATGGCAAGGTCTTCGTGAGTCCTGTCGAGGAGGTCGTGCGCATTCGCACGGGCGAACAGGGCGTTGAGGCCATCTAGCCACCCTCGGGCATATCGGATTACGCGTGCAGGCGCGAGGATTACCCTCGCGCCTGCGTTTGCCTGCGCATCGGAAAGCGCGAGGCCGTACGAGACGGATTGCAGAAGCCATAGAAGGCTGCACGCAGCATGGCCTGTGCGACGAGTGCACACAGCATGGCGAGAACGACGGCGATGATCCGAAACGCGGGCACGAGGCAGGCGAGCACGATGAAGCATGCCGCCGAGAAGCTCAGGGCAAATCCATAGCCGCGCTCGGCCTGCCACGTGACAACGCACGACAGCGCTGCGGGGACACGCCCATGGGGGTTGGCCCCGGTATCGATCTCGAGCGAGAGCCTGTGCATACGCGCGTTGCTGGCATACTTGTCGAGCGCTGCGGCGATGCCGATGCAGACGATGGAGATGAGGGCCGCGATCCACGGAGAGAGCGGAACGTCCATGTACTCCGCGGCAAGCAGCACGAGGCAGCACGCGGCCACGACGCCCACGCGCAATGCGACGGCGAGCAGGTCGAACAGCGTCTCGGGACCGTTCCACCCCGGTTGTCCCATGACGCGGTAGGCACGCGCGATGACGAAGACGAGCAACAGGCCCACGACGCAGGCGATGGTGCAGGCGCAAAGGGAAAGCCAGCCCAATACGAGCGCCGTAAAGGCATCGACGCGTGCAAACGGAAGCGTTCCCGATGCGATGAGCGCGAAAACGAGCCACACGACGAGCACGCCCCAGAACGCCGAAACGGCGAGAATCTCGCGCGAGAGCCAGGAACTCTTCACGTTGGCAAGCGAACGTGGAGCACGTAGGGGCTTTGCCAGATGCATCACGGACGCGAGCATGCCGACCGTCGTGAAGACGACGGCGAGCGCGGCAAAGCGCCAGCCCCCAAACCACAGCCCCGTGCTCGAGAACGCGACGATGCCTTCCAAAAGCGCAACGAAGGCGACGCCGAGCGCCGCAGGCGCGCAGGTGGTAAACGCGATGAGCGGCAGCTCGTCCACGATCATCGTCTTGAGTTTGTATTCCCCGTTGTTCACGAGACGACCTCCATCATGCATTCCCGTGCTAACGAGGCATGCGTTGTGCCGCCTGCTGACGCACCCCGCGCTCGGGCTCGCCAGCTGGTCCGATGCTTATGGCCCCACCACAGCAGTTCTCGACGCAGGCGGCCTTGAGACCATCACGCAGGCGATCGATGCACATGTCACATTTCTGCATGAGGCCATCTGCGCCAAACTGCGGAGCGCCGAACTCACAGGCCCACGAGCAATAATGGCAGCCGAGGCACTTGCTCGAATCCACGAGCACGGCACCGAACTCGGGGTCGCGATATATGGCCTTGGCGGGGCAGACGGCCATGCATGCCGCCTCCGCGCAATGCATGCAAGCCATCGAGACATACTGGATGGGACAGCTGGCATCGCGCTCGTAGGTGGTCATGACCTCGCGATAGCGCGGACCGGTGCTACCCGGCCTGTCCTGCGCGTTCGGACGCAGGTTATGGGCCGACTTGCAAGCGACCTCGCAGGCGAAGCACTGTGCGCAGCGATTGACGTCAAAATGAAGTTCGTAGAACATGGCTGCCTCCCTAGAGCTTCTCGATACTGCCGAGGCACATGGTGTAGTTCGCCTGGCTCGAGATCGGGTCAAGATCCTCATCGATGCCGAGATAGTTGTAATTGGCATCGACCCAACCACCGGGGACATAGATCCAATCCTCCTTGAGTATGGGCGTGACCTCGGCCTTGATCGTGATCGACCCACGCGGCGAACTCACCCTGAGCCAATCTCCGTCCTCGATGCCCAATGCTGCGGCACGGTCGCTGTTGACCATCGCGCGTGCCTCGGGCTGCATCTCGCGTAGCCATGGAATCGTGCGGCGTTGCTCGTGCACGTACATGGGGCCGGAACGGCCCGTGAACACGACATAGGGGTACTTCTCGGCAAGTTCGGGCTTGCTGCGGGGAGACTCGGAGCTGTCCTCCCAGTTGGGAAGCCCGTCAAAACCGTTTTCGACCAGCACCTCGGAGACGATGTTGACCTTGCCTCCCGGCGCACGGAAGCCCGCCTTCGCGAACTTCTCGTACTCGATGTTGCCGTACTCGAGTCCATGCGGATGAGCGAGCAGCTGCTCGTAGGTGATGCCCGAGGGCTTGAGGCACTCGTCGATGTACCAGGTGATGTCCTCGCTGGGGAACTCCTCGACAAAGCCGCAAGCGCGCCCGAGCTCGATCATGATTTGCGTGTCTGGCTTGGCCTCCCCCACTTGCACGGTTTTCTGGCGCAGCGTGATCTCCGGGAACCATGAATCGGACTTGAACCACTCGGGCTCGGTGCGTTCGAGATACGTTGCCGCCGGTAAAACAAGATCACCGCACTGGGCGGTCTCGCTCAAATACGGATCGATGGTTGCGATGTAGTCGACCTTGGCAAGCGCGGCCATGGTGACATCGGGCTGCGGTTGCGTGACGACTGGATTGGCGCCCTGGAAGATGGCGACCTTGATCTTGCCTTCGGCCATGGTACGCAGAACGTCAGGTGTGGGCAGCAATCCCTGGCCATTGAAGAGCAGGGGAAAGCGCGAGTCTTCGGGATTGTAGGGCGGAACGTGGAACATCATCGTGGGGCCGGCGGGCTCGAAATCGGGCAGCACTTTGTCGATGAGCGTGAACTCCGGATTGCGCGCCGGGCTCTTTTGCGTGAAGAGATCGCAACCTTCGCGGTCAAGATGGCCTGTGATGGTGCGCAGGATGCAGAGCGCACGCGTGGTCTGCGTGACGTTTACGCGCCCCTCGAGGCCGTGCCCGGAAGTGATGGAGGCACGTGGCGTGGTTGCGTACTCGCGGGCCAGCGCCGTGATGACATCGGCCGAAGCACCGCAAATATTGGCCGCCCACTGCAGCGTGTACGCGATGCCGAGCTTGTTGTCACCATTGATGTGCGCCGTGAGCTTGGCGAGACCCGGGTCGTTGGTGTACTCGTCGACGAAGTCGCGGTCCCAAAGCCCTTCGTTGACGATGACGTGAATCATGGCGAGCATCATGGCAAGGTCGGTACCGGGCTCGACCTGGATGAAGGTGTCGGCGTGGGCACCAAGATGAAAGTGCAGCGGGTCGATGACGACAAGCCTGGCTCCGCGTTCCTGCGCATCGTAGATCTTCTTGATGGCTGGCGCGCATGAAAACGCCGGTTGCTTGCCCCAAAAGATCATGAGGTCGACGTTGGGATAGTCGACGAAAGACGGCATGCCGCCATAGGTCATGCCCTCGGCAATCGCACGCGGCACGAAGCACTCCGAGGCGCCCATCCCCACCTCGGTGCCCACGCAGTGCGCGAAGCGCTGCGTCATGTCGTAGGTAAAGCCCCAGCCACAGGCCTGACCGCGGCAGATGGAGACGGACGTGGGGCCATATTGCGCAACAGCCTCGTTGATGTGCGTAGCCAGCTCGTGAAGCGCCTCGTCCCAGCTAATCCGCTCGAACTCGCCGCTACCACGCTCACCCACGCGACGCATGGGATATACGACCCTGCGCGGATCATGCGCGATCTGCGGCGCGGCAAGCCCCTTGGAGCACAGGGCGCCATTCGTGCGCTTGTTGCCGGGAACGCCATGAGCGAACACGACATGGTTGTCGCGGACGTCAACGAACATCGGGCAGGTGTTGTGACAGCCACCACACACCGTCGCGATGGTCTCGACCTCCATACCAACAGCCGAACCCTGAACAGCATCGCTCATTCGATTGCCCTCCTTCTCGTACATGAAGGCCCGCATGCATGTGCAAGCGGGCCTTTCTTCGCAATGAAATGATCGCACGAGCTGGCTATGATGCCTGGTCGCCCCGTGTGAAGATCATCGTTGTCTCGCCGTCATCGCTCGTGAGCTTGCCTTCTGCCAGTGTGAAGATGGCATCACCCTCACCGGCGAGCGTGAGCGTCATCTGCGTGGCGCTATTGACCTTCCACGTGGCATCTATGCTCTGGCCAAACATGATGAAGTCTGCCGAGCCATCCTCGTTGAGCGTCATGTTGATGGGCATGTTCATCTGCTTGAGGATGGTCGCGTCCACCGTACCCAGATCCGCATCCTCGATTGTCTCGAGCTCCCAGGCGCCGACGAAGTTCGCCTTGGAGTCTCCGCCGCCGCAACCGACAAGCGCGAGGCACAGCGTGCACGCGCAGGCAAGCGTCACGAAAACGGCAACTAGTTTCTTGGCCATGTTGGTCTCCCTCATCGCAATGAAAAAACACGTCGATTATATCGCGATGCACGGGGAATGCCAAAGTCCACGATCGCTCGAAGGCGCGTTGCAGAGAAGGCCGTCACCACGCGCTATGCAGGAAGCAGGACGCCCTTCAACGCAGCCAGCAAGCCGTCAATCTCGATTGGCTTGGCGATGTGCCCATCCATGCCGCAATCGAGCGCCTTCTGGCGATCCTCTTCGAATGCGTCGGCGGTCACGGCCAAGATGGGAATATGCGAGATAACCGGATCGTCCATGGAACGCACGATGGCCGCGGCCTCATACCCGTTCATGACCGGCATCTGGATATCCATGAGCACTAACTGGTAATAACCGGGCTCGGCATTGGATAGGCGATCAATCGCATCCTTTCCATCAACCGCCTGCTCGACCACGAAACCCGCATCTTCCAACAAGGTGGTGGCGATTTCGCGATTGAGGAGGTTGTCATCCACGAGCAGAATGCGCAGACCGTGCAGCTGCTCGGAAAGCTCCTGGCGCGCGCATCCCTCCTGAGTCGAAATGGCGTCCTTCTCCAGGACCTCGAGGGGCAACATCACGCTGAAGGTACTGCCCTCGCCCTTCACGCTGGTCACGTTGATGTCTCCACCCATCATGTCCACAAGGCGCTTGGCGATGGACATGCCAAGACCAGTGCCCTGCGTACCCGAAAGCGTCGAGGTCTGTTCGCGTTCAAACGGGTCGAAGATGTGCTTGATGAACGCCTCGTCCATGCCGATGCCGCTATCGGCGATCGTCATCGTGTAATTCGACTTCCCATCGACATCCGAGACGGCTTCGGATATCGAGAACGAGACCGAACCGCCGGAAGGCGTGAACTTGACGGCATTGCCGAGTATGTTGAGTAGCACCTGCTTCAGCTTGAGCTCGTCGCACATGACAATCGGATGATGCAATCCGGAGAGGTCGACATCGTAGTGCAGACCCTTCTCGCTGACCTCGGACTGGACGATGGAGCCGAGGTGCTCCGTCACCTCCATGAGATCGCACGGCTTTTCCTCGACCGAAGCCTTTCCTGATTCGATACGGCTCATGTCCAGGATGTCGTTGATGAGATCGAGCAAATGGGTGCTGGAAGCCTGAATCTTGTTCAGGTAGTCCTCGACACGCTCGACATCGTCGATGTGATTGGTCGCCAGCGTCGTGAAGCCGATGATGGCGTTCATGGGCGTACGGATGTCATGGCTCATGTTGGAGAGGAACAGGCTCTTTGCCTCGTTGGCACGGTTGGCGCGCTGCAGTGCCTCCTCGAGCTGTTCCTTTCGCTCGATCTCCTCGCGTGTCTCGCGATCGACGTTGCGCAAGCCCATGACCACCAAGCGGCCATCACCGGAGTCCTCCGCCCATGATCCGGCACGCACGAGCGTCACCTGGCGGTACCCCATCACGCCGTCGACAAACGAGCGGTACATGACGTTGATGCGCTTGCGCTCCTCGAGTTCCTCGCGCACGCGGTCGCGTGCGAGCATGTCGCATAGCATGGATCGATCGTCAGGCAGTGTTCGGATGTTCACGTAGTCGTAGAGGGACTTCTCGTAGGTCAGAGGCCCGTCAAAGATGTCCTTCAGCTCTTCGTCCGCGTCGTCCGAGATGCGCAGGAGCTCTCCCCTGCCGGTATTCAGGTCAAACGAACACACGACCAGGTAGTTTACGCCCAGGGCGCGTATGAAGGACTGTTGGCGCCGTTCACGACGTTCCTCCTCGTGCTTCTGATCGGAATAGTCCAGCAAGAAGCGCTGATACAAAAGCTCGCCATCTTGCTCTATCAGCTTGGCGCTCCCAAGCACGTGAAGGATCTTGCCGTCCTCGTGATGAACGCTGTATTCGAAGCTCACGCTATCGCCCGCATGCTCGAGCGTGGCGAACTTCTCGCGTAACATCTCCTTGTCGGAGTCGACGACCGAATCAGCCACCATGTCGAATCCGTGCGCGAGCAGGTCCTCCTCGGATTCGTACCCGAGAATGTCAAGCGCCGCCTGGTTCACGCCGATGACGCGCGTACCGTCAAGCGTGTGCGTGAGAACGCCGCAATCCATGGCGGTGAACATGTTTTCGAGCGTCTGGTTCTTCTGGAGCAGGTCGCGCTCGTAGGCACGCTCTTGCGTCACGTCAATCGCAACGCCCACGGTGCCCATGACGCTACCATCGAGATCGTATAGCGGTGACTTGTAGGTTGTCAGGAGCTTCGTGCCGCTGCCGCTTTGGACGACTTCCTCGGAAACACAGGTCTTGCGCGTGGCCATGACCTGAGCCTCCGACTCGATGCAGGCGGGATCATCTGTCTCGACATCCCAGATGTAGGCATGTCCGCGCCCCTGCACGTCATCCTTCTCCTTGCCGACCGTTTCGCAGAAGCTGTCGTTGACCTTCTCGTGAATGCCATCGGCCGTCTTGTACCACACGAGGCAGGGAATCGAATTGATGGTGACTTCGAGGAACTGCGCGGTCTCCTGCGCATCCGCCTGCGCCTTGCGATGCTGTTGCCAGTGGTCGAAACGCCAGACGAGCTCCTCTGCGGGCATGCCGTCGGGCCAGACGTCGTAGAGCTCGGGCAAGAGGCCCATCGTCTCGGCCGAGCGCTCGGGAGCCACGAGCGCGATCACGTCGCAGTGCTCCTCCTTGTCCTCGAGGAAGTCCTGCAAGACCCAGGTATCGACCTCCCTGCCAAGCGAAACGAGCGTGAGATCGGCGTCAAGCGCCACATGCGCATCGAAAACGGGTGCGGAGACGAAGCGGTGCGTGAAGGGAGCGAGAGCGGGAACTGCCCGAAGGGCCTGTACGTTCTCGTCATCGAGGCCGACAAGATAGATGCTGAGTTCCCCTTGGTACATTGACTCATCTCCTCTTCCGCACAATGAGGGCCGGCGTCATCGCGAGTCCGCGATGCACCATTCTGCATATTGTATGATTTCGCGCGCACGCATGGAACGAAAGCGTGCATGTAAACCGCTCCGCGTCGATGCTGCTCCCCCAGTCGGTCGTTCTGCGACCGCTGGAGCGTACCGAGAGACGTGTGATGCGCTAGAATCACGAAAACGAAAATCGACATTACGTCTTCGAGGAGGAAGCGCATGGACCCCAACAAGCGACCCGACGACATGGAACGTATCACGACCCCCGAGCTCGCCCAGGCATTCATAGATGAGCAGATGCAGGCCATACGCGAGCAGGTCGGCGACCGCAAAGTGCTGCTGGCGCTTTCCGGTGGCGTTGACAGCTCGGTCGTGGCGGCGCTGCTCATCAAGGCCATCGGCAAGAACCTCATCTGCGTGCACGTGAACCACGGCCTCATGCGCAAAGGCGAGTCCGAGCAGGTGGTGGACGTCTTCCAGAACCAGATGGACGCGAACCTCGTCTACGTGGATGCCACGGACCGTTTCCTCGACTTGCTGGCCGGCGTCGACGAACCCGAGGCAAAGCGCAAGATCATCGGCGCGGAGTTCATCCGCGTGTTCGAGGAGGAGGCGCGCAAGGTCGGCGACGAGGTCGACTTCCTCGCCCAGGGCACTATCTACCCCGACATCCTCGAGTCCAAGGACGGCGTCAAGGCGCATCATAACGTGGGAGGCCTACCCGAGGACCTGCAGTTCGATCTGGTCGAGCCCGTCAAGCTGCTCTACAAGGACGAGGTGCGCGTGGTCGGCCGCGAGCTCGGCCTGCCCGAGTCCATGGTAGAGCGCCAGCCCTTTCCCGGTCCCGGCCTGGGCGTGCGCTGCCT
>JABLTO010073241.1_pt1 | contig 19866 bp, 23 predicted proteins | sample 7160091 | NCBI WGS metagenome assembly JABLTO01 (sample SAMN14651225, study PRJNA627086) | human gut metagenome | isolation source: feces | host: Homo sapiens
CGCGCAGCGATCAATGCCCCGGTGGGGCATTGAACCGCACGAGCGGGCCAGCTTTGCTGGATGGCGGCCATCATTTTGGCCGCCAAGCGCCGACGCCCCGTGCAATCTTGCCTTACTGCAAAATTTATGGTTTACCGTAAACCTTTCCCACTTGTTCACAAATCTTTTGCAATTTACCCTCTTGACTTTTACCATGGCGGTGCTACAATATTAGCGGTCGAACAGATAGAGTGCTAATTCAAAACGCCCGGCAGAAAAACGGGCGGGCACGCGATTCTGCTCGTGGAGATAGATTGAAATTCTGCGGTATCTGCAAAATAAGGAGGTACGCACTATGAACACCAACCAATTTACCCAAAAAACGATGGAAGCGCTGCAAGCGGCGCAGCGCATCGCTGTAGAGTATGCAAATAACGCCGTAGAGCAGGAGCATCTGCTCGCCGCCCTGGCACAGCAACAGGACGGGCTTATCCCGCAGCTGCTGACCACCTTGGGCGCTGACCCCAACGCCTTTGCACAGGCGGCCATGCAAAAGGTCGAAGAACTGCCGCGTGTGACCGGCAGCGGCCGCGACCCCAACCAAATCTACATTGGCAGTGACCTTGACAGAGCGCTGAACGCCGCCGAGAGCCAGGCTAAGCAGATGAAGGATGAATACATCAGCGTGGAGCATGTGTTCCTGGGCATGCTGCAGCGCCCCGGCAAGGCGGCGGGCGAACTGTTCAAAATGTTCGGTATTACGACCGAAAAGTTTATGCAGCAGCTTTCCGCCGTGCGCGGGAACCAGCGCGTCACCAGCGATAACCCCGAGTCCACCTACAACGCGCTGAAAAAATACGGGCAGGATCTGGTCGAGATGGCCCGCGCCAACAAGCTCGACCCCGTCATTGGTCGTGACACGGAAATTCGTAATGTCATCCGCATTTTGAGCCGTAAGCGCAAGAACAACCCCGTGCTGATCGGCGAAGCGGGCGTCGGCAAAACCGCGATCGCGGAAGGTCTGGCGCAGCGTATCGTGCGCGGCGACGTGCCCGAAAACCTGAAAGACCGCACCGTGTTCAGCCTGGACATGGGCGCGCTGGTCGCGGGCGCAAAGTACCGCGGCGAGTTCGAGGAACGCCTGAAGAGCGTGCTGAACGAGGTCAAAAAGTCCGAGGGCAAGATCATCCTCTTCATTGATGAGCTGCACACCATCGTGGGCGCGGGCAAAACCGACGGCGCGATGGACGCTGGCAATCTGCTTAAGCCTATGCTGGCGCGCGGCGAGCTGCACTGCATCGGTGCCACGACGCTGGACGAGTACCGCGAGTATATCGAGAAAGACCCTGCGTTGGAGCGTCGTTTTCAGCCGGTCATGGTCAACGAGCCGACCGTGGAGGACACCATTTCCATCCTGCGCGGCCTGAAAGAACGGTACGAGGTGTACCACGGTGTCAAGATTCAGGACGCTGCGCTGATTGCAGCAGCCACCCTGTCCGACCGCTATATTACCGACCGCTTCCTGCCCGACAAGGCTATTGACCTGGTCGATGAAGCCTGCGCGATGGTCAAGACCGAGCTGGACTCGATGCCCGCCGAACTGGACGAGATGAACCACCGCATCACCCAGCTGCAAATCGAGGAAGCGTCACTGAAAAAGGAAACGGATGAACTTTCCAAGCAGCGTCTGGCCGCTTTGGAGAAAGAGATGGCCGAGCTGCGCGACAGCTTCAACAGCAAGAAGGCGCAGTGGGAGAACGAGAAAAACGCCGTCAACAAAGTACAAAGTTTACGTGCTGACGTTGAATCTACCAAGGCGGAGATCGAAAAGGCTACCCGCACCGGCGACTACGCCAAGGCTGGCGAGCTGCAATACGGCAAGCTGCCGCAGCTGCAGCGTGAGCTGGAAGCCGAGGAAAAAATCGCCGAGGAAAAGAAGGAATCCAGCCTGCTGCGTGACCGCGTGACCGATGAGGAGATCGCCCGCATCGTGGCCCGCTGGACCGGCATCCCCGTGGCGAAGCTGGTCGAGGGCGAGCGCGAAAAGCTGCTACGCCTGCCCGACGTGCTGCATCAGCGTGTAATTGGCCAGGACGAAGCCGTGCAAAAGGTCTCGGACGCCATCTTGCGCTCTCGTGCCGGGATTGCTAATCCGAACAGACCCATCGGCAGTTTCCTGTTCTTGGGCCCGACCGGCGTCGGCAAGACCGAGCTGGCCAAGGCGCTGGCGCAGTCCCTGTTCGACGATGAGAAGAACATGGTGCGTATCGACATGACCGAGTATATGGAGAAATTCAGCGTATCTCGTCTGATCGGTGCGCCTCCGGGATATGTCGGCTACGAGGAGGGCGGCCAGCTGACCGAGGCTGTGCGCCGCCATCCCTACAGCGTCGTACTGTTCGATGAGGTGGAAAAAGCACATCCTGACGTGTTTAATATTCTGCTGCAGGTGCTGGACGATGGCCGCATCACCGACAGCCAGGGCCGCACGGTGGACTTTAAGAACACCGTCATCATCCTGACCTCGAACCTTGGCTCCGACCTGATCCTGGAGGATTTGGAGAAGCGCCGCGCCGAGGGCAAGAATGACCTGTCCGACGAAGCGAAGAACGCCATCGACCAGCTGCTGAAACGGCAGTTCCGCCCCGAGTTCCTCAACCGTCTGGACGACATCGTCTACTACAAGAGCCTGACCAAGCAGGAAATTGGCAGTATCGTTGACTTAATGCTAACCGACCTGCGCAAGCGCCTGGCCGACAAGCAGCTGAACCTTGTTGTGACCGATGCCGCCAAGAACTCCATCATCGACGGCGGCTACGACCCGATCTACGGTGCCCGCCCGCTGAAGCGGTACATCCAATCCCACGTGGAGACGATGATTGCGAAAGAGATCATCGCCGGTGCCCACGCAGCCGGGGATACCCTGACCGTGGATGCGGATGGAGAGGGGAGATTGGTGTTGAGGTAAAAGCGACGGCTGAAAAATGCTTCGTAGGGGCGGATTCCATATCCGCCCGTAAGGTGCGCGTAATTGCCGGGGCGTCGAGGACGCCGCCCCCTACATCTGAACGTATGTGGGCTGTAGGGGCGAACACCGCCCCTACGAACGGTTTGCGAGCCAAAATAACGGTGATGAACGATAGGAACGGTTGGAGCGGTTGCTTTATAGGGCAGGAAAATAAATACGAAATAGGACTTGACTTTATACCCCCAAATGTGCTAGAATCTTTCTTGCAGTCAAATGCGATTTGCGGAAGTGCTGGAATCGGCAGACAGGCACGTTTGAGGTGCGTGTGTCTATGACGTGTGGGTTCAAGTCCCATCTTCCGCACCAAAAGAAAGAGCGTAGGAACGTTGGTTCTTACGCTCTTTTGCTTTTTGTGAACACGCTTTTGAACACACATGAAGAATGAAGTGCCAAAATAACAGACAATCCGCCACAAGTCCACACCTCTCTACCGCCCTGCCAGCAGCAGCGTCAAGCACCGCCAGCACCTCAGCGCTGTGGTATTCAAACTGTATTTTCACGCTTCAGCTCATCTTGAATCCATGGTACATCATCGGGGAGACGGTTGAGAGCCTTTAGAGTGTCAAAACAATCCCGGGCAATCTCTTGTTCGAGATATGTATTTAGCTCTTTGTGCCCCCAATCGGGCGGGATACCTCCTATTCTAGTATCGTAAGAATGGTTTATCTTAATTTCTCGCAGCGTATCTTGCATTTTAAGAATATCAGATTCTTTCACATCATCTATTGTAAACAAAACCATATTCTTTACCTCTTAAAAAAACGCGCGCTATATTTGCTTGACAGGTCGGCGCCTGATTGCTATAATAAACATAGAAAAGGCGCTGCGACAAGCGGTTAGCCCTATCCAAAGTAATTGCATTTAGGTTACCCTAAAAACCGTCACTTGGCAGAGTGGCGGTTTTTGCGTTTCTTAATGATGATCGTCACAGTAAAACTGCCGATGTGCATTGTGATTCGCATGGTCTCACCTCCTTTCGGAAGTGTGGCCAACCGCCTGCCGTTGTGTGCAGCGCCTTGCCGCCGAAGCGGCATATTTACAATACCATATTTCGACACGCCGCGCAAGCCCTGTAAGAGCCGTGGCGTGTCTTTTTGTTTATTGGTACATTTGCGGGTTTAATCGTCTGTTTTCTTCCTGACAAAAACGCTCAAAATCCGTCCATTCTTCCGGGTGGGCAAGGCGGTATTCTACGTCGTCCACAATAATGACAGCATAGCGTTTATGCAGCGGTGCAAGGTCGTTCACGATCTCCCCGCTGGGCAATTCATAACCGCCCTCGACCTGTTCAACCACAAGGACGCCATCTTTGCTTTTTAATGCCCGTTCCAGCGCATCCAGCCTTGCTTTGTTCAATACCTTCATATTACCGCCTCATTTCATCTTCAAGCGCCTGCAAGCGCTGTTCGTAGTCTACAACTTCGGTCATCCTCAAGCTGTATTCGCACAATGCACGGCACGCCGCAATCTGATACTGTGTCGGCTGCGCATCGTCCATAACAATAGAGGAAAGGCGCTCAATAGCAGGCGGCAGGGCTGCTTTTGCTTTGTTCGTGGCATCCTCCAGCAGTGAAGAACAGCGTTTTTTGTATTCTGCCAAAAATTCCGGGTCTTTCAGATAGAGCCGCATTGTACGGCTTCCCACGCCTGTTTCTTGTGCTGCCGCCTTTACTGTGGGGGACGTGAGAAGCGCTGCAAGGGCTTTTTCTTTTTTAGGGGTCATATATAGTCACCTCATACAAAAGAACGGCGCAAGCCGTAGCCCGCGCCGCTGTGGAAGTCTTTTAGGTCGTTGCCTGATAGTAGATGCCCTTTTTCTTGTTGTCCAGAACAAAAGCATCATAGCAGATGCGGCCAGTTACAACCGCGCCGCTGCTGTAGATCGTGTCGTTGTGGACGTTGAAATCTTCCAGCTTAGTCGGGGCAACGGTGGCAGAGGGATGGGCAACCATAAAGCCAAACTTGGCAGGCAGACGGTTTGCAGGCACTTTCTGCACGTTCATGCCGTCAATGTTTGCAATAACGCCTTTCTGGCGCATCTCCGCGCCCACGTCACAGCTGAGAACGATGCTCTCGCTCTGCTTCATAAGCTGATAGGTTGCCGGGGTCACGATCAGCACACGGTCAGTCTCCGGCACCTCTGCATCATCCAGCGCGGCAGACGCTGCCATAATATCGCTGTAAATGCTTTCGGCGGTAAGGGCCTTTGCGGTGGGCTTGGTGCCTGCGCCAGCACACATAACGCCGTAGGTGTAGCTGTCAACCTCCGGGATAACGACCTCACGATTCTGGCGGGCCAGTGCGGTAGCGGCTTCAACCTGCTGCTGGGTCTCGTCAGCGTCCAGCTTATCCACGTTAAAAATAAAGCTGCGGTCTTTCTTCAGGGCAAGCTCCTCGGTGCTGGCGTTCAGATCAGCAATAGAGCCGTAACGGCTGAAGTTATCGCCTGCCGGGCCAGTGCGGCCATAGTCCTGCATCTCGGAGGTCTGAATCTTGTAAACCTTAATGGTATGTGCGCCCGTCCAGTCGAAGTCCTGATTGGTAACAAGGCTGCGCTTGCTTTCGTTCTTGAACTGTTCATCGGTGTACGGTGCAAATTTTTCGGTAAGAGTAATCGCCATTATAAAGCGTCCTTTCGGTTATTTTTTGAGAAACGCTTTTCTGATCAGTTCGCTTTCGTCCGGCTCGCTCTTAGTGAACGGTGGGTTAGCAGTGTTTGCACCCTTGACCGTGAAAGTGTCGCCCATGTGGGGGAACGCTTCCAGCAGCTTGTCCGCCTGTGCCTTGAAGCTGTCGAAATCGGCAGTGTCCAGCACGTCCAGCAGCTTGGCAGGGTATTTCTTATCGCCTGCCACAAGCTCACGGCATTTAAGAGCCTGCTCCCGTGCGTCAAGGGCTTTTTCCCTGTCAAGGGTCGTCTGCTCTGTGGCGGCCTTGCTGCGTTCTCGTGCGAGTCGTTCGCTCACGATCTGATTGACCTGCTCTTGTGTAAAGAGCTTTTCCCCAGATTCCGTCTGGGTGGCGTTGGTGGTCTGCGTTTCGGTGTTATTATCCATGCTGTATCCTTTCCGGCTTTACCGCTGCCGTAGCGTATTTATACCGCTGTGGGCTTCCACATAGGTACAGGGAAACGTTCACCGCCAGAAACAGCCTGCAAAGGAGATGCGCCGGAGGCTGCGCCCATGCACAAAAAACAGGCCCAAAGAAACGGTAAACGTTTCCCTGAGCCTGTGTGGCTTTACCTTGCGGCGGTACTCTTATTTATAATATTGTACCACAAAACGTTATTTTTTGCAAGTGGTTAAGTAGAATATGTGAATGCCGCTCGGCGCGGTGCTGCTGTGCTGCCGTACATCGGGCAGGGTTTGCAGCAGTTCGGCACGGACGCGCTCAAAGGCGGCGCGTTCCTGGTCGGTGTAGGTCAGTTTAATCTTCATCGACACTCTCTCCCTGTTCAAGAATCAGCTTGACAGCGATGCCCCACAAGTGGTCTAGCTGTTCATCGGTGGCGGCGGTCAGCATGCCGTTGAGGGCCACTATATACGCGGTTCTATTAAAGTTCTTCATGGGGTCATATTCCTTTCAAAAGCGCCCGTATGGCCTGATAGCACAGCCCTGTTTGTTACTTGTACTGGGCTATGATTTCCCGCGCACCTGCCACAAACGCAGCCATTTGGTCCGGGGTAAAGGTCAGCAATATGGACACCAGTTTTTCAATGTTTTCTGATGCTTCAGCCGTCATTGCAAACACCCCCATTCTTTGCCGCTTGACGACTTTTTCTGATGTTCAGTCATATAAACCACCCTTTTCATTAAGTCCATATTTGGCGCGGATTTCCGCAAGGTTGCTTTCACTTGTGCCGAGTTCGACCAATCGGCGGTAAGCGTGTTTCGTAAGCTCGTTTAATTCCTCTTTGGTCATCTGATCGAGGGCGCGTTCTATCATTTCGGCGGTGACTTCATCCATTTTCAATACCTCGCAAGCCCGTCAAGCCGTTAGCGCAGCTATGTATTTTATTCGATTATATTCAGTGCGATTGTGCGTGCTGGCTGCTCTACGATCTCGGTTTTGACCGTAACACAATACGTCCCACCCTGCACGGGTTTTGGTTCAACCGTGAGATATTGCGGGTCATGCTGCACGCTTTCGGTTGCAACGATGAGAACATTCTTGCCGTCAGGCTTTTTGGGGGTGTAAATCATTGCTTTTTTCCTCCTGTTTTGATACAATAATATGCGGTACATTTGCTCTGCTGAAGCTGTTACCGCTTGCCGCCAGGGGTGTTGGTCGCACCCTGGGCGGCATTTCCTTTTTGCAGTCGCAGCGCTCGCCGGGGTCGAGATTCGCGCCGCAGCGTGGACATGTCCAAAATTGCATCAAGACATATCCTCAATCAGCTGGTCCATATCGTCCAGTTCCTTGGCGTCTTCCTCGGTTTCCTGCTTCATGGCACGGCGGATACCGTGACCGATAAGACAGCCAAATAAGCGCGTCTGTGCGGCAATGCGCTCGCCGATGAAGCCATCATCATGGATGAAGCCGCAATGGTCGATGTGCCAGCAGGCACAGTTATCGCGCTGGCAAAACGTGCCGCGCATGATAGGGCAAATTTTAAAATTTTCCATAGTGACGTTATTTCCTTTCTTGGCGTGGTACAGATGTACGGATGTACACATAAAATCGCAATTTGTTTTTTATATATAAATTATTTTTTCTTTTTTATCTCTTACAAATAACAAATATCAATTTTTAAGTGTACAAGTGTACAAAAGCTATTGTTATAGGCTTTTTAGGGCTTTTTATCTGTACTGTTATCCGTACGAAGTGTCTTATCCAGCCAGTGAGATGTAATTAAGAACTTTGATTCCTACGAACCCCCGTGACCTTATGCCATCACGGTTTGCAATGCTATTTGACGCCCTTATATCCAGTTGCTTTGCATTGCTTTTTAAGTAATTGGACACAGTACGCTGTGCAAGGGGTTCTTCTCCGTTGACGCTGCACCATTGCTGGTAGCCTGCATACAGTTCCCGGCTTGTAACACTGCCGTTACGGTCAAAGGTTACCCAGTCGGCGTCCTTTAAGAACGCAAGCAGGTTGAAGCTATCCTCTTTATACCGCTGTTCCTGCATCCGCTGCTTTTCGCTGGTGGTGAACTTCCAGCCGTTCCGCTTTAGGCGCTTCAAGCCGTCCAGCATCCAGCGAGCTACACCCGGCAGCTCGTCCTCAATGATTTTTTCTGCAAGCTGGGGGTCGTCCTCCCGGTTGGGGTCTCGCCCTTTGGTGGTCAGAATCAACCGCCGCCGAAATGCACCGTTGCTGTGGTCGTACAGTGAGTCAGTCATCTGATTTCCGAAGCATAGAATCCTGCAATACAGCTGCGCCGGGTATTGGTCACGGCCTTTGCGTTCAATCAAAATCGGGGTGTTTGTGGTCACAACCTTTTTGACGGATGCACTTTCTTTCAGTGCTGCGGTAGGTAAGTCATCGTCTAGAAACAAGAGCTTACCTTCCAGCCCGGCAAGCCCGAAGCGTTCTTCCAGATCGTGTAGCCTGCCGGAAGTGGCAGCGGCGCCGAAGATTGACATTAGCACTTGCCCTGCAACACTCTTACCCTCGCCGCCATTGCCGATGATAAACAGCATCTTTTGCGCTCTCGTGGTGGGTATCATCGCATAGCCGCAAAACTCCTGAAAGGTCATAACATCTTCATGTTCAAGCAGATCATCAAGATACTTGAACCACTTCACAGGGGGCTGCGGGTCAGGCTGATAGTCTACGGTCAGACGGTAGAACGTAAAGCCGCCCATTTCGGGATGATAGGTGTTATCGGTCAGGTTATAGTATCCGAAACGGAAATACACCTTGTCCGGCTCTGCTGGTGGCGGGTTCATCTGACAACGGTTCTTTAAGGCTCCCAACAGTTCACGCGTTTTGCGCTGAAGTTGGGTAGTCAGCGCTGTTTCAAGCACTCGCTGGATTTCAGCGGCGACTTCATCGTCCGGCACATAGCCTTGACTTGCCAGATACAGGCGCCCATTGATGCAGCGATAGCCCTTGCAACTGTTGAACTCGTCCAGAAACAACCGCTCGTCAAGCCCGTCTTTCGTGAGCCAACTTGGGATACTTCCCGCCGCTTTAGCGTTGCGGGTTTTCTCAAAGGCCTTGAGCATCCGTTCGTATTCCCGGCCAGAAATGCCGCGCTCAATCGCCGCCTGCTTGTGCATCCTGATTCTGCCTTGCAGCTCGAATGCGTCTGATGCGTTGAATGTTGCGGTAAATGCAGTGTCGGATAATACATTGTCGGCGGTAAAGTTTGCAAGGAAAGCCGGGAAACCCTCTGCCTTTTGTTCGCGTTCCTTTTTGGTCAAGCACTCACCCCCGGAAAGAAATACTTACCGTAGTCAGTCGGGGCAATGTCCAGCGCCTTTGCGAGCCGCTGCATCTCCCACGCATCGAATGGATACCTGCCCGACATACGGTTGACCATCGCGCTGGGGCTGATGCCCGCGATCTTGGCGGCTTCTTCCTGGGTAAGATCATTTTCCATGAACTTGACCCGAAGATTGAAAAATTTCTGTCTCATTGGTTTACGCCTCCTTTGTTTCCAGCAAGTCCGCCACATCAACGCCCAGAGCCTGCGCCACACGGCGAGCGCTGTTCTCGTTGACGCTTTTGCCGCAACGCATGGCGGAAACCGTCATGCGAGAAACAAGGGCTTTTTCTGCGAGTGCCTTGACTGTCGTGTCTTGCCGCGCCATTTCGGAAATCAGCTTTACTCGGTCGATTCGCATATTTTGTTCACCTCACTTTCACGCAAGCATTAGCTTGTGTACTTATAATAGCACAATCAACGGGTTGTGTCAATGCCAAAACACAATCTTTTTTTGCTTGTGTTTTTCTTGCACACATGTTATTCTTATAAATAGAATAGGAGGATGTTGCATGACAACCGGTGAACTTATCAAGCAGGCAAGACAAAATTCAAAAATGACACAAAAAGAGCTTGCCGAAAAAATCGGTGTCTCTTATCAGATGATTCAGGCGTGGGAGAATAATCGGCGTAACCCAAAAACCGAAACACTAAAGAAAATCGCTGCCGCTCTTAATGTGCAATGGTTTGAACTGTATTCCGATGACCCGCACATTCAGGCTCGCGGGATAGTCGATGATGTTTCCAGCCGTCTGCAAAAGGCAATTAAAGAATCTGGTCCTATGGTAAAAACGCCGAGCGCCCTTTCAAAACTTATTCCATTTAACTCTGAAAATGAAAAAGCGCTTTTTCTGTATACTAACCTGAATGAATATGGCAGATATGAAGCTGCAAAGTTTTTTACAGAGCACTTGGATAAAGACAGTATCCCGGACGCAATTGCTTATCTACAACAGCTGCTTGACACTCCCCAGTACCAGAGGAAAAATGAAAAATAACCTCTATTTGCCGCTTTTTCGCGCTTTTAATGAAAATTATACGTCTGCAATTTCAAGCCCGTTATAGCCCATCTCTCGCGGGCTGACAGGCATAATAAAAGCCGTCTGCATTATCACAGACGGCGGGAAGGTGGTGTATTATGGGCAAGAGAACAAACACAGCACAATGGATAGAATCAACACAGCGTTGGCGGGTCAGTGTACAGAAAGACGGTGTACGCAAACAGTTCTATTCCAGCAAGCCGGGCAGAACAGGTCAGCGTGAAGCGAACGCAAAAGCCGATGCCTGGTTAGATGATGGCATAGCTGCCCGCGCCGGGCGCGTTGAGGATGTCTGCAAAGCATGGCTGCATAATGTCGAGATAACTACCAGCAGCACAAACTATCGTCCCTTAGAGAGCCGTTGGCGCTGCTGGGTGCTGCCTGTGCTGGGCAAGAAACGCATCAATGCTATTACAGATCAGGATTTACAGACGGTCATAAACAACGCCCATGTGGCAGGCAAGAGTAAAAAGACGCTTATGTTGTTAGCTGCTGATATGCGGTCATTCTGCAAATACTGCCGCAAGGCAAAGCTGTCTACCTATACGCCGGAGGATTTGACTATTCCGGCAGGAGCGCGCTTCAAGGGCAAAAAGGTCTTACAGCCTGCCGATATGGTAACGTTGTTTAATACAGATACCACAACCTATAAAGGTGCTGTTGTCCGCGATCAGTTCATAAACGCCTACCGTTTCCAGGTGCTTACAGGTCTGCGTCCTGGCGAACTTGTAGGGCTGCGCTGGGCAGATATACACGGCAACACGGTCTTCCTGGCCCGCTCCATCAACGTAGACGATGAAGAGACACACGGCAAGAATGAGAACGCCGTTCGCTCGTTTGTCATGTCCGATGTGGCAAGGCGTGTCCTGGATGAACAGCGCAATCTCACAGGGAATGAAGAATCCGTATTCTGCATCAGTTCAGAACAGTTCTATTATTACCGCTGGCGTATTTACTGCCGTGTCAACGAATTACAGGCAGTCAGCCCATACGAGCTGCGCCATACCTTTGTAAGCGTGGTCAAGACCTTACCGGCAGGAGAGGTCAAGCCGCTTGTAGGCCATAGCGCCGACATGGACACGTTCGGCGTGTACGGCCATGCCTTGACAGGGGATGCAGAGAACACCGCGCAGGCCGTCAATAACGTGTTCTTGCGGGTGCTGAAACAGGCGTAATCTGAACACACATTTGAACACACTTTTGATTTTTACAGGCAAGTTTTATATTTTATCTATGAGATTGAGTACAGTGTAAACGCTGTTGCTGTAGCTTTCGTGCAGGAGATTTTAACGGTAAATCGAAGCTATTTTGGTTCAAGTCCCATCTTCCGCACCAAACAAAGGTCCCCATGGCGTACCCCGCCATGGGGATTTTTGTTTGGTATTCGGAGCTGAGGGCTTGACAGTCCTGCCGGGGACGGATATAATAAATATAGAAAAGGCGCTGCGACAAGCGGTTAGCCCTTTGCGATGAGAAGTTTAGATCAAAGACCTAAGAACCGTCACCGGCCAGGGTGGCGGTTCTTGCTTTTTACTACCAAACTCAGCGTAACGGTCTTGTGACCGATATGGAAAGTCAATGTAAAACGCATTGCCTCACCCCCTTTCGGGAAGTGTGACTAACCGCCTGCCGTTGTGTGCAGCGCCTTGCCGCCGAAGCGGCATATTTACAATATCATTTTCGACACGCCGCGCAAGCCCTGTAAGAGCCGTGGCGTGTCTTTTTGTTTATTAGTACATCTGAACGCCTACCACAAGCGCGGTAAACCAAATGCCTGTTTGACAGATTCGATAGCTCTATCTATGACTAACTGCTCATTAAAAATAACAGCCTGTTCTATCAACCATTTCCCTGTAACTCATTAACAAAATCCTGTATTGCCTGAGGGTCATTTGCAAATGCCCTTGCTTTTTCTCCACCCTCCTTGATCTGCTGCTGAATCTCTGCATTCTCTTTCTCTACTCTTGCCAGTTCCGCAGGAGAATTGACCTCCTTTATATACTCGATTTCTTCCGGAGTATAATAAACTCCATTTTGGTCTACTCCACCACCATCACTGTCTAAGGTAAACTGTATTCCACTTATCAATTCAGCCTTTCCTCCTAAACCATCACCTTTCGCAGATGACTCAACCTGTCCCGCATTATCCTCCGCAATCTGCTTATCTACTAAACTATCCAAATACTCCAAATATCCCTCCAGATACGGATTCTTACAACCTGCTTCTCTGTCATTTTGTACCGATTCTCTCGTTACGCCATTGTTGTAAAGCCAATCGTAGAGGGTGTCGGGTTCCTCGATATCTGTACCACTATCGCAGTCCGCCGTATCACTCACACTATCCCCGCTGTATTGCTTGATCTCTATGTCACTTTCCGTCTTATACTCGTTTACAGACAAATCAAAATCATGACTTTCTGCGGGTTCCTCTGTCGGCTCCGGGGTAGGGGTTGCTTCCGCGGTGGGGGCAGGGGTTGCGGATTCAGCTATATTGCTTTCTGCTTTACTGCCACAAGCCACCAACCCGATCATCATCGCGCCGACACCAGCCATCGCAAGTATCTTTCTATTCCGCATGATTTATTTCCTCCTGATGCACATTTTCTGCTGCTGTATTGCTATCATAACGCATTCTATCTGACTTTACAATAGCTTGCCTTGCTTTTTCCCGTCTCCGCTGTAAAACAAAATGGGGGGCTTGACAGGCCCACAAGGCACCGTTATAATAGAAATAGAAAAGGCGCTGCGACAAGCGGTTAGCCCTTTCAGGTGTGATTAAAAGAAAACTCTAATAACCGTCACCGGCCAGGGTGGCGGTTATTGCTTTTTACAACGAGACTAAGTGTGACGGTTTTCCGTCCCACATGAAACGTAAATGTAAAACGCATCGGCTCCACCTCCTTTCGGGGGTGAGGGCCAACCGCCTGCCGTTGTGTGCAGCGCCTTGCCGCCGAAGCGGCCTATTTACAATACCATATTTCGACACGCCGCGCAAGCCCCGCAAAAGGCCTGCGGGCGTGTTTTTTTGCCCGGCCGCCTCAAAAAACCACACAAAACCGCCTAAATATACCACGGCCCCTTGCATTTTTGCGCGGCTTTGCTATAATAGGCTTACTACCGTAGAAGTGTGCGCTTTTGGCCGCTTCTGCCCGAAATTAGAGGAGAAAATTATGAGAATCGTGGTTGTTGGTCTGGGCAAGGTCGGGCGCGTCCTGACGGCCCAGCTTGCGGCGCAAAAGCACGATATTGTCGTTATTGACCAAAACCCTGACCTGATCGAGAGCATTGTAAACATCTGCGATGTTCGCGGCGTGGCGGGCAACGGCGGCTGTTACGATGTCCAGAAGGATGCGTTTGAGGATGGTGCCGACCTGCTGATCGCCACCACATCCAGCGACGAGACGAATATCCTGGCCTGCCTGGTGGCAAAAAAGCTCGGTACACCGCACACAATTGCGCGTATCCGCAACCCGGAGTACGAAAAGCAGCTCCACTTCATGCGCGAGGAACTCGGCCTGTCGATGGTCGTCAACCCCGAAAAGGCCACCGCGCGCGAGATCGCCCGCGTGCTGCGCTTCCCCAGCGCCATCAAGCGCGAGCAGTTCTGCCGCCAGCGGTTTGAGCTGGTCGAGTACCGCATCAGCGAGGGCAACCCCCTCGAGGGCTTGCAGCTGAGCGATCTGTACCGCAACATCCGCGTCAAGATCCTGATCTGCGCGGTCGCCCGCGGCCAGCAGACCATCATCCCCACCGGCGCGACCGTGCTGCAAAAGGGCGACAAGATCTACCTGACCGCCAGCGCCCGCGACCTGGAAAGCTTCTTCCGCAAGCTGAACATCTTCAAGGCGCGCGCCAACAACGTGATGATCGTCGGCGCCAGCCGCATCGCGTACTACCTCGTCAAAGAGCTGCAAGACATCCAGAAGCGCGTAACGGTCATTGATTCCGACGCCGCGCGCTGCCAGGCAATGAGCGAAAAGTTCCCCGGCGCGCTGGTCATCCATGGCGACGGTGCCGACAGTGAGCTGCTCAGCGAGGAGCGCATCGACGAAATGGACGCCTTTGTGCCGCTGACCGGCCTGGACGAAACGAACATCATTCTGGCCATGTACGCCAGCCAGTTTGAGAACTGCAAGGTCGTTGCCAAGATCAACCGCCCCAGTTTTGCCGAGCTGGCGAACCACAAGGGCCTGGTGGACAGCGTGGTTTCGACCGCTGCCGTTACCAGCGAAACGATTGCCCGCTATGTGCGTGCGATGCAAAATAGTTTTGACTCTGACAATATCAAGACGCTGCACCGCCTTGTGGACGGACGCGTGGAAGCGCTGGAGTTCAACGTTGGCCCGGGTCTGCCTTTTATCGGTGTACCGTTAAAAGATTTGAATCTACGGGAAGGCATGCTCGTCGCGGGCATTGTGCGGCAGAACGGCGCACCGGTCATACCCTCGGGCGCGGACGCCTTGCAGGAGGGCGACGACGTGGTAATTGTGACCACCGACACCACCCTGCACGCCCTGCGTGACATCGTAAAGTGAGGGCGCGGCCATGAATTATAAAATGGTTGTCTTTGTGCTGGGGCGCATCTTTTGTATCGAAGCGGTTTTGATGCTTTTCCCGATGCTTTGCGCCGCCTGCTATGGCGAGTGGTATCTGCTGCCTGCATTTTTGTTGCCTGCGGTGCTGCTGGCGGTGCTGGGCCTTGCGGCCAGCCTGCGCACGCCCAAAAACACCACCATCTTCGCGCGCGACGGCCTTGCCATCGTGGCGCTGGTCTGGGTGCTGATGAGTGCGTTCGGCGCGCTGCCGTTTGTAATTTCCGGCGAAATACCGTCGTTTATTGACGCATTCTTCGAGACTGTCTCCGGCTTTACGACCACCGGCTCCACGATTTTGACCGATGTTGAAGCGCTGAGCCACGGCACGCTTTTTTGGCGCAGCTTCGCGCATTGGGTGGGCGGCATGGGCGTGCTGGTGTTTGCCATGGCCGTGCTGCCCATGACCGATGGCCGCGCCATGCACCTGATGCGCGCCGAGGTCCCCGGCCCGACGGTAGGCAAGATTTCCAGCAAATTAAGCGATAGTGCGAAGATTTTGTACGCCATCTACTTTGCTATGACCCTCGCCGAGGTGATCCTGCTCTGCGCGGGCGGCATGCCGCTGTTCGACTCGCTCATCCACTCGTTTGGCTCGGCGGGCACCGGCGGCTTCAGCAACAAGGGGCTCAGCGTCGGGGCATACAATAACCCGTACTTTGAAATCGTCATCGGCGTGTTCATGCTGCTGTTCGGCATCAACTTCAACCTCTATTATTTCTTGCTGCTGCGTCGTTTTCGGGACGCGTTCTGCTCGGAAGAAATGCTGACCTACCTGGGCATCGTCGCGTTCTCGACCGTCACCATCACGCTGAACATCCTGCACCTGTACGACGGCGTCGGCACGGCGCTGCGCACGGCGTTTTTCCAGGTGTCGTCCATCATCACCACCACGGGCTACGCGTCGACGGACTTCAACCTCTGGCCGACCTACTCGCGCGTCATCATCTGCATCCTGACGTTCATCGGCGCGTGTGCGGGCTCGACGGCTGGCGGCTTGAAAATCTCGCGTATCATCATCTTTTTTAAGGCGGCCAAGCAAGACCTGAACAAGATGCTGCACACCCACGCCGTGACGACCGTCCGGTTTGAGGGCAAGCCCCTGGACGAAAAAGTGCTGCGCGGCGTACACAACTACTTCAACATTTACATGCTGCTGCTGGCTGTGTCGATTCTGCTGATCTCGCTGGACGGATTTGACCTTGTAACGACATTTACGTCGGTCTTGACCTGCATCAACAACGTCGGCCCCGGCCTGGAAGTGGTTGGCCCGATGGGCAGTTTTGCCGGGTTCTCGGCCCCCGCGAAGCTGCTGCTTTCGTTCGACATGCTGGCCGGCCGCCTGGAGCTTTACCCCATGCTGGCGCTGTTCTCACCCAGACTGTGGCAGAAGAGGATTTCGTCTTTTAAAGAAGCGCGCGCTTAAATATTGCGCCTTACGGGAGTCACCACCTTGCGGTGACTCCCTTTTTTTAATGGGATTCTCCCGGGAAGCCTTCCTTTTTTGTGACCAAAAAAGGAAGCAAAAAAAGTCTCGCTGTTCCGAGGCAGCGAACCCCGGCCTAGGGGCTGCTCGCCCCTAGGAACCCCAAAGATGTGGTCGAGAAGTAAAAAAGCTAAAAAACGCAGGAGTGCTGCGTTTTTCTTCACGCTTTTTCACTTCTCTCCGATTGCCCCCTCCGGGGCCAAAACGACTCTATGGGGGTAGAGTTAATGGCTCCCCTTGAGGGGAGCTGTCACCGCAGGTGACTGAGGGGTGGCCGGGTGGCAGTCCGCCGTCAGGCGGTGCGGGGTGGCCGGGTGGCAGTGCGCGATCCCAGGACCACCCCTCAGTCACCTCCAAGGGGAGCCTTTAGACGCATCGTAGGGGCGAGCATTGCTCGCCAGAGCCATCTGCAAACCACCACAAATGGCTCCCCTAGAGGGGAGCTCCCGCGCAGCGGGTGAGGGGTGGCTGGCCGCCGCCCCTCTCCCCTTTCAACCTCTCACTCCCCCAAAGCGATCAATAAATCGCCTCCCCTCTCCACTTCGCCAACCTTTTCACCGTCTCCTCGCTTTCCACAAACCCATCCTCCGCATCCGCCTTTCCCTCCGGCGCATACGCCTGCATTACGCCGGGCGCGCGGCCCTGCAAATACTCCCGCGCCTGCTTCTGGCGGCACGGCACCGTGTGGGCCAGCGTTTCCTCGGGGACCTTTTTCGCAGATCCATCCTTCATAAAAGCACGCTCCTTTCGGCGGGCCGACGCATCGGCCCCTACAGCCAAGCATCCCCCAAAACGCTGTAGCCATCCCCGGCAAATTGTGGTATACTAATACCTATGCCAAATAAAGGAGCGTTCCCAATGGAAGTTACGATCAACCAAGTCATCCTGCACCTGCTGGACCCCGGCGCGTCGGAGCCGATGCTGTCCGACCGTCCGATGGACATGGATGCCGACCTTTTTGAATATTTTACCGCCGTGCTGGAAAAAGCCTTTGCCAGCGACGAGGTCAAAAACTGCCGTTTCCTGCCGGATTCCGCCTTTGCGGCCGAGATGGCGCACAACAACGATTTTGTCGATATATCGCGCAGAATCGCAGGCGTCATCTTTGAGCAGATGCTGCAATACCCCACCATCCCGGCGGGCGATCTGGCCGTTGTGGATTTCAACTACGGCGCAGTGCCGCACTACGGCGTGCTGAAGCTGAACTACCGCCCCGGCTACACCCACAACACGCAGGTGCTGGGCAACGGGCAGGTCAGCAGCATGGTGCCGCAGCGCACGCTGCTGCCCGGCACCCCCAAGGCCGACGAAGCCGCGCTGATCGACCGCGCCAACGGCGTGGTGCGGTTGATCGAAAAAAAGTACACGATCGACGACAAGAAGGATTTTTACTTATCTACGCGCGTTTTTGGCTGTACCGAGGCCATGCAGGAGAAGGCCAAGCTGAAAGCCGTCTGCGAGACCGCCGTTGCCGCCGTGAAGGAAGCCTACCCCGAGACCGAGGACCGCGACGATGTGCCCCCCTTCGACGGCGGCACCGAGACTGCGGTGGAGCTGCTCGTGCGCAACCAGGCCGTGGACAACCAAATCGCGGTCGAGGACGTGCGCAGCCGCATCCGGGAGAATTTCCCCCTTGCAGCGCCGAAATTTGAGGAAGCCCTCGCCGAGACCGGCGTGCGCGAGGACGACCGCATGACGGTCAGCCCCGCCCGCATGCGCAAGCTGGAAAGCCGCAGCTTCAAGACGGAGTCCGGCATCGAGATCAAGATCCCCGCCGAGCTCTGCTCCTCCGACGACGCTGTCGAGTTCATCCACTCCGCCACCGGCGGCCTCAGCCTGCTCATCAAAGACGTCCTGGTATAATGCCCAGTGTGTCAAAAAGCCTCCCATTTTGCCCTGCAGAGAATGTAGGGGCGAACAGTGTTCGCCCGCCAAACCAACGCAGCAACGCTTTTTCGGGAAAGTTTCTCCCATGGCAAATGTGCGCCCCTGCAAGGCACTTTTTCAACAATCTGACGGGAGCTGCCGCCTTGCGGCAGCTCCCCTTTTTATTGCGGCATCCCACAAAAAAAGCCCTGCCGCAAAATGGGCAGGGCCGGACAGGATTTGCAACAAAAGGCTATCAGCACAAGGGGGCGACCAGGCGCAGGCAGGCGCTGAGCATGCTGCCCAAAAATCCATTTCGGCAGTCCTTCAGGCCGATCTGGCGGGAAGCGGACTCGATAGACTCGAAATCCCGCAAAATATCGTGCAGCACCTCGCCGCCGTAGAGGACGGTGCTGTTTTCAAAATGCAGATACAGGCTGCGGTAATCAAGGTTCACAGTACCGACTGCGGCGGCGCGGTCATCGACAAGCCACGTTTTAGCGTGCAAAAATCCGGGCGTGTAGCTGTAAATTTTCACCCCGGCCTTGAGCAGATACGGGAAATAGCTGCGCGAAAGCTGGTAGATCGTCTTTTTGTCCGGCACGCCGGGGGTGTAGATGCGCACATCCACGCCGCGCTTGGCAGCCAACCTTAAACAAGTGAGCAGGTCGTTGTCCAAAATCAGGTAAGGCGTGCAGATGCGCAGGCTGCGCTGCGCCTGGTTGATGAACTCCAGATACACATTTTTGGCCACGACCTCGCGGTCAACGGGGCTGTCGGCAAAGGGCTGCACCAGCGTGCCGCCGGTGTCTGCCACGGGGGCGATCTCGGGCAGCAGGGCGGTATAATCCAACGCTTCATCGGGAAAATGCGCCCGCCAGAAGGTGAGAAACACATTCGCATAGCTGCGCGCGGCGGGCCCCTCCAGCCGGACGCCGCTGTCCTTCCAGTGGCCGAAACGAGTCACCTTATTGATGTATTCATCGGCCAGGTTCACGCCGCCGGTGTAGGCCACGCGGCCATCCACTACCATGATTTTGCGGTGGTCACGGTTGTTGAGCACCAGGTTCAGCACCGGCACACAGCGGTTGAAGCTGAACGCGCGGATGCCATCGGCACGCAACAAATCTACATAGTTGTGGGGCAGCAGGCTCAGGCAGCCAGCGTCGTCGTAAATGACACGAACGTCCAGGCCGGCGGCGGCCTTTTGCCGTAGAATTTCGTGGATCTGCCCCCACATCTCGCCCATGCCAATGATGAAGCTCTCCACAAAAATGCTGTGCTGTGCGGCGCGCAGGTCGGCCAGCATATCTGGCAGCATCACGTCGCCCACGGGGTAATATTTGGCGGCAGTTCCGCCAAAAACCGGCGCGGCAGCGTAGTTTTGCAGGTAATCGGCGGTCTCGGCCAGGCGCGGGTCGCGGCGCTGCAGCGCGGCACG
>JABLTO010005797.1_pt1 | contig 19858 bp, 21 predicted proteins | sample 7160091 | NCBI WGS metagenome assembly JABLTO01 (sample SAMN14651225, study PRJNA627086) | human gut metagenome | isolation source: feces | host: Homo sapiens
GGAACGCGCGGAAGCGCATAAAATGGTTGAATTTTCGCAGAAAATTCATTCCCTGCCGCGAGTTATTTTTGACAAAAACTGCTTCAAAATAATCTGTTAGAAGTATCCCATTCTGCGATGCGGAGCGTTCCGTATATCAGCCGCCGGCATCGGCGTCCCCGTATTTACAATAAAGTATACGTTTGTATCCTACTTAACTGCATATCCGCCGTCTACAAGCGTTACCGTACCTGTTATATACTCTGAAGCGTCAGATGCGAGGAATATCGCAAGGCCCTTGAGGTCTTCCGCTGTGCCCCAGCGCTCCTTCGGTATGCGGGCGCATACGTTCTTGTACTGTTCAGGATTCTTAGTTTCTATGTCCGCCGTAAGCTCAGTCTTCATGTAGCCGGGAGCTATAGCGTTTACGTTCACGCCTCTGCCCGCCCACTCTGTAGAAAGGACCTTGGTAAGCTGCGCCACGCCGCCCTTGCTGGCAGTGTAGCCTGCGATCATAGACGCCCCGAAAAATGAAGAAAGCGATGCGATATTTATGATCCTGCCGTAGCCCTGCTCAAGCATCGTTCTGCCCGCAAGCTGCGACATGAGGAACAGACCTACCAGATTTATATCAAGGATCTTTCTGAACATATCCTCAGGAAAATCCTCGGCAAGCGCTCTGTACTGTATGCCCGCGCCGTTTACGAGTATGTCCACTCTGCCGCCGAGCTTTTCAAGACATTCCCTGTATGCGGCCTCAAGATCTGCCTTGTCAGAAACATCGCCGATCACACCGTAAACAGGCGTCTCAGGTGTCGAAAGCCTTGCTGCCGACTCGTAGACCGCTTCATTTATATCGAGCAGGACGATCTCCGCGCCCGCATCTCTGAAGCCCTCTGCTATGCCGTAATCAAGACCTCTCGCGCCGCCTGTGATTATCGCCTTACGGCCCTTAAGGCTGAATTTTTCCATGAAATTGCCCATTTTGTACCTCCGCGCGTCGCCGCGCCACATTTATTTTTAATATTACATAACAATTAATTTATTTTAGCATCATCAAATTTTACCGTCATTCTTTTCCGACGGTGACGTCGGCAAAGCAGCTCTGCTGCATTCATTCCATTTATACCGCCTTTTCAGCCGCTGCCCTAACCTTCTTCTGCTCTGCGCGCTTGTCAGCGAATGCCTTGTACGGCTTGCTCTGAGTAGCGAACATGAATACTATCACAAGTATGAGGAAAAGCGATATCGGCGATGTGAAGCAGTGAAGTATCATTCCCGGTATCGTGCCGTCAACGATGATAGCTCTTCTGAAATTCTTCTCTATGAGCGATGCCAGGATAAGGCCGAGTACAGTAGGAGCTACAGGATAATCATAACGCTTCATGAAGTAGCCGAGCACGCCGAACGCTACCATCCAGAAAATGTCATACAGGTTGTTGTTTATAGCATAAACGCCTATGACTGAAAGTATGACTATCGCAGGCAGCAGCACTGCTTTTGGTATCTCTACGAGCTTTGTGAACACCTTTACGCCTGTGAGGCCGAATATCAGCAGGAATACGTTCGATATAGCGAGCGCGCCTACTATATAATAGAAGAGATCCGGTGTACTGGTCATGAGCGTAGGACCCGGCTGGAGTCCGTGTATAGTCAGCGCGCCTATAAGTATGGCTGTAACTGAGTCGCCCGGTATGCCGAGCGTCAGCATCGGGATGAATGCGCCGCCTATATTGGCGTTGTTTGCAGCCTCAGGAGCAACTATGCCCTCCATCGCGCCTTCTCCGAACGGTACCTCAGGGTCTTTTACCGTGCGCTTAGCCTGATCGTATGCGATAAGAGCGGCAAGGTCTCCGCCTGCTCCCGGCAGAGCTCCTATGATAGTGCCTACTACGGATGAGCGCAGAGTGAGCGGCAGATGCTTTACTACATCTTTAAAATCAGGCACGATCTTATCTAATTTCTGTTTTACTACAGGAAGATCCTTATCGAGCACCTGAACGAGCACTTCTGAAACGCCGAAAAGACCGATCATGGCAACTATATAGTTTATACCCGAAAGCAGATAAACATTTCCAAACGTAAAGCGGCTCATAGCTGTCATCGTATCGAGGCCTATCATGCCGAGGAACACACCGAGAACAGCGGCTATGAAGCCTTTTGCTATTGATTTTCCGCCCAGGCTTCCTACCATCATAAGACCCATGAACGCGAGCAGCAGGTAGTCGCGCGCTGCGAACTTAAGCGCGATCTTTGATATGAGCGGCGCAAGTATCGCAAGAAGTATGACTCCGATGAATCCGCCTATAACGGAAGAAATAGTCGTTACACCTATCGCCTTGCCTGCAAGGCCCTTTTTAGCGAGCGGGTAGCCGTCGAGCGCAGTAGCTACAGCAGCAGGAGCGCCCGGTATGTTGAGGAGTATGGCCGAGCGTGAGCCGCCGTAAACGACGCCGCAGTATATTCCGACCATTATTGCCAGAGAAGTATCTGTACTCCATCCGTATGTAAATGAAACGAGCAGCGATATCGCCATCGTGGCAGACAGCCCCGGTATCGCGCCGATATATATTCCAAGAAATGTCCCGAGCGCTATCATAGCAAGTCCTATAGGATGAACGAGCGGCGCCGCGAGATAAGATAATACAGTCATTTTTAAGACGCCCTCCTTTCTATGGCAGAACTACGTGGAAACCGACCTTGAATACAAGTATTACAAAGGCCATGACTATAGCTGTGAACAGTATGTTTTTTACAAAATTACCTCTTTCAAGGTAAGTCATCGAAGCCCAGAGGAATACAGGACTTGATATAATGAACGGAATACCGTTGGCGAGAAGCACGCAGTATGCGATTATCATTACCAGCATAATGAGCACATCAAGCGAAAAGAGATGCTTTACAACAGCAGCTGCTTTTTCCTTTAACGACATTCCGGAAATGTCACTTTTATGAAACATATTCGTGATTATTATCACGATAGACAGCAGGGTTATCATAGCGCCGCAGAACAGCGGAACTGTGCCGTAGCCCGAAAGCTCCGGTGAGCGCTTGTACATTCCCCACGATTCCTTTGTGACAAGTATCCCGACTATAAGTAAAAGTACGGGAAATACTTTTTCACCGGGTTTTGTATTCTTTTCCATAACTTATCATACCCTTTTCATTTTCGCCGCGCGGCGCGGCGTTATTATGATCTTATCGTCTGAACGATAAATATAAAGCATCAACTCTCCTGTAGAGAGTTGATGCATATTTGTTATTATTCCGGATCCTGATATCAGGTGATCCGATCTTATATCTTCTTTATACTGCTTTGCTTTTCAGCGATGCTTGTGTTTTTATTCAAGACCGAGGTCTGCAGGTGATTTGTCCATGAGGCCTGCATTGTAAAGAGCTTTTGCTGTAGACTTTGTCCAGTCTGAGATGTAAGTGTTCGCTTCATCGCCTGTAAGTCCGAGCGGCTTTACGTTGAGGTTCTTGAGGACTTCCTGATAGTCGTCTGAATCATAAGCCTGCTTGAAGAGATCTGAGAGGACCTTTTCAACAGCTTCAGGAGTGCCCTTGTTTACCCATACGCCGTAGAATGGTCCGAATGGGAGGTATTCGGCGAAGTCAGGGATCTCGTCTACGATAGGCTTTGTTCCCGGGAGCTCTTCTACAGGCTCAGAAGTGAGTGTAGCGAGGATCTTTACGCTGCCTGCCTTATACGCTTCCATTACCTGTGAGCTCTTTATAGTAGTAACGTCTGCCTGTCCGCCCATAACTGCTGTGAGGCAGTCGCTGTCGCCGTCGAGAGGGAGCTGTGTGAATTCAGCGCCTGTAACTGCTGAGATGAGGCCGCATGCCTGCCACTGTGAGCCGCCGCTTCCTGTAGCTGAGAATATCAGCTTGCCTGGATCAGCCTTTGCTGCGTCTATGAGTTCCTGAACTGAGTTATAAGGTGAGTCGTTAGGAACTACGATAGATACGTCTTCGCTTCCGATAAGAAGTATAGTATCAAAATCATCATATGTGACGTCTGAAAGACCAAGGATCTTATAGAGAGCAGGGTTTTCAGCGCCGAGCAGCAGGTTGTAGCCGTCAGCTGCCTGATCGTGAACGTACTGAGTAGCTAAAACGCCTGTACCGCCTGCTTTATTCTGACAGATGATGCTGTTTCCGTCCAGGAGAGTATCTGCTACTGTGCACAGCGGTCTTACCAGGTTGTCTGTTCCGCCGCCTTCTCCCCACATGATTATACCGTTTATGTCCTTTGCAGGATATTCGCTGTCACCGCCTGCGGCAGCTGAACCGCCGCCTGCTGAGGATCCGCAGCCCGCCAGAGCCAGGGTGACCATCATGATCGATAACAAAATTGATAATGCCTTTTTCATTTTAATTCTCCTTCTTTCACATTAGAACGTCGCACATTTGCACATTTTCATCCCTATATTGCATAACCGCTTTAATGCGAATATGTACTGAAGTAAATTGTACTCTTGTTGTCCATGATTTACAAGGAAAATTTTAAATAAAATTCGTATAAAATGATTTAATGTAAAATTATCTGTAAAATCGTATATTTGCCGTATATTTTTCTGACATGGCAGGCGTATCAGGCGCGTGGAGCGGGCCGGTGGGGGTGCTTCTCTGCAGGGGCGCCTTTTTACAGGTCATCTGCACAACGCGGGCAGGCGCCTCTGCATGCTGCTCAAAAAGCACAAAAGCTGCCGCGGATGCGGCAGCCTTCATATATAATGACCTGGCGTAACGTATTTATTTTTTGATCAGGTTCCTTACCTGTGCGCAAAATACCATATAACAACGACAACCGCTGCATTCACGAGCAGAGCGAGCGGCAGCCCTATCCGGAATTTTTTCTTGAGCGTCTTATGATGGAACACGCGCGAACCGAGAAAGCTTCCGACAGCGCCCATACAGAACGCAGTTCCGAGCAGCGTAGCCTCGCTGACGCGCCATCCGTCCATCTTCGCTATAAGCTTGTCAACGCCCATAAGCAGGAACGTTATGACATTCCATATGCCCCATACGCATATCAGATATGATACGATTTTCATACTCACAGATCATACCTCCTGTTAAAAATTGCCGCCGAACTCAGAAAAAAACCTGCCCATTATGCTGCGCTGTTCATTCAGCGAGTGCTCTTTGTCGTACTGCTCAGCAGGCACTACAAAATATTCCGGGTCTATCTGAAGCTGCAGCCCGCCGCCCTCAGACATATCTATATCCTGCACGCTCTGCTGTGCGTCTGCCTCAGTCTGATGCTCTGACTGTATCTTCTGAAGCTCCCTTATCCTGTAATGGCACTCTATCTCGCTTCCGGTGCATACGATCGTCTCATGCTCCGCAAGTCGGCCATCCTCAGGAGTAAGTCTTTTTTCTATCGCATAATAAACAATATTTTCCATAATAAGCAGCATCCTTTCTTAAAATATCCTCTCACTCTGCGCGCGTCACCGCGCCATATGTACACCGTTACGGTGTATACTCTGCAGCAACGCTGCCGCGGCAGCGGCCACAGACACAGCTGTATTCATTAGTTACTTAACGCAGTATTTTTCCAGATAAGCCTCCATAGCAGCCTTTACTTCATCTGTGATGACTACCTTGCCGCCTGCCTCCTGATTATGCAGCGTGTCTATGACCTCGCGTACCGTAACGATCGGATAAGTCTTTATGCCGAAATCCTCATAAAGCTCCTGGATAGCAGTCTTTTCACCCTGACCGCGCTCCATACGATCTACAGACACGATAAGGCCCTCGACTTTTACGTCAGCGGCGCCGAAAAGCAGCGGGAGCGTTTCTCTTACAGCGGTTCCTGCAGTTATTACATCCTCAGTGATGAGTACCTTGTCACCATCCTGAAGCTTGTAGCCGACCATGCTGCCGCCCTCGCCGTGATCCTTCTTTTCCTTGCGGTTAAAGCAGTAGCTCACGTCCATGCCGTGCTCGGCAGCAAGCGATATAGACGTTGCGACTGCCAGAGGGATGCCCTTGTACGCAGGTCCGAAAAGGACCTTCGTTTCAGGATCGATCTCGCCCGCGTCCATGTGCTCCTTTATGCATGAAGCGTAAAACTGACCCAGGCGATGCGCCTGAGCGCCTGTCTTATAGTTTCCTGTGTTTATGAAATACGGCGTATTTCTGCCGCTCTTAGTAACAAAATCGCCAAAAGTCAGAACTCCTGACTCTACCATAAATTTTATAAATTCTTCCTTGTATCCCATTTTATGTATCAGCGGTATCCCATATTCCACCTTCCGCATCCCACAGACTCCGGACCGCGCCCGGACGGGCGCCTGTGGGCGGCGGGGACGCCGCGCTCCTTTCATATTTCGTATTTATTATTTCATATTTTTTATATATTGAATGCGTGTCTGAGCTCTGAAAGCGTAGACCAGCCGTTTTCGTGCATGTAGTCTATAAGCTCCTCCTTTATCCTGACCATAGCGAGCGGATCGGCGAGGACTGCTGTTCCTATGCCTACCGCAGACGCGCCTGCGGCGAGGAATTCTACGACATCCGTGCCGCTGCTTATGCCGCCGAGACCGATGACCGGTATGTGTACGGCCTGAGCGACCTGCCATACCATCCTGAGCGCTACAGGCTTTACTGCAGGGCCTGAAAAGCCTCCGACCTTTCGGGCCAGCGTCGCCTTGCGGCGGCGCAGGTCTATATGCATACCGAGCAGCGTGTTTATGAGCGATACAGCGTCAGCGCCCTCCGCCTCTACAGCCTTTGCTATCTCCGTTATATCTGTAACGTTCGGCGTCAGCTTTATGATAACAGGCTTCTGCGATACTTTTTTCACAGCCTTCGTCACTTCCGCTGCAAGCTTCGGATCTGTTCCGAACGCAGCTCCGCCCTGGCTCACGTTAGGGCAGGAAATATTTACCTCGAACATAGATATTTCCTTACATCCGTTGAGTGCCTCTATAGCTCCGCAGTATTCTTCTATGCTGTGGCCTGCGATATTTGTTATGATCTTCGTGTCATAATTTTTCAGATACGGAAGCTCTTTCTTTTTGTATTCTTCGACGCCTGGGTTCTGCAGGCCTACGGCGTTGAGCATGCCGCCATATGTCTCAGCTATGCGCGGCGTGTCGTTTCCCGGCCACGGTTCGAGCGCAACACCCTTAGTAACAGCTGCGCCAAGCTCGCTTATATCGTAAAAAGCGCCGCTCTCTCGCGCTGAAAACGTTCCTGACGCAGTCATTATAGGATTTTTAAACGAAATGTCGCCTATGCGGGCAGTCAGGTCTATACCAAGCTCCGCAGCTTTTTTGTCCAGCTCTGCCATTACCAGACCACCGCCTTTCCGTTAAATACAGGGCCGTCCTTGCATACCTTGTACTTTTTAATGATATCGTTTCCTTCGCTGTCCTTGCCTGTGCGTATGTCAGTCACGCAGCCGACGCATGCGCCGTAGCCGCAGCCCATGCGCTCTTCAAGTGAAACGAATACAGTAGTTTTTTCGTTCATGCTGCTTATGTATCCGTAAAGCGACTTGAGCATAGGTCTCGGACCGCACGCATAGCATGTCCAGTCGTCGCCCGGCTCTATCTGGTTTATCTCTATACAGTCAACTACATTTCCCACAAATGAGTGCTCATTTGGCATGTCGGTAGTCACGAGCGTCCTGCAGTCAGCGTGACGCAGTTCCTCCGTCAGGAACGGGTCCTTCCTGAATCCCGTAACTGCAGTGATGCGCGACCCCTGGGCAGCGAGACGCTTAGCTAAAAACAACATAGGCGCTGTTCCAACGCCGCCCCCTACGAGCAGTACAGGAGCGCCCGGCACTGCCGGCGCAGGGAAGCCGTTTCCAAGCGGCGATGATATCTTTATGATATCGCCGCGAGTCATGCGGCTGAGCTCGTCCGTACCGGCGCCTATCACATCATACACGATGACAAGAGTCCCCTCTTCAACGTCCGCGTCGCATATGCTTATAGGGCGCGGCAGTATAAGCTTATCGGACTTCGGATAAACGTTTATAAACTGACCGGGCAGCGCGACATCAGACGCATCCGGCGCTGACATAGTCATTTTCATTATGTGAGGCGCTATCTCTTCATTTGCAAGCACCTCAGCCTCATATATAAATTTTTCTGCCATTTTTTGTATTGCCTTCTCTTATATGTTATTTTTATTTTTTAAAGCTTCATTCAGCTGTTCCTTCATCCTGAGAGCCGCTTCTCTAGCAGCCTTTGCATACTCTTCCTCAGTAAATGAAGCATCCTTCTTGTACGCTGCAGTTATGCCGCGCGAAGAATTGATGATCGCTCCGAGACCGTTCTCATCAAAGAATCCCGCAACATCTTCAGCAGTCGCGCCCTGCGCGCCGTATCCCGGTACGAGGAAGAACATGTGCGGATGTTCTTTTCTGAGCTTTTCACCCTGCTCCCTGTGAGTAGCGCCGACTACCGCGCCGACCTCACTGTAGCCATATCCGCCTATAAGTCCTGCGCCCCACTCGTCAACGAGCTGCGCCGCTGCATCATAAACAGTCCTGCCGTCCTGAAGCACGAGGTCCTGAAGCTCACAGCTGCTCGGATTGCTTGTCTTTACGAGAACGAACAGTCCCTTTCTGAACTGCGCGCATGCCTCTAAAAACGGCTTTATACCGTCAGAGCCCATATAAGGGTTTAGCGTTACGGCATCCTCCATCCATGTGAACGCCCTTTCGCCGTTAATGTCAGCTCCGCCTATATGAGCAGCGTACGCCGCTGCCGTAGATGATATGTCGCCGCGCTTTATGTCGCCTATAACGACAAGGCCCTTTGAGTATGCATACATGCATGTCCTGTTGTACACATCGATGCCCGGCACGCCGAACTTTTCGTACATGGCGATCTGCGGCTTTACAGCCGGAACTATATCGTATACAGCGTCAATGATCGTCTTGTTAAACGCAAAGAACATCTCCGCAACGCCCTCCGGCGTCGGGCCGTACTGTCTTAAATATTTTTTCTTAAGATGTTCAGGCATCATTTCAAGAGTCGGGTCGAGGCCGACTACTGTAGGATTTTCTTTCTTTTTTATCGCATCTATAAGTCTGTCTATCATATTCTCTTCCTTTTCTATTCCTTTCTGTATATAACATTTCCGTCAGCCATGGTAAGCCGGACGCGTCCTGTCAGCTTCATGCCCTCAAACGGCGTGTTGCGGCCTTTTGACTTGAAATCTTCCGCATTTACAGTCCACTCCTCTTCAGGATCTATGACCGCTATATCGGCGCGGGCGCCGACTCTCAGCGTTCCGCCGTCATAACCGAGTATTCGCGCGGCATTCGTGCTCATGAGCGCTATAAGGCGCATAGGATTAATAAATCCTTTTTTTACCAGTTCCGTATGGCTCACTGCAAAGCTTGTCTCAAGACCGATTATGCCAAAAGGCGCCTGATCGAACGGCTTTGACTTTTCCTCTGCGCTGTGCGGCGCATGATCCGTAGCGATAGTATCTATCGTTCCGTCTATAAGGGCTGTTATCATAGCATATCTGTCACGCTTCGTGCGCAGCGGAGGATTCATTTTCTTATGCGTATCAGCCTTCATGCCTGAAGGAGTCTCAACGCAGTGGTATGTCCCGTCAGCAGCATCGCCGTCTCTGACAGTGATATCACCGTCAGACAGTGCAAAATAATGCGGAGCCGTCTCAGCCGTCACACGTATGCCCCATGATTTTGCAGCCTTTATAATGTCAAGGCTGCCGATCGTGCTTATATGCTGCAGATGGAGCCTGCATCCTGTCTCCTTTGCGAGCAGTATATCGCGCGCTGCCGTAAGCTCCTCAGCCTCTGCAGGTATACCCGTGAGCCCGAGCATGTCGGAAAACTTTCCTCTGTTCATACACGCGCCTGCATCTAAAAGCGCTTTTTCCTCAGTATGGTCGAGTATAGGCATATCGAGCGACTTCGCCCTCTTCATGGCCTCGCGCATGACCTTTATATCATCCACAGACCTGCCGTCCTCGCTGAACCCGTATACGCCTGCAGCCTTAAGCGCTTCCATGTCAACTATCTCTGCGCCCTTCTGCCCGACAGTTATGCAGGCAGACTGCAGCAGCTTAACGCCGTTTGCAGCAGCTTCCCTTTCCTTTATGTACTCAACAGTTTCAACAGAGTCAACGAACGGCTTCGTGTTTGGCATAGTGCACACTGCCGTAAATCCGCCCGCTGCGGCTGCCAGGCAGCCGGTCCTTATCTCTTCTTTGTATTCCAGCCCCGGCTCGCGGAAATGAACATGCGTATCTATGAGTCCCGGAACGACCCACATCCCTGTTGCGTCTATTATCTCATCAGCATCATCAGCCGCGCTGCCGGCAGCGCCGGACGGCTCTGTAACTGCTTTTATCATTCCATCCTCTACGACGATATCCGCCACGCGGTCTGTCATCTGCGACGGGTCGATCACACGCCCGTTTTTTATTATCGTTTTCATAACACCTCCATCATATAATAAAGTTATTAATTAATACACAATTAATTTTTCAGCCTGCCGCCGTCACCGGCTGAGCTGCCCTCTCGGGCGTATTTAATGGTCACTGCTGTGAACAGTTATCTGCGGATACGGTATGTCTATGCCCGCTTTATCGAACTCCTTCTTTACTGTTTCAAGCAGATAATACTTCGCTGCGTAGTAATCGTCATTGCTGCACCACGCGAGCGCGTCTATCATGACGGCACTGTCACCGTGAGCCGATACACCTACAGAGGCTTTCCTGCCGGTATTGAAATAATCGCTCCCATCTATAACGTTTGTGATTATCTCCTTTGCTTTGTCTATATCGCTGTCGTAGCTTATACCGAACTGACAGTCAACGCGGCGGTTCTCATCCTCTGAAAAGTTTATGACAGTCTGATTTGCGAGTATGCCGTTAGGCATTGATATGACACGGTTAGGCGTCGTCAGCGTCGAGTATATCAAGTTTATCTCCTGCACTCTGCCCGTTACGCCTGCGCACTCTATAAAATCGCCTTTTTTGAACGGCTGGTTGAATATTATAAGTATGCCGCCCGCAAAATTTCCCAGGCTGTCCTTAAGCGCAAGAGCTACCGCGGCTCCGCACGCGCCCATCATCGTTATGAACGGCGTCATAGGTATACCGAGATAACCGAGCACCGTCAGCACGAGCATGACGCTGAAAACCACTTTTATACTGCTTATAACGAACGTATGCAGCACATCGTCAAAGCGCGAGTGGTCGAGCGCCTTCTGAACTATGTGAAGCAGCACCTTCAGTATTATAAGGCCTGCTATCAGTATCACAAGTACAGATATTATCTTAAGTACAGGTCCGCTTATGTAGTCTGACAGCGGAGCTGTCACCTGCTGCACCGCATCGTCTATAGTATTTTCTATTGCGCCGTCTACGCTGAGATCTTCATCCATTTTACACCATTTCGCTTTCTTCATGCTTTACATTTCAATTTTATATATCCCGGACATCGGACTGATCTTTCACGATCCGGCCTGAATTTTATCCGGACAGCGCGTCCGGGCGTAACAAACGGCCGCTTCAGCGCATACATTTAGATTATACAACAAAACAGGAGGTAAAAAAACAATGCCAAGCGTATTTCTGAGTCCTTCAACACAGGAATTCAATCCGTACATAAACGGCGGAAACGAAGAGCAGTACATGAATCTCATAGCAGACGCCATGGTCCCTTATCTGCTCGCGAGCGGTATAGAGGTAGGCCGCAACGACCCTGACGAGCCGCTTTCAGCCGCAATAGCCGCATCAAACGCGGGCGATTACGATTTTCATCTCGCCATACATTCAAATTCTTCGCCCGAATCCATAGCCGGCCAGCTACGCGGTCCTGACGTATATTACTACGCTACAAGCGAGCGCGGACGCGATGCCGCTACGATCATAGCAAACAATATGAAATGGCTCTATCCCGACCCGTCTCTCGTAAATACAGTACCTAATACTACACTCGCCGAGCTGCGGCGCGTCACCGCGCCCTCAGTCCTCATAGAAGTCGCATATCACGACAACTACGCCGACGCCCAATGGATAAAGGACAATATCCAGGCCATAGCATACAACCTTTCTGTATCTGTCGCAGATATACTCGATGTGCAGTTCGTCGAGCCGCGCACCGGGCAGTAGCGTCCGCGATATATTTTTACTCTTTTTCGGTGTATGTTGATATTATCAATTACCTAATGTCTGCATGCGGATGTCATTTATCGCCAATGATGACATCCGCTCCTGCCTGTGGTAAAATGTCACCAGACCGCGAGGTCTGCAATTTTATTTATTTTTACTTAAGGAGGTATTATATTTTGAGAACAGTCATATGGCTCATAAGGGCTTTTTTCTATCTGCTCGGAGCCATTCCTGATATGAAGCGCGCAGGCCGCCTGCGCGAGGCCGGACAGATGGATGAATTTTACAGTGTGGTGGACAACAGAGTCCGCGATTTTGCGAGACAGATGCTGAAGAACGCAGGCGTCACTGTAGAAATGCACGGCGCAGAAAACTTCACCGGCGTCCCCGCCGTCATAGTCGCAAACCATCAGAGTGATTTCGACATTCCTATAATGCTCGCAAGCATGGACAAGCCTTACGGCATGGTGGCAAAAATGTCCATAAAAAAGATACCGCTCGTCCGCACGTGGATGGACTACATCGGCTGCACTTTCATAGACAGATCTGACGCGCGCCAGTCCATAAAGGCGCTTAACGAGTCAGGCAACCAGATAACGCTCGGCCGTTCGATCGTTATATTCCCTGAGGGAACGCGCAGCAAGAGCGACGAGATGGCTGAGTTCGGCAGCGGCGCTTTCAAGGTCGCTTTCAAGCACAAGGCGCCTATCATCCCTGTATGCATAGACGGCTCATACAGGATAATGGAAGCAAACAACGGTAAATGGATAAAGCCGGGCCACGTTATCGTGACGGTGCTCCCTGCTATCGAAACAGCCGATATGGAAAGATCCGAACAGAAGACTATAGATAAACGTATACGCGAGGAATTGCTCGCAGCCCGCGAGGCAAGCAGAGCGTCTTACAAGGCAAACGACCTGTAGATATGCAGGTCCCGCCGGGCGGACCAAAGCAGCCCGTATGACACCGCGATGCGGATATCATTATGTGCCGCGCATAATATGCATTCATTAAATCATTGATATATGAAATATATAAAGGAGAAAAAAATGATCAAAATAGGCTATCAGGGCATAGAAGGCTCAAATGCTGAGCAGGCAGCCCATGAATTAGTAGAAAAGCTCAAGCTCACAGACGTAGAATACGTACCTCTCGTAGACTCGCCGCACGTTATAACGGCTATGAAAAAGGGTGAGACTGATTACGGCGTATGCGCAGTATACAACAGCGCTGCAGGCATGGTACTTGAGACATTTTTCGCTACGAACGGCGTCGAGCTTCTCATAAAGGGCGAAACTACGCTGACTATACACCACTGCCTCTTCAAAAAGAGCCCTGATATCCCTGATGAAAGCCTGCGCTATGTTGCTTCGCACGTTCTCGCCCTCAAACAGTGCGAGGATCATCTGAAATACCAGTACCCTAATCTCAAGAGCCTTGAAGTGGAAGACACAGGCAAGGCTGCAAAGGACCTCGCTGACGGCGTGCTCTCAGATGACTATGCTGTGCTCTGCAGAAAGAACGCAGGCGATATGTTCGGCCTCTGCCTCATAGATGAAAACATCGAGGACTTCAAGGATAACCGCACTCACTTCTGCCTGTTCCAGCTCAAGGAGCCTGTAAGGTAACACATTCCATCGATCACAGATAAGTATATATTATTGCATAAGCGCGGCCCGCAAGCCGCGCTTTTTTTTTCAGATCTGATGCCGCGCGCCGGGCGCGCGCTTATGCATAGTTATTATTTTTTATGCATAATTATGCATATTATCATATTGCATATTCGTATACAATGTGGTATCATAATTAGAAAAAATCACAGAAGATCTATTCATTATAATTCCGTGTTCCCCACGTTTAAACCCATCCGGCGGTCACACGGGATCATTTTTGATGAAAGGAGCGCTTGTTATGCTCAGCACCATAAATACAGAGGGCGGATTCGGCAATGTAACTCCTCAGGAGGCGCGTTTCCTGAAAACGCAGGAAGACAACTTCATCAACAGCCGTGCGTCGCTGCTCAGAAAAAACAATAATATCGACACGTCTCTTTACGATAAATACAACGTAAAGATCGGCCTCAGAAATAAAAACGGCACAGGCGTATGCGTCGGACTGACACGAGTATCTGATGTACACGGTTATGAGACCGATGAGCAGGGGAACAAGATACCTGCTCCCGGCAAGCTGCTCTACAGAGGTATAAGCGTAGAAAATATCGTAAACGCATGCATAAGCGAAAACCGTTTCGGTTACGAAGAGACAAGCTATCTGCTCCTTTTCGGCAAGCTGCCTACAGAGTACGAGCTCAACGACTATAAAAAGATACTCGGCGCAAGAAGAGAGCTCCCAAAAGGATTTGCGCGTGACACTATCCTCGGCTCGCCTTCGCGCAGCGTTATGAACCAGCTTGCAAAGGAAGTCCTCGCGCTCTACTCATACGACAACAAGCCGGATGACATATCGGCAGAAAACGTGTTCCGCCAGTCTATCCAGCTCATATCATACTTCCCGTCACTGCTCGCGTACTCATACCAGGCAAAGCGCTCACACTTCGACAACCAGAGCCTTCACCTGCACTACCCGTCATCAGAGCTTTCAACGGCTGAAAACATCCTGCGTCTCATAAGGCCTACAGGCGAGTACACAGACATAGAAGCAAAGCTCCTCGACATAGCTATGATACTCCACGCAGAGCACGGCGGCGGTAACAACTCGACATTTACGACTCACCTTGTTTCATCGACAGGCACAGACACATACTCTGCAATAGCTGCCGCCATAGGTTCACTCAAGGGTCCTAAGCACGGCGGCGCAAACCTCGCAGTCATATACATGATGCAGGATCTCAAGGAAAACGTTACAGATATAACAGATTTCAAGCAGGTAGAAAACTATCTCAGAAAAGTCATAAAAGGCGAAGCAAACGACGGCTCCGGCCTCATATACGGTCTCGGCCACGCAGTATACACGCTGAGCGATCCGAGAGCGCAGCTCCTGAAGCGCATGGCGCGCAGGCTCGCAGAAGAAAACGGGCTTATGGACGAGTTCATGCTCTATGACTTCATCGAAAACACCGGGTCGCGCATATTCTCTGAAATGACAGGCTCAGATGTCGTTCTGCCGGCAAACGTAGACCTTTACTCCGGCTTCGTTTACCACGCGCTGAACATCCCTCTTGACCTCGCCACGCCTATATTTGCCGCAGCCCGCATCTCAGGCTGGTGCGCGCACCGTATAGAAGAGCTGACAGGCAGCAACCGCATCATGCGCCCTGCGTACAAGTGCATCGCTGACGATCAGCCTTACATCCCTATCGCAAAAAGATAATGAAGTCCCCTCCGGGGAGGCATACCTGCGCGCGTCACCGCGCGATATCCCGATACGGGATACCGCAGCAGATCTGCTATATATCATCACGATCAAGAAGCGTTATCTTACGGCGGTCTGAATCTATCAGACCGTCTTTTTTCATTTTTGATATCTCGCGCACCATAGCGCTGCGGTCAACGCATATATAGTCGGCCAGTGCAGACATTGAAAAAGGAAGCTCAAACGTATCGCTTCCGTTTTTCTTTGCTTCTATCATAAAATAGCTCATAAGCTTATTTCTGATATTTCTGTTCGATATGACCTCGACACGCATCGACAGGCGCTCAGTCTTGTTAGATATGATCTTCAGCAGATTCGACAGCATGGACATATGACACCCGCACACCTTTTCGCACGGATGGATTATACGGTTGTGATCGACGAATATCACCTCGCACGCCTTTTCGCATACAGCAATTATCTCACTGTTGTCTATATTTGAGTACGCCAGTGTCTCTCCAAAAATGTCGTTTTTTTCCATACGGTCGAGCAGCGAGTAATCACCATAGTAATCAATACGTTCAAGCCTTACGACGCCGCTGGCGACTATCCCGACAGTAGAGTGCGTATTATCAAAATTAAGTATCGTCTCCCCCGGTATGAATTTCTTTTTATATCCGTCAAGACAGTGATACATCATATCAAGGTCATCCTGAGTTATTTTTTTAAAAAGCTCTATATCTGAATTCAGTTCTTTCATGCCTTCCACCTCATACTTTCTGCGCGCCGGGCACGGCGCCGCTCATCCACATCATCGCGGTTTTTATATATTTACCTTACATATCATAATATATTATACCATAATGTATTGTTGCATATGCAACAGTTTTATCCGCGTGCCATGCACGCACCGGGCTGAAAACGCAGAAAGGCTGCCGTTCCCATATATACGGGGAACGACAGCCCATTTCACATAAAATTCCTGCTTTTTTTCGATTACGTATATGCTGAAGCCTCAGGCGGATGGATCAATTCTCAACTGCGGCTCTTGCTGCTCTTGAAGCTTCTATCCTTCTCATGAAAAATCCGAAGATGTTTCTTACTGCAGGGCCTGCGAAGAATATCTGCCAGCATAAAGCCATAGGGAAGTTGATAACTGTAGTCTGGAGCCATACCGCGATGAGCTGGCTGTTTACGCCCTTAAAGAGTACAGTAGCGATGAAGCTCATTACAGGGCACATTATACATACGATCATTGAAGATATAGCGCATGTTATAAATAACGGCTTGTCCTGCGGCGTCATGAAGCGGAACGCGAGCGCAGGCGCGAGCTTGCCTACTATGAAAAATTCAAGTATAACGGCGATAGGCCACATTATAGGCATTTCGTGGAACGCTAGAAGGAATACCTGATTAGTCATGCCGCCCATATCCATTGCGATATTGTAGCAGACCATGGCGTATACCATAACGAACGCCATCATGAGAGTAAAAATAAAGTCCTGTAATTTTGTCTTTGGCATCATAATTGAAAACTCCTTTCATTATCAACGAATTTTTTGTTCAACGAACTTTTTGCTTTTAAACATCACTGCCTTTAACGCTCTTTTAAAATTCCTGCGGCGCTGTCATCCCGGACCGGTGTCCGGAATGCGCCTGCGGCAGCGTCATCGTGTGTTGTTCGTTATCACGCGCCGGGCGCGTGTGCGTTTCCAATTACTGATACCAGATGATATATATATTAAAAAAATCTATTTAAAGGCCTGAAGCATACGTCCGCTTCAGGCTCAACAGTCATAGAGTATAGCAGAAATATTCACTTTATGTAAGTTCTTTTTTTGATACAATACGATTTTTTTGTGTTCTGCTTATGCTGGGTTTGTATATACCAGTCACAGTATATCGTCTATCAGCGATATACTTTAGATCTTAAAGCACTTCTGTATAGCCTTCATGCTGCCGATAACGAGCATCGTATCGCCTGCAGGCAGGCGCGTGTCGGGGCGCATATCGAGATCAAGAACGCCTTCGTGCTTTACCGCAAGGATATTTATATTGAACCTGCGGCGCACGTCAAGATCTCCTATCGTACTTTCTTCCCATTTCTCCGGCACTGACACCTCAAATATCGCATGCTCGCTGTCAAGCTCAATGTAGTCAAATATATGATCCGAGCTGTAGCGTATAGCAGCCCACTCAGCGACCTGCTTCTCAGGGTAAACGACCTCGTCAGCGCCGTTTCTCAGCAGGAATTTTGCGTGAACGCTGCGCGCCGCGCGCGCAACTACGAATGGCGCACCCATTTCCTTGAGCAGTGACGTCGTCTCAAGCGAGCTCTGAAAATCATCGCCTATAGCGACAAGGCACAGGTCGAAATTACGCACGCCCAGCGTGGCGAGAAATCCCTCGTCTGTTCCGTCTCCTATCTGCGCGCCGGTCACATACGGAAGCGCCGCTTTTATATTCTGCTCCGCCTTATCTACAGCCAGGACCTCGTGTCCCAGCTCATTCAGCTTTATCGCGACATGCCGCCCGAAGCGGCCCATGCCTATTATAAGTACTGATTTCATGATCAATATTCTCCCATCAAATAAATTTATAACTCAACAAATACTTTCTGCCATCCGCGCGTCACCGCGCATTTTACGCAGTGCCCGCATATCCTATCCGATCATGATTTTTTCTTCCGGATACCGCGAGCATTCCGTATTTTTCTGTGAAAACGCGGCATATATCATCGTCAGGCATCCCGCGCGCCCGAAAAACATCAGAAACATAAGTATCGCATGCGACAGCGCGCCAAGGTGCGGGGTCAAACCGAGCGATATGCCTACAGTTCCGACGGCTGAGGCTGTTTCAAACAATGCTGACATAAACGGTACGCCCTCATGAAACGCTATGAGCATAGCGCCTGAAACGGGCAGCAGTATATAAAGCAGCATGACCGCAGACGCCTGTCTTACAGCTTCGTTAGATATGCGGCGCCCAAAAAACTCCGCATTGCTCCTGCGCCTGAAAACTGCTGCAGCCGATGCGACAATGACAGCCGCCGTAGTTATCTTCATGCCGCCCGCTGTGGAGCCGGGGGCTCCGCCGACCAGCATCAGCATTATCATAAGCATCTGCCCCGTCTGCGACATAGCGCTCACATCTACAGTGTTGAAGCCGGCAGTCCTCGTTGTCACAGACTGAAAAAGCGACGCCAGCGCGCGCCGTCCTGCCGGCAGTCCGCTGAATTCACAAAAGAAGAACCATACAGCCGGCAGCAGTATCAGCAGTCCTGTCATCGTCAGTATGACCTTGCTCTGCATCCTGTACCGCCTTATATGCACCCCTCGCGTGCGTATATCATCCCACGTCATGAACCCGATGCCTCCGGAGATTATGAGAAGCATGACAGTTATATTAACTACAGGATGCCCCGCATACGACACGAGTGATGAAAAATGCTCCTTTACGCCCATCAGGTCGAACCCTGCGTTGCAGAATGACGACACAGAATGAAACACCGCATACCATGCGCCCCTGAGCGCGCCAAACTCCCTGCAGAACGGCACTATGAGCAGTATGGCTCCAAGCGTCTCTATGGAGGCCATCATTTTAACGCTGAATTTCGTTATACGGACTATACCGCCTATCTGCGGCGCCGATATCGCCTCCTGCATAACGCTGCGCTGCGCCAGGCCTATCCTGCGCCCCGCTATCGCGCTCAATACAGCTGCCGCCGTTACAACGCCCATGCCCCCGATCTGTATCAGAACAAGTATGATCGCCTGTCCCCAAAAAGACCAGTACGTCGCCGTATCCTGTACAACAAGCCCTGTCACGCAAGCCGCAGACGTCGCCGTAAACGCAGCGTCGCCAAAAGAAGCGCCGACACCGTCACGCGCTGCTAACGGCATCATAAGCAGCGCAGTTCCCACTGCTATCAGCCCCAGAAATCCAAGTATTATAAGCTGAAACGGCGATATATGCCGTTTTAGTTTTTTTTCTTTTAAACTCATCATACTCTGATCATTCCCCATTAAAAAAATTTATTTATCTTTTATACCACATTATCGCGCCATATGCCACAGTGCATTTAAAAATTAACATAAAAAAATCCCTACAATCGTTGAAATTGCAGGGTTTTGAGTATGGAGGCGACACCCAGATTTGAACTGGGGGTGAAGGTTTTGCAGACCTCTGCCTTACCACTTGGCTATGTCGCCATACTTATTCAGTTAAATTTGCAGTTCTCTGTAATCAGAGAACTGCAACAGATTGGCGGGGGTAGAAGGATTCGAACCTTCGCATGACGGAATCAGAATCCGTTGCCTTACCGCTTGGCGATACCCCTACGGTTAAATATTAAAATATGGGGTGGATGGTGAGATTCGAACTCACGTATACAGGAATCACAATCCTGGGTCTTAACCACTTGACGACACCCACCATATAA
>JABLTO010228134.1_pt1 | contig 19847 bp, 17 predicted proteins | sample 7160091 | NCBI WGS metagenome assembly JABLTO01 (sample SAMN14651225, study PRJNA627086) | human gut metagenome | isolation source: feces | host: Homo sapiens
AAAATTTTCCTTAGAGAAGTATTGACCTGCGGCTTGGCAGGTCTTTTCTTTCATATAGGAGATGGAATTTCCTATATGGTAAAATTATTTGAAATATGTGGATACAAGATCATTGACAAGCTTACCATCAGCTTTACCTTTTACCTTTGGCATCAGATGTTTCATGATATTTCCTTTGTCTTTTCCGGTTGGGTTCTCGATACCAAGTTCAGATAACACACCTTCGATGATTGCCTTTATCTCGTCTTCGCCCATCATTTTTGGAGCGTAGGCTTCCAGAACAGTCAGGCGGCGGTTGCATTCTTCAATAATATCAGTACGGTCAGCAGGTGTCATCTCCAAAGTCTCTTTTGTCTGCTTGATTTCTTTCATGATAACCTGAATCTCTTCTTCTTCTGTCAGATCTGCACGTTTGTCGATCTGTTTATTCTTAAGAGCTGCCAGAAGCATGGATAAAGTTTCTTTTTTCTCCTTTTCGCCGGCTTTCATAGCTGCGACCATAGCACTTCTAATTTCATCAATTTTACTCATGATACATATCCTCCTCGAAATTACTACTTTTATTATACAAGACTAGATTGAAAATATCCAGCCCTGGATTTTGAAAGAAAGATTCGTACAGAAATAATGCTTCATTCTGATATTAGAATTAACAGAAAACTAACAAAAATTTTGGAAAAACAATAAGTGAGTTTGTAGAAAAAATAACTGAAATATAGTATAATATTTTTTATATCAAGAATAAATAATCTGTCATTTTACAGGTAGATGATAGAATTAGAAAGGGGAACTATAATGGGCAAAGAAATGATAGCAATGTTACTTGCCGGAGGGCAGGGCTCCAGACTGTATGCGCTGACCCAGAAGCTTGCAAAACCGGCAGTTCCATTTGGCGGAAAGTACCGAATCATAGACTTTCCACTTTCAAACTGCGTAAATTCAGGTATTGATACAGTAGGTATTCTGACTCAGTATCAGCCTCTAGAGCTGAATGAGTATATCGGAAATGGGCAACCGTGGGATCTGGACCGAATCTATGGAGGAGTTCATGTATTACCACCATATCAGAAGGCATCTGGCTCAGATTGGTATAAAGGTACAGCAAATGCAATTTACCAGAATATTTCATTTATCGAGCGCTATGATCCGGAATATGTCATTATTTTGTCGGGAGATCAGATCTGCAAGCAGGATTATAGTGATTTTCTTAGATTCCACAAAGAAAAGAACGCAGAATTCAGTGTTGCGGTTATGGAAGTCCCGTGGGAGGAGGCACCAAGATTCGGACTTATGGTCACGGACGATGATGACCGTATCACGGAATTCCAGGAAAAACCGAAGAATCCGAAATCCAATCTTGCCTCTATGGGTATCTACATATTCAACTGGGATATTTTAAAACAATACCTGATTGAAGATGAGGCTGACCCAGAATCTGAAAATGATTTTGGAAATAATATTATACCGAATCTGCTGCGTGATGAGAGAAAAATGTACGCGTATCACTTTAACGGATACTGGAAAGATGTGGGAACGATTCCATCTTTGTGGGAAGCGAATATGGAAGTACTGGATCCGGAACACAGTGGAATTAACCTGTTTGATGAAGACTGGAAGATCTATAGCAGGAACAGTGGTATGCCGGGACATAAGATCTGCGCCGGAGCCAATGTAGAGAACTCGATGATCACAGATGGATGTAAGATCGCAGGCAGCGTGAAACATTCCATCCTATTTGCCGGAGTGAAAGTAGAAGCCGGAGCAGTTGTAGAAGATGCAGTCGTTATGGGCAGAACAACGATTAAAGCCGGAGCCAGTGTAAAGCATTGTATTGTTGCGGAGAATGTAGTGATCGGTGAAAATGCTGTGGTAGGAGCTATGCCGACAGAAGATGAGCAAGGAGTTGCAACCATCGGACCGGATGTCTGCGTCGGAACAGGTGCCAAGATTGGATCGAATGCCATGATCAGTGAAGATGTAAAGGACGGTGAAGAAAAATGATAAATGCAAATGCGGACGCAATGGGAATTATTTTCCCGAATAATTATGATAAGTTTGTTCCGGAACTGGTCAGCGAAAGACTAATGGCTTCCATTCCATTTGCAAGCCGTTATCGAATGATCGATTTTTTGTTATCCAGTATGGTTGGCTGCGGAATTGATAAAATAGAAGTGCTTGTTCGTGAGAATTATCATTCGCTTGTAGACCATTTAGGTGGTGGCCGAGAGTGGGATCTCAGCCGTAAGAACGGAGGACTTAGTATCTTTCCTCCATTTGCCCAGAAGTCTATCGGCAGTATGGGAGGAGGAAGAGTGGAAGCGCTCGCCAATATTCTTCCGGTACTCAAAAAGCAAAAAGAAAAATATGTGATTATGGCAGATACGAATATTGCTGCAAATTTTGATTTCAATGCGCTGATCGCACAGCATGTAAAAACGGATGCAGATATTACGTTCGCTTATACAAAAGAGGAATTGCCACAGGAACTGACTGGTGCAAAAGATGCAAGTAAAGGGCTTTATTATACGTTGAAGCTGGATGGAGATAAAGTAGAAGACATCTACATCAATAAGCAGGAGCAGGGTGTGCAGAATTTCTCTATGAATATATACATTGCGAACAGAGAGTGGCTGATCGATACCATTAATGCAGCGTTTATGCGTGGAGCTATTTCACTGGAGAGGGATATCCTGATCCCGCATCTGGATACATATAAAGTCATGGCTTATGAGCATAAAGGATATGTGGCGAGAATCACCGGACTTAAGAGCTATTTTGATGAGAACATGAAACTTCTGGATGATAAGAATCTTGAGGAGCTTTTTACAGGTAATCCCATCTATACAAAGATTCGTGACGATAATCCGACCAGATACATCGGCAATGCAAAAGCAAGTAATGTTATGGTAGCAGACGGTTGTGTGATCGAAGGTGAAGTGGAGAACAGTATTTTATTCCGTGGTGTGAAGATTGCAAAAGGTGCGAAAGTGAAGAATTGTGTTTTAATGCAGGATACGATCGTTGGAGAAGGTACAAAGCTGGAATATATCATTTCAGATAAGAATGTAAAAATCACCGATGGAAAAGAATTAAAGGGTGATGAAGCGTTCCCTGTATTTGTTGCGAAAGGACAGGTTGTCTAGTGAACGGGTGCATGTTATGCCCGAGACAGTGCCAGATTAAGCGAGAAGAAGGAAAGCGTGGCTTTTGTGGGGAGTCGGATTTGGTCCGGCTTTCCAGAGCCGCGCTTCATATGTGGGAAGAACCGTGTATCTCCGGGACAAATGGATCCGGAGCTGTTTTTTTCTCTGGCTGTACGCTTCGATGCGTATATTGCCAGAATTATCACATTGCCAACAGTGAGGTTGGAAAAACAGTAAGTGTCGAACGGTTATCGGAGATATTTCTGGAGCTTCAGGAACAGGGGGCGAACAATATTAACCTTGTGACACCAACGCACTTTGTACCACAGATTATCGCGGCACTGGATCAGGCAAGAAAAAAAGGGCTTAATCTTCCAATTGTTTATAATACAAGCGGCTATGAAAAGGTGGAGACTTTACGCAGGCTAAATGGATATGTTGATGTATATCTTCCGGATTTTAAATATCTGGATCCGGAGCATGCAAAGAAATATTCCGGGGCAGAAGATTATCCTGAGGTGGCAAAGGCTGCTCTGGAAGAAATGGTCCGGCAGACTGGGAATCCTGTATTTAATGATGCGGGGATTATGACAAAAGGTGTAATTGTGAGACATTTGTTATTGCCTGGGTGTCTGAGAGATGCGAGAAGAATTGTGAAATATCTCTATGAAACATATGGTGACCAGATTTATATGAGTCTCATGAACCAGTACACTCCACTCGATACGTTGAATCGGGAAAAATATCCGGAGCTTGCCAAGAAAGTGACGAAAAAAGCATATGATGTTCTGGTGGATTATGCTATAGATCTTGGCGTGGAGCAGGCATTTATTCAGGAAGGCGAAACGGCAAAAGAAAGCTTTATTCCTGATTTTTCCTACGAAGGAGTGTAATGAAGAACAGATGCCAGAAGATATGAAGAGCTATCGGCATTTTATTATTGACATTTGAAGAGAGTTCTTGAATAACAGGAACGTGAATGATAAAAAGGTAAAGAAAATTTAACGAAGGAGTAAAGATATGGCAGACAGAGCCCAGTTTCAGAAAAAATTAGGAGAGCTTCTTGCAGTTGCAGCAAGCCAGAATAATAAAATGACCAGTCAGGAAGTGCAAGCTTTCTTTCAGGATGACAATCTTACAGATGAGCAGATGAATCTGGTTCATGAATTCCTGATGTCTCAGAAAGTGGAAGTAATCGGATATACAGGAACTATAGAAAATACAGAAAAAACAGAACAAGAAGAAAAAGATACATTAAGCCAGCAGGAAAAAGACTATGTGGCAGAATATCTGATCGATATTGAAAAAATGGCGAAGAAGACGGAGGAAGAGGTAACACTTGCATATTATCTTCCAAAAGTTGTGGAAGAAGCAGTAAAGCTGCATATGCCGGGAATCTTCATCGGTGATGTGATCCAGGAAGGCAATGTCAGCTTGATGCTGTACTTAGGTGAGAATAAGAAAGCAACAGAAGTAGAAGTGCTGGAGCAGGTGCGCGCTGGAATCCGGGTGATGCTGGAATCCCACACCGAAGAAAAACGCCGCGATAAGAAGATGGTCGAGCGGGTGAATGATCTGGACGAGACAATCAAAAGCATGAAGGAAGAATACGGAAGAAAAGTATCGGTCGATGAAGTGGCGGAGCGTATGGGTATTACGGAAGACACCGTGGAAGATATCCTGAAGCTTGCAGGCGAAGAAGTGAAGGATGAGTAAAGGTGAGTCCTGCCTGTAAGTGGAGGTTGTTATACGCGATATCTGGGTGGAATGTTGTGGACATTTGAGCGCATTTGATATTATTCTGAAATCAACCAATCAATCAAATTGATGGATTTTATGCCATTATATGAAGAGTCCATTCCGGGATTTAAAGAAAGAATAATTTTTCCAATATGGAATACGCAAAAAATTCTGCTTCCTTTATTAGAATAATTTTTATGCATTTTCACATAATAGCATTAAAAGTAAAATTTAGCATGAGAAGAAAGAACAGCCATGCGGAATCAATCATGGAGGAATCATATGAAGGCAACAGGAATTGTACGTCGGATTGATGACCTGGGACGTGTGGTCATTCCGAAAGAAATACGAAGAACACTTAGAATCAGAGAAGGTGATCCACTGGAGATATTTACCGACCGGGAAGGCGAGATTATATTGAAAAAATATTCACCGATCGGAGAGCTTGCTGCATTTGCAGGTATGTATGCAGACAGCCTGGCAAAAGAGGCAGGGTGCCTTGTGTGTATCTGTGATATGGATCAGGTCGTGGCAGCTTCCGGAAACGGGAGAAAAGAGGTGCAGGAAAAGTATATCAGCAAAGTTCTTCAAGGGGAACTGGAAGAAAGAAACAGTATTCTGGCAAAGGTAGATGAGAAGAAATATATCCGGGTGTTCCGGGAACAAGAAAAGGATTATGTATGGGAATCTATTACACCGATCATTTGCGAAGGAGATGTTGTGGGGGCAGTTATTTTACTGTCATCAGATGAAAAAGAGAAGTTTACAAAACTGGAACAAAAGCTGGGGGCATGTGCGGCAGGATTTCTTGGAAAGCAAATGGAGTGATAAAATTTGCAGAAGCAGTCATATTCGCCGGATCTGGCTCATACCTTGTGGTAGACAAGGAGGAAAGAGATGGAGAATATGCAAAAAAATATAAAGGTCATATGGTGGATCAAGTCACTTCTGGCTTCTTATATTGTCACCGGTATATCACTTTTGGTTTTGACATTTTTTATGTATAAATTTGAATTAAATGAAAAAATTGTATCGGCGGCAATTGTTGGAATCTATGTAGTGTCAACACTGATCGGAGGAATGATCATAGGGAAACTGACAAAATCAAAACGGTACTTGTGGGGGATGGTTCTTGGAATCATATATTTTGTATTGCTTTTGCTCATTACACTTGGAGTTTACAGAACTCTGAATGGAGACAGTGTAAGTATTGTCACATCACTGATACTATGTGCAGGCGGCGGTATGACCGGTGGTATGATATCATGAAAGACTAGAAAATAAGAGCTGCGTATATCTCTTGTAAAAAGGAAACAGATATAGGCAGCTTTTATTTTACGTATGGTTCATAATCGTAATGACGAATGTATATGTCCCTTACAGAAAGTAGAATAGTTACAGTTCGAATCAGAAAGTTTTTGCCACATGTAAAAATGTAAAGATACCAGAATGGAAAGTGTTTCCACCGGCATCTTATGAATTATGGTCTACCTGATCCATGTACTTGATGAGGCGGAAAATCTGGCTTGTATAGCCCCATTCATTATCATAGAAACAGATGACCTTAAAGAAGTGAGAATTTACTTGAATTCCCTGTCTTGCATCAAAGATAGAAGCGTGTGAATCTCCGATGAAATCAGAAGATACAACTTCATCATCTACATAATCAAGAATGCCGGACAAATATGTCATGGAGGCTTCCTTTACTTTTTTGCAGATATCCTCATAAGATGCAGACTCTTTTAGTGCGACGTTCAGATCAACGATTGAGACGTCTGTAGTTGGAACACGATAAGAAATACCACTCATCTTGTCCTTCAGAGAAGGAATGACGAGAGAGATAGCCTTAGCGGCTCCGGTTGTGGATGGAATCAGATTGCCGAATGCAGAACGTCCGGTACGCCAGTCCTTGAGAGAACGGCTGTCCACAACTTTCTGCTTGGCAGTTGCGGCGTGGATCGTAGACATCAGACCATATTCAATTCCATAATTGTCTTCCAGTACTTTACAGATAGGTGCCAGACAGTTGGTCGTGCAGGATGCATTGGACACAACGGACATATCTTTCGAATAACCGGTATGGTTGATTCCCATGATGAATGTAGGTGTTTCTTCATCTTTTGCAGGTGCAGAAATAATGACTTTTTTTGCACCACCTTGCAGGTGAGCACTTGCTTTTTTTGCCGTGCAAAATGCTCCGGTTGCATCGATGATGTATTCGGCACCGCAGGAACCCCAAGGGATGGAAGCAGCATCACCTTCTGTGAAGACAGGAATCTTCTGCCCGTTAATGATAAGTCCGTGTTCATAAGTTCCAAGTTCTCCCTGGAAACGTCCAAATGTAGAGTCGTAGCGGATCATATAGACCATATAATCAAGATCCGCATTTCTTGCGTTAATTCCACATAATTTAAAAGTTTCCGGTCGACTGATGGCGATACGGAGTGCAACGCGTCCAATACGTCCGAATCCGTTAATGCCAATTGAAATTGCCATGTTACAATTACCTCCTATAAGACATATTAATGAAGTGGCAATTTCTGATTCATTTGTAATCTAACGCAAGTGTAACATAGTAAAATTGAAAAAACCACCTTTTTGCAGGTAATTAAAATATTAACGGGAATAATTAAAAATTAACGATTCAGATAAAAATATTGCGAAAAAGAAAGGAAGATGCTATACTTATAAAAGTCAAGAAAGACAAGGAGGAATGTAGTGATGAAACATGTGAAAACATTGAATACACAGACTCTGAACAAGACAGTGAAAAAAGGCGGTTGCGGCGAATGTCAGACATCTTGCCAGTCAGCATGCAAGACTTCCTGTACAGTAGGAAATCAGACCTGTGAGCAGAGCAAATAAGTAAAAGAACATAGGTAAAAAACCAGGAGACAGCGGTCTTAAAAGGGTCGCTGTCTCTGTTCTGTTGCCAAATAACCATTAAAATTTTAAAGAGATAGAAAAATAGAAAAGGAGATTATTACTGTGATTCATCAGTATAAGAATAACGGATATAACATTGTTCTGGATGTATACAGTGGAGCCGTACATGTGGTTGATGACCTGTGCTATGATGTGATCGCTGTACTGAATGAACCGGACGAAGAACCAACAGCTGAGATTTTAAAGAGTGATCTTACATGGGAGAATCTGAAAAAGCGGCTTGGAGATACATATAGCGAGGAAGATTTAAGAGATGCTCTTGATGATGTCATTGAACTGACAGAGGACGGAAAATTATTTACAAAGGATGAGTTTGAATATCTTGTTCCAATCGTGAAGAAGAGAAAGACAGTTGTAAAGGCTCTTTGCCTTCACATTGCACATGACTGTAATCTGGCCTGCAGGTACTGCTTTGCAGAAGAAGGCGAGTATCATGGAAGACGTGCTCTTATGAGTTATGAAGTCGGAAAGAAGGCATTAGATTTCCTGATCGCAAATTCCGGAAGCAGAAGAAATCTGGAAGTAGATTTCTTTGGAGGTGAGCCACTTATGAACTGGCAGGTTGTCAAAGATCTGGTAGCATACGGAAGAGAACAGGAAAAGCTTCATGACAAGAATTTCCGATTTACAGTTACGACGAACGGCGTTCTTCTGAATGATGAGATTCAGGAGTTTGTCAATAAAGAGATGGACAATGTTGTGCTAAGCCTGGATGGACGAAAAGAAATCAATGATAAGATGCGTCCGTTCCGCAACGGAAAAGGAAGCTACGATTTGATCGTGCCGAAATTCCAGAAGCTGGCTGAAAGCCGTAATCAGGAGAAGTATTATATCCGTGGGACATTTACAAGAAATAATCTGGATTTCTCCAATGATATCCTGCATTTTGCAGACCTTGGATTCAAGCAGATGTCCATTGAGCCGGTCGTAGGTGACGAATCCGATCCATATGCGATCCGCGAAGAGGATATTCCACAGATCAAAGAAGAGTATGATAAGCTTGCCAAGATTATGATTGAGCGTGAAAAAGAAGGAAAAGGATTTAACTTCTTCCACTTTATGATCGATTTGGAAGGCGGTCCATGTGTGATGAAACGTATGTCCGGCTGTGGTTCCGGAACAGAATATCTGTCTGTCACACCATGGGGAGATCTGTATCCATGCCATCAGTTTGTCGGACAGGAAGAATTCCTGATGGGAAATGTAGACGATGGAATTGTAAAGCCGGAGATTGCAGATGATTTCAGAAGCTGCAGTGTATATTCAAAAGAAAAATGTAAAAATTGTTTCGCTAAATTCTACTGTAGCGGTGGATGTATGGCAAACTCTTATAATTTCCATGGAACGATCCATGATTGTTATGATGTTGGCTGTGAGATGCAGCGTAAACGTGTGGAATGTGCCATTATGATCAAAGCAGCACTGGCAGATGCATAATGTGTAACATAGAATCCTTCGAAGGAATGGAAGAAAGAGAAAGGAAGTAAATCATGAAAAAAAGCAGAGGCATACTTAGTCTTATTGTGGCAGCAGCCTTGATCGTACTGCTTGGTTTTACGACAATTGTTGGATTCGGAAAAGGCCATACAGGTTCTATGAAGAATATCAAACTGGGTCTGGACCTTGCCGGTGGTGTAAGTATCACATATCAGGTCAAAGATGACAATCCATCGGATGAAGAGATGAGTGATACAATCTATAAGCTGCAAAAGCGTGTAGAACAGTATAGTACAGAGGCAAGTGTATATCAGGAGGGAAGCGACCGTATTAATATCGAGATTCCTGGTGTTACAGATGCCAATGAGATTTTAGACGAACTGGGACAGCCGGGTTCCCTGTATTTTATTGCGCAGACAGGCAGTGACGGCTCAGCAAACTACAGTCAGGTGAACAGTACGGGAGATGCGTCCAAAGATTATCAGCTCAACAAGACAATTGAAGAATTGCAGGCAGACGGTTCTATTGTACTGAGTGGCAATGATGTAAAAAGTGCCCAGGCTCAGACAACAGAAGACCAGCTGACAAAGAATAAACAGAATGTTGTATCTCTTACATTTACAAAAGATGGAACAACAAAGTTCGCAGATGCAACAACAAAAGCACTGGCAGCAAGCCAGAGCATTGGTATCTATTATGACGGAGCATTTGTAAGTGTTCCGAACGTACAGGCAGCCATTACAAATGGACAGGCTCAGATCAGTGGTAACATGACCTATGAAGAAGCAGATGCGCTTGCTTCTACAATCCGTATCGGTGGTCTGAAGCTGGAACTGGAAGAGTTGCGTTCTAATGTTGTAGGAGCCCAGCTTGGTGAGCAGGCAGTTGCGACCAGTTTAAAAGCTGGAGCAATCGGACTTGCAATCGTATTTGTATTCATGTGTTGTGTATACTTGCTTCCGGGACTTGCATCCGGACTTGCACTTTTAATCTATACAGGACTTGTACTTGTAATCCTGAATGCATTTGAAGTAACATTGACACTTCCGGGTATTGCCGGTATCATTCTTGGCATTGGTATGGCAGTAGATGCCAACGTTATCATCTTCGCTCGTGTACGTGAAGAGATGGTACGCGGAAGAAGTGTAAAGAATTCTCTGAAGATTGGTTTCCAGAAAGCTTTATCAGCAATCTTAGATGGTAATATTACGACTCTGATTGCAGCAGCTGTATTGTGGTTCAAAGGTTCCGGTACAGTAAAAGGATTCGCGCAGACACTTGCAATTGGTATCATCGCATCTATGTTTACAGCACTTGTTATTACAAGATTGATCGTAAATGCATTTTATGCAGTTGGACTTAGAAGTGAAAAATTATATTATCGTCCAAAGAAAGAACGTGAGCCAATCGATTTCCTTTCAAAGAAAAAAGTGTTCTTTACAATTTCTCTTGTATTAATTGCAGCAGGAGTGATCACAATCGGTGTCAATGCAGGAAGAGGAAAAGGAGCATTTGCATACAGCCTTGAATTCCAGGGCGGTACATCTACAAATGTAACATTTGATAAAGATTACTCTATTGATGAGATTGATAAGGAAATTGTTCCGGTTGTAGAAAAGGTAACTGGAGATAACAATGTTCAGACTCAGAAAGTAGCCGGAACCAATCAGGTTATTATCAAGACAGTTACACTGGATCTTGACAAGCGTGAAGCACTGAATAAGGCTATGGTTGATAACTTCGGTGTGGACGAATCAAAGATCACGGCAGAAAATATCAGTTCTACAGTAAGTAATGAGATGCGAAGAGATGCAGTTATCGCGGTTGTTATTGCGACAATCTGTATGCTTCTGTATATCTGGTTCCGATTCAAAGATATCCGTTTCGCTACCAGTGCGGTACTTGCTCTTTTACATGACGTCCTTGTTGTAGTAGGATTCTATGCAATTGCAAGAATCTCTGTTGGTAATACATTTATCGCGTGTATGCTGACAATCGTTGGATATTCCATCAACGCGACCATTGTTATCTTTGACCGTATCCGAGAGGAAATGCGTGGTAAGACAAAGAGCAGTGATGTTGCAGCAGTTGTAAACAAGAGTATCACACAGACGCTGACAAGAAGTATCTATACATCTCTTACAACATTTATCATGGTAGCAGTACTTTACGTCATGGGTGTAAGTTCTATCAAGGAGTTTGCACTTCCATTGATGGTCGGAGTTGTATGCGGAGCTTACTCATCTGTATGTATCACAGGAGCGCTGTGGTATGTAATGAAACGCTTCAAGAAGTAATTTTAAATACTATAGAACAGCCAAAGTCATATTTTATGGCGAGGCTGTTCTTTTCTTAAAGTAAATATTTGCAAAGTAAATAAAATGATGTTGGAGATTCCTGTCGAAAGTGTAGTATTTACTTTGCAAATATTTATTTGGATAAAACAGGAGAGACGAAAATTATGGAACGCTGGGTACTTTTAAGAAAAGGTGCTGATTTTGAGGCTATCAGTAAGAAATTTCATATTAGTCCGAGACTGGCCAGTCTGATCCGTAACCGGGATGTTATTGGAGATGAAGCAATCAACCAATATCTGAACGGTACAATTGCGGAACTCTACGATGGAATGCAGATGAAGGGTATGCCACAGGCGGTGGAAATTCTGACTGAAAAAATCAGGGACCGGGAAAAAATCCGTGTCATTGGAGACTATGACTGTGATGGAATCAATGCGACATATATTCTTTTAGAAGGTCTGGAAAAGCTTGGCGCAAAGGTGGACAGCGACATCCCGGATCGTATCAAAGACGGATATGGATTAAATCAGCATCTGATTGACCGGGCGCATGAAGATGGAATTGATACGATCATCACCTGTGATAACGGAATTGCGGCAGCGAAAGAAATTGAGTATGGAAAAGCGCTTGGTATGACGATCATCGTAACAGACCATCATGAAGTGCCGTACAAGGAAAATGAAGCGGGAAGAAGATACATTTTACCGCCTGCAGATGCAGTTGTTGACCCAAGGCAGGAAGGATGTGAATATCCATTTAAAGGATTATGTGGTGCAGCGGTTGCATACAAGCTTGTAGAGGCGCTCTGTGAGGCAAATGGTCAGGACGTGGCGGATCTGGATTATCTTTTGGAAAATGTTGCAATTGCAACAGTGGCAGATGTGATGGATCTGACAGAGGAAAATCGAATTCTGGTGAAGCAGGGTCTTGAGATGCTAAAGAGGACCTCTAATCTGGGACTACGTGCCTTGATCCAGTGTATCGGGCTGGAGGGAAAAAAGATTCAGGCATATCACATCGGATTTATTCTTGCTCCGTGTCTGAATGCCAGTGGTAAGCTGGATACGGCAAAAAGAGCACTGGCACTGCTTCGGGCAAAGACAGGGCGGGAGGCAGATATGCTGGCAGGTGATCTGAAAGCATTGAATGAAAGCCGTAGAGATATGACAGACCGCGTTGTAGATGAGGCAATGGCGAAAGTAGAACAGACAGATATCCGGGAGGATAAGGTGCTTGTTATCTATCTGCCGGATTGTCATGAAAGCCTTGCCGGACTTGTGGCTGGCCGTGTGAGAGAAAATTACTATCGTCCGGTATTTGTATTGACAGATTCCGAAGATGGAGTCAAAGGATCGGGAAGATCGATCGAAAGCTATTCCATGTATGAAGAACTGACAGGCTGTGGGGATCTTCTGACAAAATTCGGCGGACATCCGATGGCGGCAGGACTTTCACTTGATAAAGAAAATGTTGAGAAATTCAAAAGAAGGCTAAATGATCAGTGTACGCTTTCAGAAGAAGAGCTGACAGAAAAAGTAGTGATCGATATGGAACTGCCATTTGCTGCTATTACAGAACAGTTTATAGAAGAACTTGAATACCTGGAACCATTTGGAAAAGGTAATACAAAACCGGTTTTTGCGGCAAGAGGCGTCGTCATGCAGCATGTGAAGATCATCGGGAAAAATAAAAATGTTGCAAAAGCAACAGCAATCGATGCGGCGGGAAACCGGATGGAAGCCATCTGTTTTCATGATGCACAGGAATTTGCAGAACGGTGTGAAAAAAATAATGGTAAAATGTCCATTACATTTTACCCTGGAATCAATGAATTCCGGGGAGAAAGACAAATTCAGATTGTAATTACCCATTATCGATAGATTTTTTTTGAAAAATGGAACAAATAATGCTATACTAAAAGATATACTTTACCTTGAAAGAGAAGAAGGAGAGAATAATTATGAAACCGATAGAAGATTATGTAGTAAGTATTCCGGATTTTCCAGAACCGGGGATCATATTTCGTGATGTGACAAGTGTATTACAGGACGCGGAAGGACTGCATCTTGCAATTGATCTGATGCAGGAAAAATTAGAAGGTCTTGACTTTGACGTAGTAGTCGGACCGGAATCCAGAGGATTTATTTTCGGGGTACCGATCGCATATAATCTGAAAAAGCCATTTATTCCGATTCGTAAAAAAGGAAAGCTTCCAAGAGAGACGGTTTCTGCAGAGTATGAATTAGAGTATGGCACAGCAACTATCGAGATGCACAAAGATGCGATCAAGCCAGGGCAGAGAGTTGTGATCATTGATGATCTGATCGCGACAGGCGGAACGAATGAGGCAATGATCCATTTGATTGAAGGTCTTGGCGGAAAGGTTGTAAAGACTGTGTTTTTAATGGAACTGGCAGGACTTCATGGACGTGACAGATTACAGGGATATGATATAGATTCAGTTATTGTATATCCTGGAAAATAGAAAAAGAGATACATTTGAGAGACTAGAGAGGGAAGGAGGCGTTAATATGTCAGAGAATAAAACAACATATGAGTCACTGGACGGCAAGATTGCTCCGGAAGCATTGCTAAAAGACACAAGAGGGAAACTTCAGATGGTAGATGGGCACGGGATCAAACAGGAGGCAGATTATGATGATCCGGATAAGCTTTATGGCATGTTAATTGCCCGTATTCAAAAGTATCATCCGTCCGCGGATGTTACTCAGATTGAGAAGGCATATAATCTGGCAAAAAAAGCGCATGGAGACCAAAAGAGAAAGTCGGGAGAACCGTATATTATCCACCCGCTCTGGGTAGCAATCATTCTTGCGGATCTTGAGATGGATAAGGAGACAATTATCGCAGCTCTTCTTCATGACGTAGTGGAAGATACTCGGATTGGAGAGGATTATATCAAAGAAGAGTTTGGAGAAGAGGTAGCTCTTTTGGTAGACGGTGTTACGAAACTTGGCCGTGTAGCTTATTCTGCGGACAAACTGGAACTTCAGGCGGAGAATTTGAGAAAGATGTTCCTTGCCATGGCAAAGGATATCCGGTAGTACGCTTACGACGGCAGACCGCGACGGTAAGTTATGTCCTGTGCCGAATTACTATTTTAAAGTATTTGTCCGCACGGTAAAGGGTAACATCCGTCAGGCTGGTGATAAACTAGGTGATTATTCGGCCGGCCAGCTCAAGTCCATCGGATTCTGGGTGGCCAACGAAGGAGGTCAGGGTGAGGCCAAAAGCTGGGTGAAGAGCGTCAAGGAGATCGAAGAGCTGACCAAGTTCGAATTCTTCCCCACGCTGCCTGCCGAGGTCAAGACGCAGAAGGATGCCGCCTCTTGGGGATTGTAAAACCTTAAAATTTCAGAACGATGAAAAAACGACTGATATTCACTTTGTTCTTGGCGGCGTTCGTCGTAATGTGCTTTGCGCAGAAGCCCTGCAAGGTGATGTTCTATAACTTGGAGAACTTTTTCGACACCATCAACGATCCGGAGGTGCATGACGACGAGTTCACGCCGGAAGGTCCCAAGAAGTGGAATTCCGCCAAGTATTTCAAGAAGCTCGGCAATATCGAGCGGGTGCTTTTCGACATTGCTGCCGCAGACAAGAATTATCCGGCTGTTATCGGCGTCTCGGAAGTCGAGACGCGCTCGGTGCTGGAGGACATTGTGGCGACGCCCAAATTGGCCCCCGGCAACTACCGTATCGTGCATTACGATTCGCCCGAAGCCCGCGGCGTCGATGTGGCCTTCATGTATCGTCCCGATGTGTTCAAACTGGAGGGCAGTTTCCCGGTGAAAACCGTCGTGCCGCAGCTTCCCAACTTCAAGACCCGTGACATCCTGACGATGTGGGGAACCATCGAGAACGAACCCTTCTTCTTTATGGTGGCGCACTGGCCTTCGCGGCTGGGCGGCAAGGACGCTTCGGAATTCAAGCGCATTGCCGTCGGGGAGCAGATGCGCCGCATTGCGGATTCCGTGCTGAAGATCAACCCGGCGACCAAGGTCGTAGCCATGGGCGACTTCAACGACGATCCTACGGACGAGAGCATTGCCGAGGGTTTGGGTGCCAAAGCCAAGATGACGGATCTCAAGCCGGGCGATTTCTACAATCCCTTTGCCGATATGCTCAAGGCGGGACTCGGAACGCTGGCTTACGGCGACGCATGGAATCTCTTCGACAATATCGTGGTCACGGAGAATCTGGCTACGGGTTCCGAAGGCAGACTTCGTTTGCAGAAGGCTCCCGGATCGAAGTTCTACGGCAATATCTTCAAGCGGTACTACATGCTGCAGAAAGAGGGACAGTATAAGGGATATCCCCTGCGTACGTACGTGGGAAATAACTTTCAGGGCGGTTACAGCGACCACTTCCCGGTGTATATCTATTTTGCCAAATAAATTACTTACATAGTCTATGAAAATCAAGAGTCTACTAATTTTAGTGCTGTCGCTTGTGACGCTGACCGCCTTTGGACAGGACGGCGGCATCAAGGGCAGGGTCGTTTCGCGTGCGGGACGCATTGCACTCGGCGACGTGAAGATTACGATGACGCCGGGCGGTACGACAACGGTTTCGGATGCGCAGGGTAACTTCGTTTTCGAAAATATTCCTGCGGGCGAATATTCGCTGCAGTTCGAAACTCCCGAATTCGAGACTTCGAATATCGCCGTACGTGTCGGTTCGCAGATGCGCGACATCAATGCGGTGATCCTCGTGCCCGATACGCAGCGTCAGATGATCGACGACGCGGTCTTCGCGGAGTTCGACACCGAAACCACCGACGACGCGCAGGCTTTGCCCACGTCGCTCTCGGCTTCGAAAGACCTCTTCAATAACATCGCGTCCTACAAGTTCAGCGAAATGCGTTTCAACGTCCGCGGTTACGATTCGCAGTATCAGGACGTGTATATGAACGGCATTCAGCTCAACGACGCCATGACGGGCTATACGCCGTGGTCGTTGTGGAGCGGTCTGAACGACGCTACCCGCAATCAGGAAGTTACGTCGGGCATCGTGGCGTCGGACGCCGGTCTGGGCGGCATCGGCGGTACGACCAATATCGTGACGAGTCCTTCGCAGATGCGTCAAGGCCTGCGTGCGAGCCTCGTAAACGGCAACTCGATGTACCGTTTCCGCGCGATGGTCACCTATGCTTCGGGCCATCAGGACAACGGCTGGTCGTATGCCTTTTCGGTTTCGACCCGTCAGGGCGGCAACTCCTATGTCAATGGCGTCTATTACAACGCTTTCGGTTATTTCGCTGCTGTCGAGAAGCAGTTCGGCCAGCGTCATCGTCTGGCGCTGACCCTGCTGGGCGCTCCTACCGAACGCGGTGCGCAGCAGGCGGCGACGCAGGAAGCTTACGATCTGGTCGGCAATAACTATTACAACCCCAACTGGGGCTGGCAGGACGGCAAGAAACGTAACGCCCGTGTGCGCAACAACCACGAACCCGTCGTGATGCTGAACTATACGTTCGACATTTCGGACCGCTCGAAACTCGATCTGGCCACCTCGCTGCGCTTCGGCATGAACGGTTACTCGGCGCTGACGTGGCAGAATGGTCCCGACCCGCGCCCGGACTATTACCGTTATCTGCCGAGCTACTTCGCGCTCGACAAGAATATGCTGGGTGCGGCTTGGCAGCAGGTTTACTGGCAGGCCAACTACCAGAATATCCGCCATTTCGACTGGGATAAGATGTATCAGACGAACTATATCCAGAACGATCCGGTCGATGAGGCGCAGTACGGTCCGGGCCGTCGTTCTAACTATATGGTCGAAGAGCGTCACACCGATCAGCTGGACTGGAATCTGGTTGCCAACTTCTCGCATATCTTCCGCAATAACTCCAAAATCTACGGAGGCCTTTCGCTGCGCCGGAACCGTACGGAGTACTATTCGGAGGTCAAAGACCTGCTTGGCGGCGACTATTGGGCCGACATCGACAAATTCGCCGAGCGCGACTTCGGTTCGAACGCCATCGCATATCAGAACAACCTCGACTATTACTATCGCCACGGTCATGCGCACGCAGCCAAAGTCGGCGACAAATACGGCTATGACTACTATGCGCACGTCCTCCGGACGAAGGCATGGGCTGCCTATAATTTCAATGTCGGCGGTCTGGGCGTAACCGTCGGCGGCGAAGTGGGATATGCTTCGCAATGGCGCGAGGGTCTTTGGCGCAAAGGCTTGTTCCCCGACAATTCGAAGGGCGATTCCAAGAAACTCGACTACCTGACCTACAAGGCCAAAGGCAACTTCAGCTACCGCTTCTCCGCGGCTCATACCGTCGAAGCGAATGTCGTTTACCTGCAGGACGCCCCCGAATTCCAAGCTTCGTTCGTGTCGCCCCGTACGCGCAACACCACGACTCCGGGGCTTTCCGCCGAACGTGTCTTCGGTGTGGATGCGTCGTATAACCTGCGTGTCGGCGACCTGAAAGCGCGCGTTTCCGGTTACTATACCCGCATTTACGATCAGTCGAAAGTGATTTCGTACTACGACGACGTGGCCGCGACCTTCACGAACTTCGCCATGAGCGGCATCGACAAGCTCCACTTCGGTCTCGAAGCGGCCGTTTCGATTCCCCTGTACCGCAGCCTTGCCCTGAACGGAGCCGTGAGCTGGGGCCAGTACACCTACGATTCGAATCCCTATTACCTGCAGACGCAGGACAACAGCGGCGATATCGTCTCCGACGGCTATGTTTACTGGAAGAACTTCCGCGTCGAGAGCACCCCGCAGCTGGCCGCCAACGTCGGTCTTTCGTACCGCAGCAACAACAACATCTTCCTGTCGGCCGACTTCAACTATTACAACAACATGTATCTGTCGATGAGCCCGATCTATCGCACCGATGCGGTGATTACCACCGGCATGACCGCCGAGGACATCGCTCACCTGCGCCGTCAGGAGAAGTTCGACTCGGCTTATACGCTCAACGCCAGCATCGGCAAGAACTGGTATATCCACCGCCAGTATACGCTGGGCTTCAGCCTCGAAGTCAAGAATATCCTGAACAATCAGGACATCCGCACCGGCGGTTACGAGCAGACTCGTCTGACGAAGAACACCGAGACGACGGTGACTACCTATCAGGCCTTCGACTCGAAGTATTTCTACATGTTCGGTACGACCTATTACCTCAATCTCTACTTCCGTTTCTGACGGCTAACGAATAAAACACGAATATTATGAACAAAGTATCTAAACTGTTTCTGATCGCCGCGGCAGGGCTGTTCTTCGTTGGCTGTTACAACGATTACAGGAACCCGAAGGCGGCCAAGATATATACCCGCGCCGATTTCGAGAAAGAGGGGCTGGAATATATATCGATCAAGGACCTGAAGGCGCAGTTCAAAGCCGAGAATCCCGGCAAGAACGACGGGGAGGTCGCTTCGTGGACGGTGGATGAGCCGATTTTCACCTCCGGCAAGGTCATCTCCACCGACCGTTACGGCAATGTCTATAAATCGGTCTACCTCTACGATGCGGAGTCCGAATCGGCGATCGAGCTTAAGCTCAATACGGGCAACTACCTTTTCCACCCCGCAGGACAGATCGTTTTCGTCAAACTGCAGGGGCTGGTGCTCGGCAACTACCGCGGTATGACCAGCATCGGTACGACCTCCTCCAACGCCAGCTATTCGAATGACAACATCGAGAGCAAGATCATGCAGGACGAGCACATTTTCTCCGGCGAACAGCAGCAGATGCTGAAGTCGGATACGCTGGTGGTTACCAAGGATAACTACAAGACGGCGATTTCGGATGCCGCTCTGGGCCGTCTGGTGCGTTTCGAAGGGCTGGAAAGCAAGTTCGGCACGGCGCCGTGGGGCTACAAGAATACCTTCCCCAACTATTTTGCGAATTCGACGTCGTACGACGTGAACTCTCCCGGCTGGTCGGACATCAACGAGTGGGCGACTTGGGCTACGAAACGCAGGCTGGAAGGCGCTAACGCGGAGACCTATTTCTACGGCTCTGCATGGTTTACCTACGACGCAGCGGCGACCGGCTCCGGTACCAATGCGGCTCCGGGCAACTACGTGGTGCGTACGAGCGGTTACAGCCAGTTCCGCGACAACAAGATTCCCGAAGACGGCTGGGTGGTGAACCTTACGGCGATCTACACCAAGTTCACGAACGGTTCGGGTAATTATGGGACCTATCAGCTGACGCTGAATACGGACAGGGACGTTACCGTCGTCGAGAAGTAGCGGATCCGACCGTAAAAGAGAGACCCGTCGTTGCAATT
>JABLTO010115741.1_pt1 | contig 19845 bp, 17 predicted proteins | sample 7160091 | NCBI WGS metagenome assembly JABLTO01 (sample SAMN14651225, study PRJNA627086) | human gut metagenome | isolation source: feces | host: Homo sapiens
AATGTGGATCAGGCACTGGTGATCTTTGCCATGGATAACCCGAAGCCCAATTTCATGCTCCTTGACCGCTTTCTCATTATGATGGAGAGGGAGGATGTTCCGGCCGTCATCTGTTTTAATAAAAAAGATCTGGCAACAGCGGAAGACCTGGAATTTCTCTGTGAGACATACCAGAGCTGCGGTTATCAGGTGATCATGTCAAGTGCGCTGAAAGGCGAAGGTCTCGGCGAGATCGAAGAGGTGCTGAAAGGCAAAACTACGGTAGTAGCAGGGCCTTCCGGCGTTGGTAAATCTTCTCTTACCAATTCCCTTCAGGAAGAAGTGGAGATGGAGACCGGCGAGATCAGCCGTAAGCTGAAGAGGGGTAAGCACACCACCCGCCATGCACAGATCATACCGGTGGCACAGGACACATTTCTTGTGGATACACCGGGATTTTCCTCCCTGTATATTGAGAACATGGAGGAACAGGAACTGAAGGATTATTTCCCGGAGTTCCGGAGATATGAAGACCAGTGCCGTTTCCAGGGCTGTCGTCATATACACGAACCGGGCTGTGCCGTGAAGGAAGCCCTTGAGAACAATAAGATCAGCAGACTCCGGTATGAAGATTATCTGGAGCTGCACCAGGAATTAAAAGAGAAAAGGAGATACTGAGTCATGGAATACCGATTGTGCCCGTCGATTTTATCAGCAGATTTTAACCGACTGGGAGAACAGATTAAAATTCTGGAAAAAGAAGGCGTGGAATATCTGCATATTGATGTTATGGATGGAGATTTTGTTCCGAGCATATCCTTTGGAATGCCGGTGATCAAATCAATCCGAAAAGAATCCAACATGTTTTTCGACGTACATTTGATGGTAACAGAACCGGAGAGATATATACGTGATTTTGTAGAGTGTGGAGCAGATTCCATTACAGTTCATGCAGAGGCCTGTGAGGATCTGGAACGTACACTGGAGCAGATCAGGGCAGCAGGAGTAAAAGCGGCAGTTTCCATTAAGCCATCCACACCGGTAAATGACATCAGCCATCTTCTCGAAGATGTGGATATGGTGCTTGTGATGACTGTTCAGCCGGGATTCGGTGGACAGAAATACATGGACGAGTGCACTGAAAAGATCCAGGAGCTTCGTGAGCTTATTGACGAGGAAGATCTGGACGTTGATATCCAGGTGGACGGTGGTATCAATGATGATACACTTGAAACGGTTATGCGTGCCGGCGCCAACTTTATGGTTGCAGGCTCCTGGGTATTTAAGGGAGATGTGGCAGCCAATGTAAGACATATCACAGACAGGATTCACAATATCAAAGAAAAGCTGGACTGAAAATGATTGATACGATAGTAATGAGCGGGGGCAATATCCAGGATGGTTTTGCCCTCGGTTTTTTGAAAAAAAGAATTGAAGAGGGTAAAAGAGAGAGCCTGAAGCTGGTAGCGGCAGACAAAGGCCTGGAGTGGTTTATGAGAAATCCGGAGATCACACCAGATCTTGCAGTGGGAGATTTTGACAGTCTTTCCGAAGAAGGGGAAGCCTATATGAGAAGCCTTTCAGATCTTGAGATCATCAGTCTTTGCCCGGAGAAAGATGATTCCGATACTCAGTCAGCAGTCAATCACATCATAGAAAAAGGGGCCAGGGATATACTGATCTTCGGTGCGACCGGGACAAGACTGGATCATGTTCTGGCCAATCTGGGATTGCTTTCCATGGGAAAAGATAAAGGTGTGCATATTTCCATTGCGGATCAGTGGAATTACATAACTCTGGCTGAAAGCGGAACTGTGCTGAAACGGGATTCCCAGTTTGGAAAATATGTTTCGTTTTTTACTGTTGGCGGTGATGTGGACGGACTGACCTTGAAGGGATTTAAATATCCGTTGAATAAATATCGTCTTACAGTTGCGGACAGCGGCCTTACAGTCAGCAATGAAATCGCAGAAGAGACGGCAGAAATCACGTATGACAGCGGTCAGCTGCTTATGATCATGTCAAGAGATTAGTGTACGGTTACGGATCACCGGCAGTGTTCTGTGAGCTGCTTTGGCTGGCGAAGCCGGCAGAAATAAATCTGAAAGTACGGTGGGTTGCGTATTCTACCTGTGTATGGTAAGATGAGAAAGGCAAAAATACTGAAAGTAGCAGATACCCTCAAAGAAGCATAATGGCTCTGCAAATGACCCGTCTGATATCAGGAGGTATCTGAAATTACCGTAAAATCTATATATTTAAAGGAGAAATACAGAGAAATGAAATTAGGAATCGTAATTTGCAGCCATTTTTCATGTATTCTCCTGTAAAATGATGAAGGTCGTTAAATGTCGATAGCTAGGGCATTTAGCAGTTTTTTCTCTAAGATGTAAGCCTATATAAATTCATATAATTTATAAAAAAATGGCCCACCTTGTGGCCCACTAAATAAGTGAAGAGTTCTGATACAAAACATGACAGGGGAACACTCCAAATCTTGAGTGTTCCCCTGTCTTTTTGAATAAAGACTTCAGTCTGGAAAATTTTATTCTAGACCGGAGTTTTTTCTAATATAAAGATCTACAGCGTCCTTGCTAACTTTCCAAACCTTACCGATACGAAATCCTCTGATTGCTTTAGTACGAAGCAGTTCATAAGCACTGTTTTTTCCAATTCCAAGATATTCTGCTAGTTCTGGCACTGTCATAACAGTGGATTCTTCAGATGCAACATATTGTCTCGGATAATATATTCTATTGTCAATCATTGTTAAAACGCCCCCTTGTATGCATTGATTTTACTTGTATGTTAAGGGAGTTTTTGTTTAGTACTGTAGTATAGAAAAATATGATAATAAAACTCAATTAAAATAAGTGTCTAAAGATACAATAAATTACACAAAAATGTAAGAAATTACACAGACAAGTAACAATGTAATAATCTCTACCGCTTGAGGAAATTAGGACGGAAATAATAAGAAATAATATTACTGCCCGAAATTCTTCAAAAAGGAAAGATAAAAAATATATTGTTACTTGGCTGAGAGAGAAAGCTTACATTGGATTCAGTCAGTGCAAAAAGGAGGATATCATGAATAATAAACACGAGATCGTAGTACATTTGGATGAACAGGAGTTTACTGAGAAACCGCGTGATGAAATGGTAGCAAGGATTTCTAACAGAATTACCAGAAAGCGTGTAAAAATTTCATTAAGGGACTTTAGTCATTATGTTGGAGAAAGGGGAGTAACTTTTACAAGAGCTTTATTTAAAGGAAAAAGAGTTACAGATTCTTTTGAAGAACAGGTATTATTTGCAGTGGATATAGATGAAGGATTATCATATCAGGAATTTATGAAAAAATCTAAGGATTATGATATATTACCTTTTCTGGTATATGACACATTCAGTGCGACACCAAAACAGGAAAAGTTCCGAGCAGTATATTTAATGGATACAGTGATTGAAAAAAAGAAGCTAGCAGAATTGTTTAATGTAATGCTAATTAGGGTGTTCCCAGAATCTGATAAAACTTGTAGGGATGTTACAAGAATGTTTTATGGAGGAAAGGGGATAAAATATTTCGATGAAAATAATTTTCTAAGAATAGAAAATCTTGTAAGAGCTTATCATTGCAGAATGCACGAAAAAGATCCTAAAAATTACAGACGTAATATTGAAAAACTGGCTGGAGATTATGGGATTGCATGTAATGACGGATGTATGAAAATCTATAGGAAAGATTTGGTCATGGACGAAAAAATCCCGCAAGGTGCTGATATTCTAGGCAGTATGGTTGTTGAATATGGATCAATTAAGAAAAAGGAAAAGATAAAAAAAGAAATAGACGGTAAAAGAGAAAAAAATGATAGTGAAAATAGTCTTGATTTTCCAATCCTGAGAATTGACAAAGATAAGATGTCTACATATTGTATGTTATACAGGAAGCATTTGGCAGAACATCTACATCACAATCTGAAATTTCTTCTTGCTACGAATTTACAATACATAAGAGGTGGGAAATCACTTTTTATGGATGGAATAGAGGAAGAAGAAACTGAATCGAGAAAAAATTGGAAAATGGAGTGGAAACAAATAAAGTCATATGGTTATAAACCACAAGGTTGTATGAAGGGAGGATGTCCATATGCGGAAAAGTGTAATGTTGATTCGCTTTATTCAAAACTCACATGGAAAATTATACCGTTAAGGAAAAAAGGGTCATATATTACACTGGAAGATGCACAAAATGAGTTACGACAATATTTACATGAAGCTGTAGAAGCGAAAGACAGAGGTATTCATTTAATAAAGGCACAAACAGCATTGGGCAAGACGCAGGCATATTGTGAGCTTGCATCTGAAAAAACCAATCAGACATTTATGTTTGTTGTTCCAACATTAGATCTTCAGGATGAGATAGTAAAACGTTTGGAGGCCGCAGGAAGCCACTGTATAAAGACGATAAGCTGTATAGAAAAAATAAAAGAATTGAATTTGCCCATTTACAATGAACTGATAACGTTATATGACAGTGGACAGGGAGATAAAGTAAAAGGAAGAATACAAGAGTATATGGAATCGAATGCGGATGAATTATCTGAAATAACGATAGAAGAAGTAAAAAGATGTTTAAATCAGCAAGAGAAACTTGATGGTACCTGCAATGTGGTAACAACACACAAGATGTTTTTAAATCTTCCACTGAAAATTCTGGAGAAGTATGAAATTATTGTAGATGAGGACATCATGATGTCTATTATAAAAGATAATGGGAGTGTTTCTAGGAAAAAGATTACAGAAGCATTAGACGCAGGAATATTTTCTGGAGAAGCGGAAAAACGACTGAAAATGCTTCAGAATCTGGAACCTGAAAAAGCAGTTAAGCTGGAACCTTTACGAATAAGCGAATTATCTGATAAGAATATGGAACGTTTTGGAGATCTGGTTGTTTTGCTTGGAAGTCAGGTCTTTTATTATGAAGAAAATACACAAGATATAAGATATTTTAATCCAATGGAAATTCCGAAAGTAAAGACTATTGTCTTATCAGCAACGCTAAATGAGAAAATATGGAAAGACTTCTGCAAAAACAGAAGAGTTAGAATGAATGAAGTGGGTACGGTGCGATACAAAGGAAAACTGATGCAGTTTACCTACTACTCTATGAGTCGTGAATGTATCAGAAAATTAGACGGTCAGAAGGTGAAAGAAGCAATAAAAGAAATAACAGGAGTTCCGGAAGAACAGATAATCACGTTCAAAAAGTTTATGGATGAATCTGAAATCCATTTTGGAAAAACAGAAGGATTCGATAAACTCAAGGGAAAAAATTTGGCTATCATAGGTACACCTCATTATATAGTTGCCCTGTACAAAATGGTTGGAAAATATCTGGATTATGATACCAGCAAAAAATTATGCAGACAGAGAGTAGAAAATTCCAACTATTCTTTTAAGTTAATGACTTTTTCAGATGCAGAGATGCGGAATTTGCAGATGTACATATTAGAAGCTGAACTGGAACAGGCAGTAGGAAGAGCCAGATTATTACGCTATGACGCAGTTGTTTGGGTGTTTTCAAACTTTCCACTCAAACAGGCAGAACTCAATCAGGAAGACTACTTAAAAGATTGATTCCAAAAGTTTACAGTTCATAATTAAAAAGAAAAAAGAATAAAAAGAAAATGAGATGAGGGAGCAGATATTCAGATGGACTAAGAATACTGCTATTTTTTATGCCTGAAATCGGTAATGGCATAAAATGGGTGGCTGGTAAGCTGCTATCAGTCAATAGGCTGCAACTGAAAGGGCAATTAAAGTTGCAGATCAGACATATCACACCGATAACCTAGTGATATGTCTGAGGGAATGCCTTGGTGATGATTTGTATAAAAACTATTTAAGCGCCTTAACAATTTTTATGACCTGTTTTTGGGTATTTTTGGAACACAGACGGAATTCATTTAAAAGTTCATGTTCGATGGCAGTATCAGGATCGTTATATTCATCAGCAAGAATATAGTCGACAGTGATATTTAAGGCGTTGCAAATCTGGATGAGGGTGGACAGAGATACCTTAACTCGATTGTTCTCTATGTTACAGATATGGCTTGTGTTTACATCTGCTTTTCTTGCGACATAATCTTGAGAATAGCCTTTAGAAATACGGATTTCACGTAATTTCTTTGAAATCCGCTCAAAGTCGATATTTTTCACAGTCATAACACCTCCTCCAGTAGTATTTTCTAATTGTAATATTTTTATAGCTGGACTATAATTATCTATAGCTATAAAAATGTTAGTAATAAATAATAATGAAAGGAAGATAAAATGAAAAAATTCATATATGCAGGAAATAGATATTGGATTGAGTTTGATGAAGCGGATGATAGATATAACCAGATACGAATAGGGTTTCAACATGCAAAAGATAGCTATATAAAGGAATTTACCAAAGAGATAAATTCAGTCCTTGATAAAAATTCATTTAAGGACGCAATTATACATATTGGTGAAGTTGCTGAGTCATATATAGATATAATGGTTGAAAGGCATTTGATTTCTACGCTTCTAAGATTTAATATTTATGATTTTAGTCTGGATAGGGTTCGGTCTGAGTATGATATATATGGAATATGGATGCAGATATATTATCCTTTAATACAACAATGCCAGAATATTATGTCAGAGAATGAAGTTGAACATGAATATCGTGATCTTAGAAAAGATAGTAGAACCAGAATTGTAGGAGGGGGATTTGGACTAAAAGGTGCGGCAAAAGGAATGGCGACAGCAGGAGCAATTAATGGATTGACTGGTGCGGCTCATTCGGCTGTAAATATGCTTGGAAATTTGGGTTCAAATTATAAGATGAATTCCAGATTGAAAGCGTTGGATACTAAAGAAACCAGACAAGCTTTAATAGAAGCATTTGAAGAAAATATACTAGAATTATCGGATGTTGCTGCGGATATTCTTAATTCAAAAGGAATTGAGACAGCAGTATATGATTCTTCTGCTATTAGAAAGAATCAAATTATTATAGAGAATTGTTACAAACGAGATTTGAATGAAATTGGAAGGGCAATCAATGAAGCAATTATTGCGTATCCATATAATGAACAAAACTTTCTGACATATTATCTCTTGGAATATGATCATACACAGGATTCTGAATTTGATGAATTGGTAGAATATTTGGGATATTCTTCTGATAAGTTAAAAAGAGCAGCGTTAGACACAGAAGCAGATATAGCTTATGATAAAAATGAAGATAAATATATATCAGGTATTGAAGCATATTGTGATGCCAGAACGCGATTATTTGAAAAAATTCCAGAGAAAGCAAATACATTTAGGGTTGAAGATATTGAAATAGATGAAGAAGAATCTGAGAAAAAATCGTATGGAAAACCAGAGTTATTTTCGAATAATGATGTTTTACAGTCTGGATTAAAGAAACACGATTTCGATAAATTAACTTGTGAAGAATTAGTTGAATATACAGCATGGATAAAACCAGAGGTATTAACAACAAATGAGGAGGATGGTGTAAAAATATTTAAAGGTACACCAGAACATGCTATACATCTTTTGGAAACACGAAAAAAGATCAGAATTTTATATGATAGATGTAATATTCAAAATATGGATTCAATTATAAATACTGTTGAAGAGATGGAAAAGCTGACAAAAAGATGGAAGATTGGTGAAGATCTGTTAACACATCTTTCAGTAGCAGGTGTGAATAAATATCGTGTTTGGGATATTGAAATTTCTGAAACTGGTACATATAGAACACTTCAAGCAAGTTCAGTGGGCGAAAGAATGCTCAAAAACAGGATAAAAACAGTAGAAGAATGTACATATCAATGTAAATCAACTGAGGAACAACAACAGTTGAAAGCAGTAATGGAAAATTTTATTGAAAGCTATAATAATCTTAAACGAAACGATATTGAAGAAGTACACGGCTTGCTTGTTAATGCAAAAGAGTTGTATCAATCTTGTGGACTTGGGAAGGCATTGATAGAAGATTTATCGAAACGTGAACAAAAACTGGATAAAGAACAACGAACAGTGCTTGGACACGAGTATTCTGATCTTCAAAGTGCAAATGCAGCAAGAAAAAAAGTAGCAGGAACGCGTAGTTATGAGACTGAAAGTGAAGCAAGTAACGCCCGAACTGAATTACAGGCAGTAGAAGATATTATTACGAAAAAAACGAAAGATAAAAATAGACCGACAAGCAAAACTTTAGGTAAAGTACTGGCATGGAGAATGTTGGAAAATATGAGTTTCGTATATCCATCTTCAAATGATCGTATTGAAAAATTAGAGCAGGAGATAATAAATGAGTATCATTCCTTTTACAATGCTGAAAAAGATGTACAGGAAGCAAGCAGAAAGTCAGCACTGTATGGAATTTTAGGAATTCCGGTTACAGTAATTGGAATACTTTTTTTCTTAGGTGGTGGATTAATTGTAAAAATTATAAGCTTTTTTGTTGTGGCAGGTTTATGGGCACAGTTTAGTGATTTGAGAGGTGAAGTAAATGAATATAATAAATATGGAAAAGCAGAGTGGAAAAAAATACAGTCTTTAATAATGGTCAAGAATGGAAAACTCCAGTATATAGGAAAAAATAATTCGTGATATTTTATAATAATTCAATTACATATTATAATAGTGATTAACAAGCAGAACCTCAATTTGGGGTTCTGTTTTGTTATGCGCAAAAATACGAGAATGGAGGGCTTACGCATGGAATTAGTCATTATTATCAGAATTGCAGCAGAAAAACTTATTGAGATTATCACAAAGAAACATTAAGGAGGACGAGAAAATGGCAGCAAATGTAGAAAGTATGTTTTATGTAAGAGAAACCCCATGGCATGGACTTGGTACAAGAGTAATGGAAGCACCGGATTCAGAAGAAGCACTAGAATTAGCAGGATTAAACTGGAAAGTAAGGCAGGAGCCGATTTATACAGACAATAACCTTTTGATTCCAGGATATAAAGCCAATGTAAGAGATCTGGATAATAAAGTGCTTGGCGTTGTTACAGATCGCTATAAAGTAGTGCAGAATGATGAAGCGTTTGCTTTTACAGATGGATTACTGGGAGAAGGTGTACGTTACGAGACGGCAGGTTCGCTTCTGGATGGGAGAAAGGTATGGATTCTGGCAAGGATGCCGAGAGAGTTTATTATTAATGGAGAGCAGATCAGCCCATATCTTGTATTCAGCAATACTCATGACGGTTCAGGGGCGATTAAAGTTGCAGTTACACCGATACGTGTAGTATGTAATAACACTCTGAATCTCGCTTTGTCAACAGCAAGGCGTTCCTGGTCTATGATACATACAGGAGATGTTCGGGGAAAAATGGAAGAAGCAAAGCAGACATTATTTATGGCAGAAAAATATATGTCCAGACTGGGAAGTGAATTTGAATCTCTCAGAAAGATTAAATTAACAGACCGTCAGGTTATGGATTATATAGAGTTACTTCTTCCATATGAAAAGGAAGGTAATTCTCTTCATGTCAGAAATATCAGTCGTCTTCGTGAAGATATGCAGAGGAGATATTTTGATGCACCGGACCTGAAAGATGTGGGAAATAATGCGTACAGATTTGTAAATGCCGTATCAGATTTTGCGACGCATTCTGAACCTATTCGCAGGACAAAGAACTTCAAAGAAAATCTCTTTGCCAGAACTGTAGAGGGAAATCCATTGATAGATAAAGCGTATCAGATAGTTTGTGCGGCATAGGAGGCTGGACGATGGATAAAAGAAAATTACTGAAAAATAAAATTGAGCTTGAATGTGGACAGTATTGCAGAAACATTCTGAGAAAAAGAAAAGGAACATTTAAGGATGATATAGAAAAAGTAGAAAATTATAAGAAGCTTTCCAGATCAGCAATGCGGTATTGTGATGATATATCAGAAAAAGGGGTGGAGATTCTTCTGATCTTCCCCAACCTTCTGATGTATTTTTACCAGAGATGGATGAAACAGGAAACTTCAATGGGAGAAAACATAGAGAATGCCATTAATAAAATTATTACAGCATATATTCAGGCAGAAAGTGAGGAAAACGAACATGAAACGTCTGGTATCAACAGTAGGGCTTCCTAAAGAGGAATGGCTCAAATACAGAAAACAGGGAATATGCGGAAGTGACGCAGGAGCAATAGCCGGAATGAATCCATATGTAAGTGCATTTTCGGTATATCAGGATAAGATTGCAGATGCAATTAAGGAAATTCCAGACAATGAAGCAATGAAACAGGGGAGAGATTTAGAGGAATATGTGGCAAAGAGATTTTCAGAGAAAACAGGGATGAAAGTTAAAAGAGCGAATTATATTTTCCAGAATGAGAAATATGACTGGATGCTTGCAGATTTTGACAGGTTGATTGTAGGGCAGAAAGCTGGGCTGGAATGTAAAACGGTAAATCCATATTCGGCAGACAAATGGAAAGACGGAGCAGTGCCTCTCAGCTATCTTTTACAGGTACAGCACTATCTGGCGGTTTCTGGTTATGAATACTGGTATATTGCAGCTTTGATCTACGGACGTGATTTTATCATCAGAAAAATTGAGAGGGATGAGGAAACAATCCGTAGCCTCATTAAAATAGAAAAACATTTCTGGTTTGAACGTGTTAAAAAGAAAAACCCTCCGGAACCAGATGGAAGTAATGATTATACCGAAATGTTACAGAATACGTTCCATGCTGATGAAAATAAGGAGATCCAGTTGTTTGGAATGGAAAACGAATTGCAGAGACGTTCCGAACTGGACCGCCTGATTGAAAAACTGACCAAGGAGAAAACAGCGATAGATCAGAAGATAAAATTACAGATGGGTGATGCTGCATCAGCAGTTGCACCGGATTACCGTATTTCATGGTCATTGACCAATGTTAATCGACTAGACACTACTAAATTAAAAACAGAAAAACCAGATATTTATGAAAGCTATTTGAAAAGAAGCAGTAGTCGGAGATTTCAGGTAAAATATGAACCTGCGGCATAGAGAAAAGGGGATAAAAGATAATGTCAAGAGCAGAAAAAGTAGATTTGAAACAGGAATTATTACAACAGGCGGCTGATTTACAGACACCTGCAGAAGAAACTGTGAAGCTGAAACGGAATATGTCCATTCCAGATATGGTTAAAGCACTGGCACCGGAACTGAAAAAAGCGTTACCATCAGCGATTACGCCAGAGAGATTTACGCGTATTGCACTTAGTGCATTAAATAATACACCACAGTTACAACAGTGTACACCCATGAGTTTTATTGCGGCTCTTTTAAATGCGGCACAGTTGGGACTGGAAGTGAACACACCACTGGGGCTTGCATATTTGATTCCGTATAAAAATAAAGGACTGTTGGAATGTCAGTTTCAGATCGGATACAAAGGCCTGATTACACTGGCATATCGGAATGGAAATATGCAGACAATACAGGCACAGACTGTATATGAAAATGATGAATTTGAGTTTGAATATGGATTGAATCCAAAACTCATCCACAGACCGGCAACTTCTGACAGAGGTGATCCGGTCTATTTTTATGGATTATTTAAGACGCAGAATGGGGGATATGGATATAGCTGCATGAGCAAAGAGGATATGGACAGCTTTGCGAAAACCTATTCCAAGGCTTTTGGAAGTTCTTATTCACCATGGCAGACAAATTATGAAGAAATGGCGAAAAAGACGGTGATAAAACAGGCGCTGAAATATGCACCAATCAGTACGGAGTTTCAGAGGGCATTATCTACGGATGAAACAATTAAAAGCAAAATAGCGGTTGATATGACAGAAGCGGAGAATGAAATGGATTTTAGCATTCATGCGGCATAAGTGGAGGAAGAATAATGATTAGCTATGAAGAATATGTTGAGAAACTTAAAACAGGTTTGATGGTCAAAACACAGTTACCGGAAGAAAAAGTGCATTTTTGCAGGAAAGGCGAGAAATTTGCTGAGAATGGGGACCGTCTGGTGATTGAATGTGTGGAAGCTGAGAAAGAAAAGGGTGCCCTTGGTGTTTATATCAGAGAATTATATGAAGAAGATCCACAAGGAGAAGCTGTTTCTGAGATGGTTAGTAAAATAGCCGAAGAAGTTCGACAGGTACAGGAAAGCAGATTCCTGACAAGCGCAAAGAAGCTGAGAAGTTTTGAAGATGCAAAGACACAGATCATGCTTAAAGCAGTTAATTACAACAGAAATGAGAAAGATTTGGAAGATGCCATATACAAGCAGATTGGCGATATCGCTTTAACGGTATATTTCAATACCGGAGAAATGAAAGGGGGAACTATCAGCACGAAGCTCCGTAAGTCTCAGATTGAAAGATGGAATAAGAGTGAAGAAGAAATATTTCAGTTAGCTGCAAATAACATGATGGAAAATGCTGAACCAAGAATTTACTGCTGGCAGAAGATGATCTTCGATTTGGAATATGAAGGCGAAGAATTTATGAACAGAGCAGATAATATTGAGCTTAACAAAGGGCCATTGGGAAATTGCATGAGCACCAGAGAAAAATCTTACGGTGCAACTGTATTATTTTTACCGGGAGTGGCAGAGCGCCTAGCAGAATTGCTGGATGGCGATTTTTATGCTGTGTTTACTAGTGTGCATGAGGTGATGATACATGCTGTTGAAACAGCAGATGTGGATGATCTGAAAGCAGTGTTGGCAGAAACATTGGATGATATGACACCGGAAGAAGAAGTACTGACAAAATATATTTATCGGTATGATAGAGTAAACAGAAAATTTATTCAATACAGATAAAGATACATACATAGCCACAAGGTAAAATGAAAACCTTGTGGCTGTATGCTTAGAGAATAATGGTGTTAAAGAGATTGGCTATATACTTTTGGATTAAATCGTTTTCTTTAGTTGATTTATTGTCATCTGGATAAGGTAAAAATACTTTAGACGGTATATCATTATCCTTAGGATAAAAGCAAGGATCAACAGGAATGAAATTTTTTATAAGTTCAACCATTTTTTTTTGTGCGTCAAGAGATAGATTACCGGGAAAATCATATCTGTTCGATGTACTTAGTTGATCTTTACATAATTGAAGGATTACCTGATAGGAGACCTTCATGGGTGCATCTTTTGAAGCTCTCATTATTTCATCTTCACGAGCTTTTCCGATATCCTGGATATTTTGGACTGTTAGTTTAGTAAAATCACTTAAAATAAGACTGCTATTTTCGATACAATACTGTTTCACAAAAGAAAAAGCGTCTTTATCTCCATATATATTATGAAGTATTACATACCACAAATCAAGCAGCAGAGGAAAAAGAAGCTGTGTTAGGTGCTGGATGTAATTTGATAAAAGCTGTGGCGCATTAAATGCGAGAAAGGCATCGTACTGTTTGGCGTCTTTTAAATAACGATGATCAAGAAACATCATTTGATTTGGTTGGTCAGGATTTCTAAGATATCGTGGTGCTGTTTCGGCATTTGCGATACTTCTTAATGCAATATCCAGAAAGAAATGCCTTGAAAAGACGTTTGGCATCTTTAAGACATTGAGAAATTCCTTTAAAAGAGTATTTCCATCTAAGGCTTTAAGCCTTGACAGATAATTATCATCGGCATTTTTCTCTGGCAAATCAAATGCTGTATAAACTCTCTGGATATAAGTAAATGTATCAGCAGCAAAAAAATATTGTGCAGCGTTAGCGAAAGTAAAAAGAGCTGGTGTTTCGCTTTTATCTTCTTTTAAAAGATTCTGATGGTTGTAAATATGCTTCAAGACAGTATTGTATTTAGCCAAAATAGATATTGTCTGACGCGGACTGATTGTATTTAAGGAATTAATATATTTGTAAAAATTAAAGATATCGTTTTCATAAAAAGCAAAAAAGCCGAACTCCGCAAAATAAGGTGAAAGAGACAGCCTCTTTTTGTTTGGATTTTTTTCTGATTTTCGAATAAAGCATTGTTCATACGGCATACGAGAAATATAACTTCTAAAAAATGAATTTTTTGAAAATTTTGCATAGCGATTAGTGTATTGGGCAGAGATAGAAGCAAATGATTTATCATCTTTACTATCTTTATCGCCTGTATCATTATCACATCCGTAATATTGTTCATGAAATCTACCGGAAAGTTTAATATAGTTTTGGGAATCTTTGGGCGCAAAAATATAGAAGCTCTGAGTGACACAGTAGTTCATCAAGGCTATTTTAATCAGATCAGAGAAGCCTTCATTATAGCGAATATTATAAGGAACACTAGAATTAGCTGGTTTATGGGTGTTAAAGTGAACCTCTCCGAAAAAAGATTCATTATGCGGTCCCTCGTCAGTGAGAAAGCTATGATACAGTTTACAGCTTGCCAAAATTTGTTTAAAGAGTGCAAAGAAAGTTTCGAAAACAGGAGCTGAGGAATATTCCGATGAAATAAGCTCTGCTTTGCTTAAAAGTTCGTCGATGTTGATATGATAAAAATACTTCAATCTGTAATAGCTTTTATCATAATTCCACCCATTTTTTGAAGAAATATCAGTGTTGGCTGAAGTGGTCTTTTTGACGTTGGAAATTTCCATATAATTTCTCTCCTTTTATATATTGGTAAAAATGCACATAATAATTTAAATAAAGAAAAATACAGATATTATAATATCATTTTTAAACTAAATGTGCAATAAAAAGGCTTGAGTACCCTATATAATAATTTAAAATCACATTATATAATTATTCATGTAGTAAAGAGAAATGCCCGGAAATTGAAGAAAAAATTTTTTCGATAAACCCAAATAACGTTTTAAAGGTAGGGGTGAAGAAATTCTTTTCTTTGAAAATGTAAATATTCGGGCGCACAACCAAAGGAGGAACAAGATGAGATTAAACCTTGGAGATTCAGTGGATGGTATTAAGGACGAGGGAAGAGTGGTGATGGAAATTGTTGAGCACGACGTTCAAGGTTCGGAGGTTACTCAAGAGCACTTGAATGGATTTGGAGAACAGCATTCGACACAAAGTTGTACTCCTATGCAGATACAGCATCACGGAAATCCTGAGTCATCGTCCAGCTATGTCAATAAGCTATTTTCCAGCTGTAGCAATGAGCCATTGAATGGAATATTACCGAACTACGGAAGTGAGTCATTGCAAAGTTATAACAAAGAGCCAGTACCGGAGTCATTACTAAGCCAGAGTAGGGAGTCTTTGACGAGACATAGTGTTGACCTATCATCGGATTCCTTGGCAAGTTGTACCAATGATGCGTCATTTCCACATATGGTCTATCAGATACCTGATACACTTAAACAGAAGATAGAAGCTGCCCAAATAGATATTTGGAAAAAAGAGAAGCTCGCGTCGATACAGAAAGACATTGCTGAAGAAAGAAAGAGTCGGGAAACTTTTAGATATAACAAATTGCTGAGAGATAACGATGGTAGCTTTTTTGCTTATGCAAGAGTACGTAACGCTATGATTGAAAAGAAAATTTTTAATTTTTCTGACCCAATTTTACGTATTTGTAAGAGCACAGCCGGGGATAAGGGGGTTTACTGTCTCAGTTTAAAGATCATGGAAAGAAAGGAAGCGATTTTTCTTTTGCAGAATAAGTGTGGAGATAGTGCATATCTAAAGAAAAAAGTGCATAACCAAGGAGGCGTGGTATATATTGAAAAAACTACAGTAGAAAGAAAATTTTGGGAGCAGTTTTGGACTTTGTGTAAGAATGAGCAGGAAAAAAATAATCCCAATCCTGTGGTTTTTCCAATACGTTATGGATGGTGCATAGTTGATGAAAAATTACAGTTTTATAAGAAAGGAGAGTGTACGCTGTGGGAAGAAATAATTGCTTTAGCGAAATAGATCCAATTCCAGTTTTTCTTGCAATTTACGGAAAGATCAGATTTGTTGTTTCCGTTAAGGGCATTTCAATAGAACAGGGTATTGTTTTAGTTGCAGACAATGAACAGAAGGCTGCACAGTTCATGATTCGTTTTTGCCAGGTGTTTGACAATACAATCATATATAAAAGTTGGAATGCGAAATCTCAAAGTCCTGATAATTATTTTGTTGGATTCATGTTATCGAGGGGAAGAAAGACACAGCATATAGAAGACTTCTTGATGGAAAAAGAATTTCTTCCTGTAGTTATTACGGGGGGAATTTTACCAGATTCATTGAGGACAGATTCGTATGTGTTACGCATTACAGAAGCAACTATGAATACATTGGAGAATCCTAAGATACTGCAAACCATATGGAATGTAGGTGATAAATGCACTCGTAATATCGAATATCTGTTAGAAAGAATAAACAGTGTAGGACAAGAATGTTCGAACATATATATCCGAGAAGAACGGAAAAATCTGTATTTGGGACTCATCTTATGTGGAAATTTGTTTTTCCATGAGCTGAATAACTTTATAACAACGGATCTGAGCAGTGACTTATGGTGTACATATGGAAGCCGGGTAGAGGAACTGCTGTGTTCAATGGATGACTATGCAGGAGGAATAGATGTTGTGACAGCGATAGTAGAAGCAATCTGTGATTATATTGCTTCTGATAAGAGTATTGCTGTAATTGACAGAGAGTATGTTACAGAGGACGATATAGAGTGCATTGATAGACAGGATTGTATTCTCTATGATGAACTGTATTACTATATTCCACAATGTTTGTTTGCGAAGATGTGCAAAGATCTTTTAGGAATCTGGTCAATATGTGAATTAAAAAAGCAGGCTTGTAATTTGAATATGCTGGAATCAGATAATTCTGCTGACTACACATGTAAAATTACAGTAAACACTGGTACAAACAAAAGACGAATCCGTTTTTTGAAATTTATAAAAGATGGTTTCTTAAATGAATATAGTGAAGGATTGGAAGGAATTTATATCAATAGGAATGAGGAGAACGCAGATGCATAGATTTATTGGTGAAAGAACAGGAAAGGAAGTTATAGTAAGCAACAATGCAGAGAATCAGCATATTTTAGAGTTGGGGATTTCAGGAACGGGGAAGTCTGTCCGTATGGCTGGCATTGAACTGGAACGAGTGCGGTCAGGAGAGACTGTCATTGCCATTGATACGAATGGCAGACATTATGGAATGCCGTTACCATATACCAATATTATCGAAGTATGTGGGGAAGGATTGGGCCTGGATTTCCTTTCGTCTATTAATCCGGCAGGGAATCGAATTGTAGAAATATCATACATAGCGGATTTGCTTTCTCGTGGACAGAATTTGGGAACAAGACAAATGAATGCTTTGCGTCAAGCAATAGATGCAGCAAGCAAAGTAAGAGAAATGTATGAATCGGATATGTCTGCAATCGGAGAGATGCTAAAGGAGCAGGGAAACGCTGTTGCTGATGGTGTATACAGCCGATTATGGGACATTTTTGAAGGCGGATTTTTTCGGAATAATGCCAAGACATTTCAGTTTGGAAAAATAAATATTCTGTCTTTCAAGGGGATAAATCCATCTACGCAGAGAACGCTTATCGAAGTTTTTGTAGGAGCTTTATGGAAAAAGCTGAGAATGAATGATTCACATGCTATACAATATGATATAACTCTGACAGTTGATGAAGTACAGAACCTGTCTATGTCGAAAAATTCTGTCTTGTTTGAGCTGCTTACAGAAGCGAGAGCATATGGCTTAAAGCTTCTGTTGGCTACGCAGTCGATGAGCGTGTTTAACAAAATGCAAATTTCTGCATTGAATCAATGTGCAACCAAACTACTGTTTAAGCCAGCGTCAAATGATACAGTAAATCTTTCCAAAATGCTAAATGGAAACAATAATAAAATTTGGACGAAAATTTTGGAAGATCTCAAGGTAGGCGAGGCAGTTGCTGTAGGAACATTAGCCTGCAATGGAAAGGACATAGCAGGTCCTGTCATTACTACTATGTCACTGGAAAGACTGACAGAGAGGAGAGCTTTACATGAATAAAACAGTCCATGTTCCAATCTACGAAAAGGCAGCTCTTACGATTGAAGAAGCGGCGGAGTATAGCAATATCGGGCAAAATCGACTTAGCACATTGTTGAAAGAACCACGTTGTACATTTGTACTCTATGTAGGCAAAAAGAAGCTGGTGAAACGTCGAGAGTTTGACCAGTTCATATCGAAGAGCATCCAGATTTAGTATAGGATAACTGCACAAGAGGTGTACAAAAGAGCCCTGATGTGATATAATTCATGCGTATCGGGGCTCTTTTGCATGAAAAGGAGCGCGATTATAATAGGAAAAGATTTAAAAGGACGGGAACTGGGAAAAGGAATTTCTCAGGAAAAAAGTGGATTATATTCAGCTCGATATGTAGATAAATCGGGTACAAGAAAGCATAAACGATTTAAAAAGTTGCAGGAATGCAGAAAATGGATGGCAGATTCTACCTATATAGATGAGCACAGTGATATTTCCGTACCAGCAGATATGCTGGTTGATAATTGGTTTGATTACTGGATCGGTATTAAAAAGAAAACAGTGCGATATAATACTGTAAGAAATTATCGGGAAAGATATGAACACAATATTCAACCAGTAATTGGGAAAATGGTGTTAGCAGAGGTGAAACCTTTACACTGTCAACTGATTTTTAATCGAATGTCAGAAGACGGGTATAGGACAAGTACGATATACCAGACGAGAATAGCACTTTTCAATATGCTTGAATTTGCCAGAGAGAATGATGTAATCTGTAGAAATCCATGTAAACGGTCAGTTAAGAGTGATGTGGGAAAACCATCTCAGAAAAAAACAGCTTTGACAAAGGAGATACAGAGAATATTTCTGGAAAATGCAACAGGACAGAGTTATGAAAACCAATACCGTTTTGTTTTACAAACTGGTCTCAGAACTGGAGAAATGGTAGGATTGAAGTGGGAGGATATTGATTTTTCCAAGAAAACTATGAGTATTCAAAGGAGTATGGAATTTCGGCATTCTACTGGAGAATGGCGAGTTGGTGAACCTAAGAGTAAATCTGGCTATCGTATAGTTCCATTAACCGATGAAGCTATTTCCATTTTAAAAGATCAGAAGAGAAAAAATAGCAATATTAAAGTGATTCCAATGGAATGGAGTGAATTTGTATTTCTTTGCAGAAAGGGAACACCTGTAAAAAACAGTACATATGATACAGCATTGTTTAAAATATGTGATAAGGCAGGGATTCCTCATTTTTCAATGCACATACTGAGACACACATTTGCGACCAGATGTATTGAGGCAGGAATGAAGCCAAAGACATTGCAAGTTCTTCTTGGACATTCAAATATTGGAATTACCATGAATTTATATGTCCACACCACCGAGGAAGAAAAACAAAAAGAAATTGACTTGGTGGCAGATGCTTTGAAGGTGATTTGAGCCGAATGGGACAGAAATGGCCCACAAAATGGCCCACCTGATATTAGAAAGTGTCTGGAAATACCGTAAAATCAATATATTTGAAAGGACGAAAATAAAAAATGAAACTAGGAATTGTAGGACTTCCTAACGTAGGAAAAAGTACATTATTTAATTCACTGACAAAGGCCGGAGCAGAATCAGCAAACTATCCGTTCTGTACCATCGACCCAAACGTAGGTGTTGTAACAGTGCCGGATGAGAGACTGAACCTTCTTGGCGATTTCTATAAATCCAAGAAAGTGACACCTGCAGTTATCGAGTTCGTTGATATCGCAGGACTTGTAAAAGGCGCATCCAAGGGTGAAGGACTTGGAAACCAGTTCCTTGCAAACTTCCGTGAGGTAGATGCTATCGTTCATGTTGTAAGATGCTTCGAAGATTCCAATGTTGTCCATGTAGACGGAAATAT
>JABLTO010062563.1_pt1 | contig 19841 bp, 18 predicted proteins | sample 7160091 | NCBI WGS metagenome assembly JABLTO01 (sample SAMN14651225, study PRJNA627086) | human gut metagenome | isolation source: feces | host: Homo sapiens
GCTTGCCTGCCGAGGTTGTTATCTTAAGTGCAGGCGCTGCGGGTGCGGGGTTATAGTTGGGGTCTGCTGCGCCGCAGCGTGTGCACTTGCCGTTTTTGTAGCTGTGAGTATGTGCGTTTTTAAAATGAATAGTCGAATTCTGAAGAGCATAATTAATGTGACCTATGTTTTCAATCTCCTGCCATTGCTCATTAGTTCCCAAATAATAAACATCCTTTAACGCATCGCAGCCATTGAACGCCAAATCTCCAATGCTCTTTACGCTTGCTGGAATTGTGATGCTGTTAAGTGCTTTGCAGTGATAGAAAGCACTATCTCCGATTTTCACAATGCCATCTGGGATCACAATGTTTGTCAAGCTTTCGCAGGCAAGAAATGCGCTGTCGCTGATGGTCTTGATGCTGCTTGGCAGTGTGACGCTGCTGAGGTGTTTGCACTCTTGGAACACCATACCACCAATACTTGTAACACTTTTCGGAATAACAATGCTCTCCAGTCCGCTTCTATTAAATGCACTGACTTCAATTTTAGTTACGCTGTTTGGTATTGTGATCTGCTTTAGCCGCCAACAGCCGCAAAACACAGAATCTTCAAGTACAGCTAGACCGTTAGGGATATTAATAGTTTCTAACTCGCAGTCCGAAAATGCACAAGGGCCAATATATTTTACACCGTCTGGAATTTTTAAGCTTGTTATGTCACATCCATCAAACGCAAAGCTGCCAATACTTGTAATACTGTCCGGTATAGTCACATCCCTCAGATTATAGCAGGAATGAAACGCATCATTTCCAATGCTCGTAACTCCCTTACTTATAACAACTTTCTCTATTGATGCTAAAAAATCCACCCATGGAGCATCATAATCGTTTAGATAATCATAGTCCTCCATCGCACCCGAACCGCTAATTGTCAGCACGCTGCCGTCAAGCCTCCATGTAACATTATCACCGCACTTGCCGCTGGTGGGTGTCGAATCGGCAAACGCTCCGACGGGGAGCAGCGTGACCACTAGACACAGTACGAGAAAAACGCTTAGAATTTTCTTTCTCATCTTTTCCTTCTCCTTATATTAATAAAAATCGCCGCATATAACAGCCGGTGTATATCCACCGTTGATTGATTGTATCACGATTTCATATGCACAACGGTGCAGGCAGCATAATTAGTAAGGTTATGTGCATATTTTGCACTTTTGCTTGCGCTGTCAAGGAGAAACACTCTGTAAAAAGACGAAAAACGCCCCCGTGGAGACACGGGGGCGTTGTGGGTTTATCTTGCCGGATTTACTTTGCGGTTATTGATACGGGGTAGCTGTAGGCCGAGGGGATGGCGAAAGTGCCGTTATACAGTGCAACGGCCTGCACCTTGTAGTAATACTTCTTGCCCGCCTTGACATTCTTGTCGATGTAGCTCGTATTCTTGGTCTCGTTGAGGAAGTAGTAGGTCTTGCCGTCGGTCGAGACGAACACCCAGTAGAGCTTTGCGCCGGAAACGGAGTTCCATGTGATCTTCGGATCGCCCTTGTAGGTGGTGATCTTAAGCGTCGGCGCCTTGGTGGAGACCCACACGAAGTCGGAGTTGCTGTAGACGGATGCGTAGTTGTTGCCGTTTACGACCTTGACGGCCTTGACCTTGTACCAGTAGCGCTGTGCAATTGTGGTGGAATTATTGGTGTAGGTGGTCTTGGTCGTGCTGTCGTAGTACTTGTAGTTCGTGCCGTCGGTCGAGCGGTAGATCCAGTACTTATCGGCACCCTTGACCGAATTCCAGCTCAGCTTCGGCTTGCCTGCCGAGCGTGTGAGCGTCAGCTTCGGAGCTGCGGGCTTGCAGCGGATGCTCCTCGTGTTGCTGTACACGGAGGCGACATCCTTGCCGTCGACGGCCTTGACCGCCTTGACCTTGTAGTAATACAGCGTGCCGACATTGGTCGCATTGTTGGTGTAGCTGGTTTTGCTCGTCCTGTCGTAGTACTTAAAGTTCTTGCCGTCTGTCGAGCGATAGATCCAGTACTTATATGCGCCGTCAACGGAGTTCCAATATATCTTCGGGTGGCCGGAGACGGTGGTTATCTTGAGTGCGGGGGCGGCGATGTACTTCGGATCCGCTGCGCCGCAGCGGGTGCACTTGCCGCTCTTGTAGCTGTGGCCGAGGGCCTTAGTGTAGGTGTCCTTGTAGCTGTCGCCGCAGGCGCAGGTGTGGGTGGTGTAGCCATCCTCGGTGCAGGTCGGTGCGGTAACGGCGGTCGTGTAGCTGTGAGTGTGCTCCTCAAAGTGTACGGTCGCCTTGTCGAGCGCCGTGTTGGTGTCCTTGACGATCTCCACTGCGTTCCACTGTGCAGAGGTTCCTTTGTAGTACACATCGGAAAGGCCGGTGCAGTTATAAAACGCTTTGCCCTCAATGCTCTTGACGCTGCTCGGGACGGTAACGCTCTTAAGGCTCGTGCAGTCGTTGAAGGTTCCGTAGCTTATGGTTGAAACGCCGTTCGGCATAGTGGCGGTCTTAAGTGCGGTGCACTGATTGAATGCGAAATGCGACACGCTGATAACACTGTCGGGAACGGTGACGCTCTCAAGATTTTTGCAGGCGTAGAACGCTGCGTAGCCAATGGTCTTGAGGCCGTCGGGGATCGTCACACTCTTGAATTGGCTTCCATGGAACGCATCGTTGTTTATGGTCACAACGCTGCTCGGGATAGCATATGCGGCATCGGTCTTGCCTGCGGGATAGGCAATAAGGACGGTTTTTTCCTTGTTGAGCAGAACGCCGTTTTCCGAGGAATAAGTGCCGTTTTCCGCTGCTGCATTGATGCTCTCAAGAGCGGTGCAGCCGAAAAACGGGCCGTACCCGATCTCGGTAACGCCGCTCGGAACGGTGATGCTCTTAAGGCTCGTGCAGTTTTCAAACGCTTCCTGACCGATGGTTTTCAGGCTGCCGGGGAGCGTGATGCTCTCAAGCGCAGTACAGCTTGAAAATGCGCAAAAGTCGATGGTCTCAAGGCTCTCCGGAAGCACTACGGTCGTAAGCGCCGTACAATTATCAAACGCCCCTGCACCGACAGTGGTAACGCCCTGTTCGATGACGAGCTTGGTTATCTGGTCTTTAAAATCATCCCAAGCCGCATACCAAGTGCAATCGCTCATTTCTCCGCTGCCGGAGATGGTGAGCGTGCCGTTGTCAAAGACCCATGCGATGTTGTCGCCGTCCGTGCCGCTTATGGGCTCGGAATCGGCAAAGGCCGCCGGAAGCAGGGTCAGCACAAAGCACAGTGCCAAGACGAAGCTGAGTATTCGTTTTTTCATGTTTCTCCTCCTGTGTAAATTGTTTCTCCGTTTCGGTGTCAATACACCTTGTGGGTTTATAGTACCACATTTGCATTTCCTTGCCAAGAGCCGACGGCAAAAAATCCCCCGCAGAAACACGGGGGACGAAAAAAATCACAGCATTTTAATGCCCTTGACGGCGAGCATGAGACCCATGGTGATGATGAGGACGGTGCTCACTTTGAGGATGTATTTATTATATTTTCGTGTCAGCGCATCGCCGAGCAGGCCGAACACGAGCATGCAAACGCTAGTACCGAGGCCGAACACGAGCATCAGCGCCGCACCCTTGACGGCCGAGCCTGCCGAGGCGGCGAGAAACCACATTGACGACAGCATGCCGCAGGGCATCACGCCCGTCAGAAGCCCGACTATAAACGGCGTTCCGTGAAACCCGCAGGGCGAGTTTAAGCCCGGGCGCAGACGGCGCAGGAACGGCACGCCCCACATGCGAAGTCCGATGAGCACGACCAAAAGCCCCGCCACGATGAACACGGCGCTTTTTAGCTGCATGCTGAAAATGATATAGCTGCCCGCTGCGCCGAAAATTAGCCCCATGACCGTATAGCCGACGATGCGGCCGCCGTTATACGCAAGGGCGTTGTGCTGCGTGAGCATGATGCCGCCGCACATGCCGATGCAGTGCACGCCGCCGAGTAGCCCCGTCAGAAACACGAGCCCCAGCGACATTCCCTCGCCGACTTCGGGCATGCTCACCGCCTGCGTTAACGCCGTCAGCGCAAGGTACAGCGCTGCGATGCAAGCAATGTCGAACAAATTCCACAGCAGATTTTTTCTGCCCCTGCCGATGGGGAAGCCGTGCTTTGCAAGCGCCGCTTCTATCTCCGCTTCGCTGACCCTTTCGGGGTCAAATTCGACGGCGACCTCGCTTTTTACATAGCTTGCCCTGACCGAATTTACACCGTCAAGGCGCTTTAAGATGCGGGCGATATCGTAGGTGCAGTTCGGGCAGACGATGCCGTCGACCTTAGCTTCAAATGTGCTCATTTTGCCCTCCCCGTCGGTCTGTCGAACGCATGCGCAAGCTTTGCGGCCAGCCGTTCGGCGACATTCGGTCTGCGCTCAAACGGCGGGTAACCGGCATCATCGAGGGCGGCAAAAATTTGCGCCTCCGTGACGATATCCGGGTCAAAGCGCACCGTGACGAGCGACTTAAAATACTCGACATCGGCGTCGATGACGCCCCGCAGCTGCAAAAGTGTGCAGATGATAAGCTCCGGACACTGTGCGCAGTACATGCCCTTTACATAGGTTTTCAGCGTTTTTTCTTCCACCGTTTGCGCTCCTTTCTGCCGTTTTGGAGTTTGAGTGAGTTAAACAAAACACCGATCGAACTCAGCGACATGGAGGTCGCACAAATTGACGGGTGCAGCACTCCGGCGGCGGCAATCGGGATGCTCAGGGCGTTGTACACAAGCGCCCAGCGGAGGTTTTGGTTCACGACCCGCATGGTTTTTTCCGAGAGCCCGAACACCTCGGGCAGCTTCTTTAAGTCGCCCGACGGCAGGAGTATGCCCGCCGATTCGATGGCGATGTCCGAGCCGCTGCCCATGGCGACCGAGCAGTCGGCACCTGCGAGTGCGGGCGTGTCGTTCACGCCGTCGCCGACCATGCAGATGGTGCGCCCCTCGGCTTTCAGCCGGGCGATGATATCCGCCTTTTCCGTGGGCAGGACACTGGCCTTGACATTTTCTATCCCCGCTTCGGCGGCAATATCCCGAGCGGTCTGCTCGTTATCGCCGGTGACGAGCCACACCTGCCTGCCGCTTGCCTTGAGCTTTTCGACAACTTCCCGTGCCTCGGGCTTTATGACATCGGCGACCCGAAGAAGCCCCACGAGCACGCCGTCATACGCCGCGCAGACCTCGGTGCCCGTGCCGTCGGGCAAGCAGGCCGCATCCACGCCGTTATCGGCGAGAAATCGCCTGCTGCCGCAGATGAGCGCTTTGCCGTTTACGCTGCACTTAATGCCACGGCCTGCGACCGCTTCAAAATCAGTTATCGGCTCGGGCGCAAAGTCGCCGAACACGCTTTTTGCGTGGGCGACAACCGCCTTGGCGACCGGGTGGTCGGACATGGCCTCGGCGGAGGCGACAAGGTGCAAAAGCGCCGTCTCGTCCATGCCGTTTAAGCTTAAGATTTCCGTTACCTCGGGGCTTCCCTTGGTTATCGTGCCGGTTTTGTCGAACACGACCGTGTCGGACTTGCGGGCATTTTCGATGAACCTGCCGGAGCTATATAGCACGCCGTTTTCGGCGGCGGCGCCGGAGGCGACCATGAGCGCCGTGGGTGTGGCTAGTCCCAAGGCGCAGGGGCAGGCGACCGACAGCACATCGCAGCAGGTCACGAGCGCCTTTTCAAGGTCGTGCGGCCTTAATTTTTTAAACCACAGCGCAAAGGTCGCCGCAGCGGCGGCAACGACGGCGGGTACGAACCAGCCCGCAACGGAGTCCGCAAATTTTTGCACCGGCGCTTTTTCGCACTGCGCCCGCCTGACGGCGGCGACTATCTGCTGCAAAACGGAGTCCTTGCCCAGCCCCTCGGCGGTCACCTTGGCTGCGCCCGCACGGCACAGGCTGCCGCCGATGACCTTGTCGCCCGGGTGCTTGTCAACGGGCAGGCTCTCGCCGGTGAGCATCGATTCGTCAACGGCGCAGTCGCCCTGCATTATCGTTCCGTCAACGGCGATGCGCTCGCCCGCTCGGGCGAGGACTATATCGCCGTACACGATGCCGTCCACGGGCTTTTCCGTAACCGCACCGTCAACGAGCACGGCCGCCGTTTTGGGCTGGAGGTGCAAAAGCTTGCGTATTGCGCCGTTTGCCTCGCCGGCTGCCATCTGCTCGATGTATTTGCCGAACAGAATCAGCGACAGCAGCACGCCGTCCGAGCCGAAATAGAGTGTGAAATTGTTCTTTCTCGTAAATGCGACATGGCTGCTGTACAGGTAAATGAGCGTTGAGGACAGCGAGATGAGCGTGTCCATGCCGAAGCTGCGGTTGCGCAGGTCACGCAGTGCGCCCTTGTAAAAATACCTGCCCGGGCCGAATTGCAGCGCCGTCGCAACGGCAAACTGCGCCTTGGGGTGCAGCTCCAGCATCAAGAGCGAGGTCGCCGCCGCAGAGCCTATGAGCTTTTGCAGCAGCTCCATGCGCTTATCAAGCTCCTGATCTAAGTCGCCGCCACGGCGCTCGCCCGCCGTGACCGTGCAGCCGCAGTCTGCGCACGCAGCAACAAGCTCCCGTGCCTGAATGTCAATAGGCCACAGGCACACCGTTATCTTGCCGCCCGAAATCGTCACCGACTTCACGCCGAACACCGAGCTCAGCGCAGCGCAAAGCCCCTCGGGGATCTCCCCCGCCGGTATGAGCTCCTGCTCCTCTATGGGGACACGAAAGCCCGCCTTTTTAACGGCGGCGGCAATCATCGCAATGTCCGTCACGGTCTCGTCATACGAAACGGCGACGGTCGAGGCAGCGAAGTTTATCTCCGCACGGGCTACTCCCTTTTGCGCCGAGATGACCTTGCCTAATCTGCGCACACAGGCGGCGCACTCCATATCCGAAATCTTAAGCGATATATCCGTCATGCCGTATCACCTCATACGAAAAACAGGAGAAGCGGCAGCCTCTCCTGTTCGATCTTATTCTTCTTCTGCCGCCTGAGCTTCGAGCTCCTTGCGATTTTTGTTTGCGAGGATGAACGCCGGCGTCGACATGACGGGGAGAATAAACAGCAGCGCCCAGTCTATCCAGTTGATGCCCTGAAGCCACTGACCCTCGTGCATAACGCCCTTGTTGAGCTTGAAGTAGTTGTAGTTCCATGCGCCCCAGACATCGGTCGTGGGCTTCCACAGATGCACCTTCAAAAATGCGGCGCTGGTGATGATGCCCTCGGCCATGACGAGCCATGTCGCCGAGGCACGCTTGTTTTTCGTGAGAAATGTGCTGATAGCCGGCATGACATATACGGCGAGATTTATCGCCAGCAGCTGGAGCGGAATTTTGTACTTCCACCTGAACGCCTGATAGAAATGGTCGCCGTCATGCGCAAGCGTTGCGCCCAGCACCATCATGTTCGCCAAACCTACCGAAGCTGCGGTCTTGTCATCCATACGGGTGCTCAAGAACTTTGCTTCCTTTTTAAGATCAAAGCCCATTTTTTCGTCCTCCGTAATTATAATTTACCGCTTGGTAAATATAAAATACCGCATTGTGGTCGATTTGTCAATACTCAATCGTCTGCGGCTTCACATCTGGGTCGTGGGAGCAGAAAACGCCCACGCATTTGGGGTCTGCCTGCATCGTTTTGAGCCACTCGATGGATTTTTTCTGCCGCTTACGGGCAAAGCCGTAGCCCGGGATAACGAGATCGTCGATGTTGCGCTGCGAGAAAGCGACATCGGAGGCGAGGATCGCAAATTCGTTGCCGTAAATGCCGTCGGCGGCGTTTACAAAGCGGCCTGACGGTGCTTTGTTTATCATGACCGCCATCTGCCCGTCGGTGTGGCCGGGACAGGCGATGCACAGCACGCTGTCGTCCCCGAAAAGGTCGAAGCCTCGGCCGATAGGCCCCTGCGCCGTGCCGAAATAAAACGGGCGCTCGATCATGTCCTTAAACGGCATGAAGGTGTCCCACACCTGACGGATGCGGTAGACCGTGCGGCACGACCAGAAATACTCATGCTCTGCCATGACGATGCGCTTTGCCCTGCCGGCAAAGTCCTTGACGGCGCAGGTGTGGTCAACATCGTTGTGGGTGATGAGCACAAGGTCAATATCCTCGGGGCTCAGCCCCATCGCCGCAAGCTGCTCGACTGCGGTCTGACCCTTTTCGACCTGCGGGTGGTAAAAGTCCCGCAGGTACTTGGGCATGACATCATTGCAGTCAGCCGACAGCCCTGTCTCGACCAGAATTTTGCCGTGCACGGGGTGCTCGACGAGATACACGCTCACAGGGAGCGTCACCCGCTTTAAGGCGCTGTCTTTTATATACGCCATGTTCGCCGGTATCGTTATCGTTCCGCAGTGCAGAATATGAATTTTGATTGCATTCTTATCCATGTCTGTATCGTATCACAAGTTTACCAATTGGTCAATAAAGGGGATATAAAAAAGCACGCTGAGCGTGCTTTTAAGAGACTTTGAACATATCCTGTGCGGGGGCTTCGTGGAAAAGGGTGAATTTTTCGGCCTTGGGCAGGTCGTGGCCGAGGTCGGTGAGCTCTAAGCGGACGGACTTGCCGCCGGGGGCGCTGAAGGTGAACGCCATCTCGCCGGTGAGATCAAAGCTCAGTTTGCCGTTTTGCTCGGTGCAGCCGAAAATGACCCTCACGGCATCGACCGGACACTTGTCGGTCTCGGCAACGCACTTAACGCCCGAGTCGGGGCTTGCCTCGACACCCAGAAGCTCGGCGGCGTACAGCGACGCACGGTAGCCGATGGTAAGGCCGGGGCACTCGTGGCCGTGGAACTCGGCGCACTTTTTCCAAAGCTCGTTATTTATCATATCATTTCCTCCTCAGTACGGAACAATAACTCTTATTCCCTTGTGCTCGATGATATCGACACGCAGGTCGTAGACTGCCTGAATGGTCTCGGGCGTGACGGTCTCGACCCCGCCGAAGGAGAACACCTTGGCGTCTTTTACGAACAGGAAGCGGTCGCAGTGGCGCATGGCCAAATTGAGGTCGTGAATGACTATCGCAGCGCCGATGTTTTGCTCCTGCGCAATGTCACGGATGACATGGAGCATCTCGTGCTGATTATTCGGGTCAAGGCTGCTCGTCGGCTCGTCGAGCAGCAGATACTTCGGCTGCTGCACGAGTGCACGGGCGAGCATGGTCTTTTGAAGCTCGCCGCCGGATAATTCGTCGAGATACCTCGACTCAAGGTGCCGCAAATTGAGCATATCGAGCACCTCGGCGACGATGCGCTCATCCTCGGCGGTGACGCCCCATTTGATATAGGGCTTGCGGCCCAAAAGCACCGCATCAAACACCAGCGTATGCGTCGGCTGGGTGTTCTGCGGCACATATGCGACCGACTGCGCAAGCGTTCTGCGCTGCATATGCTCGATGCTCTGGCCGTCAACCGAAACGCTGCCGGAGGTGGCGGGATTTATCCTGTCGATGCACTTAATTAGAGTGCTTTTGCCTGCGCCGTTATTGCCGAGCACCGCCATGAACTGGCCCTGCTCGAGGTGAAACGACACATCATCGAGTATCTTTCTGCCGTTTTTTGAATAGGCAAAGGAGAGGTCTTTAACTTCAAGCACGCTTGCTGCCCCCCTTGAAAAGAAGATACAGGAACATGGGCGCACCGAGGAACGAGGTTATGGCGCCGATGGGCAGAATGACGGGCGAGATGACCGTGCGGGCGACCAAGTCGCCGCCGAGCATGAGCACCGCTCCCATGAACGCCGAGCCCGGGATGAGCCATGTGTAATTTGACCCGACGAGCCTGCGCACGATGTGCGGTGCGCACAGGCCGATGAAGCTTATAAGCCCGATATACGACACGACGGTCGCTGCAACGAACGAGCAGGCGAGGATGTTTATGACCCTCGTTCTGCCGACATTCACGCCGAGGGAAACGGCGGTGTGCTCACCGGCGGCAAGGGCGTTGTAGCTCCAGCGGTTGAGGATGAAATACACCGTGAACACCGCAACGACGGCGGTTATGACGAGAATATCGCTGCGAGTAGTGCTGCCGAGATCGCCGAAGGTCCAGAACACGAACGACGCAAGCTCCGTTTCGCTCGCAAAATACTGCAAAAGCGTGGTCGCACCGGAAAAAAGCGCACTGAGCGCAACACCGGCGAGCACCATTGCCTCGGGGCCGATGGCACGCAGCTTCGACAGGCCGAGGATGATGACGGAAACCAGCATACTGCTTACAAATGCACAGACCGACACCAGAACGGAGTCGGCAAGTCCCGCCGTGCCCGCTCCGAGCACCATTATTGCAAACGCTGCGCCGAAGCTTGCGCCCTGCGAAATGCCCAGTGTGGATGCCGAGGCAAGGGGGTTATTGAGTATCGCCTGCAAAATGCAGCCGGTCACGCCGAGCCCCGCTCCGCAGACGACGGCGGTGTATATCCTCGGCAGGCGCACGCCCTGCACGACGGCGTTTATACGGCTGTCAGCCGTGCCGAAAACGCCCCGTACAAGCTCTGCGACCGAGGTCGAATAAGACCCGCACTTCAACGAGATCAGCGCAAACACCAAAAGCAGCACGGCAAGCGCCGCAAGCACGAGGATGTTCTTATATTTATTTTTGGTGTATGCGCTGTCTGTTTGCATCTTTTTCTCCGTTTACTTTGTGATATCAACCGGTCCGAAGCTGTAGCCGGCTTCGTTGAGCTCTTTATAGAAATCATCTGCGCCGAGGAACATTTTGAAGATCTCGTTTGCCTTTGCGACGGGATCAACATCGGAAAACGCCTCGGGGTAGATGACCGTTGCCATGTAGTACATATCCGCAAGCGCAAGCTCGACATTCGTTGCGCAGAAGCGGAAGCTTATCTGCGAAAACACTCTGTTTTCCTTGACGGCGGTCAGGCTGTTGTAGAACGCCGGGTTTTCCGCATACTGTTGTTTTACCAGATCGAGGTTGCTCATGTCAACAAAAATATAATCGGGGTCTACCTTGAGCACCTGCTCGATGTCCATGTCGAAGGCACCGGACTTGCCGGTGGCATCGGCGATGTTATTTGCCTTGAGCTCGGCAAGCGGGCCGTAACCGGCCTCGGTGCCCTCAAAGCCGTGAGCGCCCTTAAAGGAAACGCCGGAGACATACACGGAGGGAGCCTTGTCCTTGTCGACCTTTGCGACACGGTCGGCGATATCCTTTTTCATCGCAGTGAGGTAATCGGTGAGCTCCTTGGCTCTGTCCTGCTTACCGTAGACCTCGCCGAGGAGATTTATCATATCAAACACCGCATCGTCCAGAATGCCCTCGACCATGGGGATGGTCACGACGGGGATGCCGGTTTTCTGCTGATAAGCGTCGGCAGTGTCCTTGTCCATTTGAGCAATGATGACATCGGGGTTGGCGGAGATTATCTGTTCGTCGTAGGTCTCGCCGTTGTTGCCGGTCTTGGGAAGCTTCTCCCACACATCCTGGTGCAGGTACGCAAAGGGCTTCTGAGCGCCCACGCCCAGCTCGTTTTCCTCAACGCCGACGAGAAGGTCGAGCGCATCCATGTAGGTGGTAAAGCGCAGCGAGCCCACGCCCACGCAGATGACGGACTTAACGGTCTCGGGGATGGTGACCTGCCTGCCGCAGGCATCGGTGACTACCCTGGTCTCGTCGTTTGTTTTGTTATCGTCGGTCGTGCCCCCGCAGGCGCACAGGGAAAATAGCATTGCAATGGCGAGCAATGCGGCAATGAGTTTTTTCATGCAAAATATCCTTTCAAAATGAATTTGTTAAGATTTTAATACACGAAAAGTCTCTCCGCAAGCCCCCCGGGGGGATAGAAATTCGTAAAAATTGCTTCCCCTGCGTAAGGGGAAGCAATAATTTTTACTTACGCCGTGCACGGATCTGCTCGATGGCACTGTGTGCATTTTTGAGGTGCTCGGAAAGCGGGATATCCGACTTGAACGGCAGCAGGAAGTTCGTTTTCTTGGCAAAGCGCTCGTGATTTTTGCGGATGTGCGCCTTGAGGTTTTCGTACTTGATGATGATGTCGTTTTCCTTTGCGAAGGCACGCAGCTTTGTAACGATTCCCGCAGAGTAGACAACATCGATGGTGAACACGCCGAAGAAAAAGCCCACGACGAACAAAAACTCAAGATTGTTGCCCAGCCACACCAGAAGCTTCGTCACCAGAGGGTGCAGCAGGAAATAATACGCTGCGCCGATGGCCGCCCAAATGGCCGAAAACAGCGGACAGATGATGCCGTTTAAGTTGCCCCAGTTGTTGCTGTAGTCCCACAGACGCAGGTTGTAGACCTTTAAGCTCACGATACCGGCAATGTACTCCACCGCCGTCATTGCGGCGGCCATCATGACGAGCACCGCTATCGTGCCGCCGGTCGTGGCGACAAGTCCGCTTTTTTCGCCGAAGTCGGCAAGCAGGTACAAAAAGCACAGGCCGAAGCCGTAAAGCGGAACATACGGCCCTACGCAGAAGCCCGGGTTTATCCACTTGTGCTCGGGATTGGAGTTAGACAGGAATTTGCGGAAGAGAACCTCCATCACCCAGCCGGCAAGCGAGCCGAGGAAGAACAGATAAGCAAGGTACAAAAATATCATTCATTCACCGCCACAGAAAGTTTATTACGCTATTTATATCAAAAAATACGGCCGAGGTAAACCCCTAGTTTGACGCATTTTGTCGAATTTTTTGTCATTTTGCCTCACTTGGCAAGGGAACATATTTGTTGTAATTTTTTAAATTGTATGTTATTCTACAATCGGAGGGATAAATATGGCCACTTTTACGAAAAAAGCTATCCGCAACGCTTTTCTGACCTTGCTCGACGAGCACCCCTTAAACAAGATCACCGTTAAGGACATCACCGATGCCTGCGGCATGACCCGCAACACCTTTTACTATCATTACGACGACATTCCCGCCCTCATCGAGGAGATATTCATAAGCGAGATAGACCGCATCATAAGCACCTATCCCTCGCTGGACTCCATTGAGGAATGTCTGCGTGTCGCCATGGGCTTTGCCGTGGAGCATAAGAAGGCTCTTTTGCATATATACAAGTCCTCGAACCGTGACATTTACGAAAATTATCTCTGGGAGATATGCCGCTACACCGTCACGACCTATATTGAGACCGCCTTCCCCGATGCGCCGTTGTCGGCCGAGGATAAGGATGCCATCATCCACTATCTGAAGTGCGGCTGCTTCGGCATGGTCATCGACTGGATGAACTGCGGCATGAATGATGCCACCCGTCAAAGGCTCCTGCGCATCTGCGAGCTCAAACGTGGCATGGCAGGCGAATTAGTTAACCGAAGCGTTAAAAAGTCCACCTAGGGGCGAATTGAAATGAACGAAAAAAACGGCGGTATAAATTCCGCCAGAATGGGGCAGATGCCGGAGGGCAAGCTGCTCCTTACGCTTGCAGTGCCGATAATGCTGTCGATGCTCGTGCAGGCGCTGTACAATATCGTTGACAGCATCTATGTCGCTCAGGTGTCCGAGGACTGCCTGACGGCGCTGTCGCTGGTGTTTCCGGCGCAGAATATCATGATAGGCCTTGCCACCGGCACGGGTGTCGGCGTGTCAAGCCTCATATCCCGTGCGCTTGGCGCTAACGACCGTGACAGAGCCGGCAGAGTTGCGGGCAACGCACTGTTTTTGTGCCTGTGCTGCTGGGCGGCGATGTTTGCTTTCGGCGTGTTCGGTGCGCAGTGGTTCGTAAACACGCAGATAGACGATGCCGCCGTGCGTGACTATGCAGGCTCGTACCTCGAGATAGTCTCCATCGGCTCGGTATTCATGTATTTTGAGATAACCTTCGAGCGCTTTTTGCAGTCGTCGAGTCTGACGAAGCTTTCCATGTGGACGCAGATGGCGGGCGCAGTGACGAATATAGTGCTCGACCCGTTTTTCATCTACGGCTGGTGCGGCCTGCCCGCAATGGGCACGGCGGGCGCAGCGGTGGCAACGGTGCTCGGTCAGGCCGTCGGCGCCGGGCTGGGTCTTTTCTTCCACCTCAAGCGCAACCGCGAGGTCCCGCTCGGGCTTAAGTTCTTCCGCCCCAAGGGACGCATCATCGGCGAGATTTATGAAATTGGCTTCCCGTCCATCATCATGATGTGCATAGGCTCGCTGACAAACTACATCATGAATCTGCTGCTCGTGTCGTTTACCAAGACCGCCGTTGCCGTGTACGGTGCGTACTTTAAGCTGCAAAGCTTTTTCTTCATGCCCGTGTTCGGCATTAACAACGGCCTTATCCCCATCATCGGCTACAACTACGGCGCAGGCAAGGTCGACCGCATCCACCGCACGATAAAATACGGCGTTATGTTTGCCGCAGCGTTCATGCTGACGGGGCTTGCGCTGTTTGAGCTTGCGCCGGGGCTGCTGCTGTCGGCGTTCAAGCCCTCGGCGGAGATGCTCGATATCGGCACGCATGCGCTGCGGCGCATTGCGCTGCACTTCCCCATTGCGGCGTTCTGCATCGTAGCAGGCTCTGCGTGTCAGGCGCTCAACAAGAGCATGTTCTCGCTCATAACAAGCTGCATGCGTCAGATATTTGCCCTCATACCGGCGGCGTATCTTCTGAGCCTCACCGGCGATGTCAACAACATCTGGTGGTGCTTCCTCATAGCCGAGGTCGTGTCGTTTGTCTTCAGCTCCTTCTTCCTGCGCAAGGCCATGAAAGATGTAGATAGACGATTGCGGCAATAATGTTCAAAAGCGCCCTTTTTGGGCGCTTTTTCTTGTTTTTTTATGATAAAATATTAGCAGTCTCTACAAGTTTGTATATTGAAAACGCTGATTTTTTGTGATATAGTGGGCTAAGTTTAGGAATTAACAATTTAATTCTTTGGGGGGCCCGCACAAAGCGGTTTCGGTCAGCCGTAAAAGCGGATATGCCCACAAGGCAAATTTGAAAGGATTGATGTAATGAGCAAGTATTCCGGATACATGGATAAAGTTGCGAAATTCGACCTTACGACCGGTAAGCTCGAGGACTATCCGTGGAGCGACAAAGAAAAGGAACTGTATCTCGGCGGCAAGTCGATGGCCGCCAAAATTCTCTACGACCACCTGACCGGCAAGGAGGAGGCACTGTCCGAGGAGAATGTTATCGTTATCTCTACCGGACCTCTCACCGGCACGGGTGCTCCCAGCTCCGGCCGCTTTAACATTTCCGCAATTTCCGCAAAGACCGGCACCGTCGCCTCCGCAAACTGCGGCGGCACCTTCGGCTACTACCTCAAGAGAGCGGGCTACGACGCCCTTGTTCTCACCGGTAAATGCCCCGAGCATTCATGGCTCGAAATTTATAACGACAGCTTCACTCTCCGCAATGCCGACAGCGAGGAGGTCTGGGGCAAGCGCCCGGCAGACGCCGAGCAGCAGATGCGTGACCTTCTCGACAGAGACTACGGCTGCCGTGTAAAGTGCGGCATCGTCGGCATCGGCACCGCAGGCGAGGAGCTTGGCGAGAACGCCGGCGTTTTCAGCCGTGACCGTGCCGAGGGCAGCTCCGGCATCGGCGCAGTGTTCGGCTGGAAGAACCTCAAGGCCGTCGCCGTTTCCGGCAACAAGCATGTCGTTGTCAGCAACGGGAAAAAGACCACCGCTTGGAACAAGAAGTGGGTAAGCTACCTGAGAGAGCACCCCATCACCGGCGAGCAGCTGCCGAAGCTCGGCGCAGCCAGCATCGTCGGCACTCCCGCACTCACCGACGGCGGCTGCACAGCACCCGCAGCAGAGACCGCAAAGGGCTGCCTTTCCTGCCCCATCAAGTGCGTGCACGCAGTTGAGATAAACGACGACGAGAGCAATGTCCCCGCAAAGGAGCCGCTTGCACTGCTGTGCGGCGACGAGCTCAGCGGCTTCCCCGCATTTCTGGACAATCTCGGCATGCGCATCGACGGCGGCAGCCCCAAGGCAAAGGCCGACCTGAGCATGCTCATGGAGGATCTGTTCGAAGCCATCGAGGCCACCGGCCAGTGCCCGTTCACAGGCTACGCCATCTTCCCCGCCGTGCTGTTTACCGATCCCAAGAGCCCGATCACCGTTTCGTTCAACAAGAAGGTCGCAAAGCTCGGCCCCGTGCTGAGCATCCTCAACAAGCACCCCGAGCTTCTGTTCTTCCCGCTGTCGGTGTTCCATCACGACCGTGAGATGAAGTATGCCGTGGGCATGAAGATGAATCTCGGCAAGTACCTTCGCTGCGGCGAGCGCGGCTACGCCATCGAAAGATACATGACCACCCTGTTTGCAGGCAAGCCCGAGACCGACGGCGAGACCACCGAGGTTGAGGCCAAGGGCAATGCTGACAAGCTCAAGAAGGCGTACTTTGCCGTTCGTGGCTGGTCCAAGGACGGCGTTCCCTCCGAGGCTGCGCTCAAGAAGCTCGGCATCAGGAAGGGCAATCAGTAAGCTGCAAAAAGCGGCAGAATGGAGTAAATTATGGCTTATAAAATTACCGATAAATGCAACGGCTGCGACGATTGCGCCCAGCTGTGCCCCGTAAGGGCCATCTCCGGCGAAATGAAGGAGCAGCACGAGATCGACCCCAACCGCTGCATCGACTGCGGCGCTTGCAGCCATATCTGCGAGTACGAGAGCATTCTCGATAACGAGGGCAAGGCCTGCAAGTTCATTCCCAAGGAGCAGTGGAAAAAGCCCGTTGTCGACACCACCGTGTGCGACGGCTGCGGCATCTGCGAGGAGGACTGCCCCGCATACTGCATCGACATTATCCCCAACGAGAAAAACCCCATCCACAATGTTTCGTTCCTCGCCAGACCCGAGGACTGTCACGGCTGCGGTGTCTGCGAGAGACACTGCCCCATCGATGCCATATCGATGAAATAAACATCCTACATAGGAAAAATCCCGTTCATCCGAACGGGATTTTTTCTTTTTATTATTCATCTAGAACAATGTCTATTATACAGTTTGATTCAACCGCATACCACACTGTTGCCATATGTTCTCCTTCTGGGAGTGGAGCACCATTTAACTTCCAACCAATTGGCTTTGCACGCCTAAATTCGAGAACTTCTCCGTCATCAAGCGTCACAGTCTGCACAAGTTGCACTCTGCGACTTTGAGAGTTTTGTTCGCATTTGTATATGCCGTAAACCGAAGCATAGTTTTGGCTATTCAAATCACGCATCATAGGCAAAACATCAGACGCTGCGATAATTACAAAAACCATAGAGAGCACAGCCGCAGATAGCATAAACCCCAAGCTGCGGTCGCTTGCGATGCCGTTGCGGTGCTTGCTGATAAAGTACCAAACAACGCCTATGAGCGTGGCGGCGACGAGCGCTGCGGGGAGTATCCATCTCACGATTATCCCCTCTCGCATTATCGCATCAAATGCGGCATAATCCATCTCCGCCCCCACCTCCGTCCGGCTTGCGTAATTTCACAAAAATTCTACCATTTCCCCGCTCCGCCGTCAACAAAAATGAGCAGACGGCGCTGCGCCTATCTGCTCAGTGGATGTTTTTTATGACCGTCTCTTGTTATTTCGTCCTTGAATGTGAACTCGTGTATCTCGTTTATCCGGTCAACAAGCTTATAGCTGTATTTGACGACGATTATGTCGTTTTTATCGCCTGTGAGCCGTATGCTTTTATCTTTTTCCTCGGCAGTTAATTCATGGCCGGAAAACAGCAGATAATTCGCAGACACGCTGCCGGGCCCAAAATTTTTAAATTCAACGCAGACTATGTCTTTAACTTCGTCCCAAGTCAGCCCCTTTAGGTATCTCCCGCCGAATGTGCACACTATGCCGTTTTTATCTATCCTTGACTTCGGTATATATGCCCAAATGCATTCATTCACGGACATCGCACATACTACTAGCGAAACAAGTGCAAAGGTCGCAGAAAAAACCATCGGCCAAAAATCTACGCACTCGGTAAAAACATACACGAAAAAAGTCGGCATTGCTATGTAGATAGGTAACAGGATGATCGTTTCATTTCGTCTGTACCTATCCGCACAGCAGACTACATATTCGGTTTTGCTCTCTTGATCTTTCACGCTCGTATCTTCTTCACAAACAGCAGGTAGGCTAAGGCAAGGCAGATGATTATATCGTAAAAGTGCGGGCCGCCGTAGAACACGCTCGAAATGAGTGTGACTAAGATTATGCCGGCGGAAATCAGCCTGCCAAACACGCCGCCGGACTTGACAAACCATGTGAGGTAGGCAAGCAGCGGCGTGAGCAGCGTGAACGCCGCCCAGCCGTAGACAAAGCGCCAGCCCCAAATGCCGTGCGTGTACTCGGCGACAAGGTAATATGTAATGAGCATGCCTGCGCAGAACAGAAAAATATCAAGGCAGGCACGGCGGCGGCTGTCGCAGCCGAGGACGATGACAACACCGACAAGTATCCACACGGAAAGCTCGGAAAACACCGAGCACAGTATCTGCGTGTAGATATCGGCGAGGCGGGTCAGCGCTCCGGCGGCAAGCCCCAAAAGCAGCATTACGAGGGGATTATAAATTATCTTCTTCACTGTCGGCAGGCTTTTCCTCGGCAAGCTTCTCCTCGGCGTTCTGCGCACGCAGCCTCAGCTCGGTGCCGTGCTTGAGCAGCGGCGAGAGTGCGAGGAACATAAGACCCATGCCGAGCGAAATTTCAAAGTTGAACTCACTGTCAAGTCCGCTTCCCGCAGCCATAATTCCGAATACTATAGTTGCAACAAGGCTTGCACCGGCGGGAACTGCGATGGTGATTATTCCGAGACGGAGCATCTCCTTTGCGCCCTTGTGTTATCATATGAAGTGCAACGGTAGAAAAAAGGTAGCGGCCCACGGGAAAATCCATTACAATGGTAAGCGACCAAACCAACACATTGGAGGACGACCCGTGAGCCACTACCATCATATTAGCATAGATGAACGCAAATGTATATCGGAACTTTACTACAGCGGCTGTTCCATACGAAAAATTGCCGCCCAACTGAGCCGCAGTCCATCAACCATAAGCCGTGAGCTGCGAAGAAACAAAAGCGATGTCGGTGCGGCAGTCCTGTATCACCCCGAGGCGGCGACACTCGCCTACCGGCAGCGCCGTCAGCGCTGCGTTCGGCACTATCGTTTATCCTCAAACATTGAACTGCGCCGCACAGTGCAGTTCATGCTGGGGACACTCTACTGGTCACCTGCGCAGATAAGCTGTCGCCTCAAAGAAGAAGGCAAATTTCAAATCGGCACATCAACAATATACAGAGCGCTGGAGACAGGACTGCTTCGAGATACGCTGCGTTTCTATCTGCGCCGGAAGTACAAAACCATAGGGAAAGCGCCCAAAAAACGCAGAAAATGCTTTGAAAACCTGATCAAAGACCGCCCTGCCGAAGCGGACGAGCGCTCCGAACTGGGGCACTTCGAGGGCGACACCATAATCGGCAGTATGCATAAGTCGTGTATAGTTACGCTGGTCGACCGAAAGAGCCGGTTTTTGCTCGCAGGCAAGTGTGCTTCCAAAAAGGTCGAGGATGTTACGCCGGTGATCATTGAGCTGCTTGCAAAGCTGCCGCCGGAGAAGCGAAAGACGATCACCTTCGACCAAGGCATGGAGTTTTCGCAGCCGGGGCAGCTGGAAAGTGCGCTGGGTATCTCGGTGTACTTTGCAAATGCGCACTCGCCGTGGGAGCGAGGCACGAACGAAAACACGAACGGTCTGCTGCGGCAGTTTTTCCCGAAAGGCAAGGGAATGGGCGATGTTACACAGTCAGATGTAGACCGTGCGGTCGCCTTGCTGAACATGCGGCCGAGAAAATGTCTTGACTGGAAACTCCCGTTTGAGTCGTTTAATGA
>JABLTO010094525.1_pt1 | contig 19834 bp, 13 predicted proteins | sample 7160091 | NCBI WGS metagenome assembly JABLTO01 (sample SAMN14651225, study PRJNA627086) | human gut metagenome | isolation source: feces | host: Homo sapiens
ACCGGTTACGGTGGTACAGGAAAATCCGGCAAGACCTATCACTACTATGCCTGTAATTTTAACCAGATGATGGAGGACATCAAAACCGGCAAGGACGGCGTTTCCTTTGTTTTGGTATTCAAACTGTCCCGCTTTGGCAGAAATGCGGCGGATGTCCTTTCCACCTTACAGGTCATGCAGGATTTTGGCGTCAACCTAATCTGCGTGGAGGATGGTATTGATTCCTCCAAAGATGCGGGAAAGCTGATGATCTCCGTCCTATCGGCAGTGGCGGAAATTGAGCGTGAAAACATCCGTGTCCAAACCATGGAAGGTCGTATCCAAAAGGCCAGAGAGGGTAAGTGGAACGGCGGCTTTGCCCCCTACGGCTATAAACTGGTGGATGGCAAGCTAGAAATCAACGAGGAGGAAGCTCCGGCGATTCGCACCATCTATGAGCAGTATGTTACAACCGATTCCGGCGCAAATGGGATCGCAAAATATCTTGAAAACCATGGAATTAGCAAAGTCCAGCGACAAAACGGGAAAAATCCTCTTTTTGATGCCCGTCTGATCCGTATGATTCTGAAAAATCCGGTTTACTGCGGCAAGATTGCCTATGGTAGGCGAAAAACTGAAAAGGTGCACGGAACCAGAAACGAGTACCGTTTAGTAGAACAAGAAAACTTTTTGTTGGTGGATGGCCTGCATGAGGCCATTATCCCAGAGGATGTATGGCAGGCAGCACAGGTCAAGTTGGCTGCTCAAGCCAAACGGTATGAACACGTCAACAAAGGGAAAAACGAATGCACTCACCTGTTGTCCGGCATTGTAAAATGTCCCGTATGCGGTGTTGGAATGTATGGTAATAAGTGCGTGAAACGGAAAGCGGACGGCAGTAAATACAAGGATTTCTACTACTATGGCTGCAAACATCGCTCTATGGCCCGTGGGCATAAATGCGATTACAAGAAGCAAATTCGGAAAGAGCTGTTGGACGATGCTGTGGCGGAGGTAATCTGTAAGCTGGTCAGCAATCCCAAATTTGCGGCGATGATGCAGGAAAAGATCAACATGAAAGTCGATACCACGGCGATTGAGCAGGAGATCAGCAACTACGAAAAGCAGCTTCGTCAGGCTTATTCCACCAAATCCAAGCTAATTGATGAAATCGACTCTCTCGACCCAGACGACCGGCATTACAGCAGGCGGAAATCAGACCTTGATGATCGGCTCTATGGGATGTATGATAAGATTGAAGAATTGGAATCCCTGCTGATTGCAGCCAGAGCCAAGAAACAGGCCATTGAGGCAGAAAAGCTGACCGGCGATAATATCTACAAAGTTCTAATCTACTTCGATCAACTCTATGGAAAGATGAACGACAGAGAGAAACGGCAGCTGATTGAGGAACTGATCTCTGAAATTCAGATTTACCCGGAGCGTCAGCCCAATGGCCAGTGGCTGAAATCCATCAAGTTCCGGTTGCCTATCATCGAGGAAGATATGAATATTAGTTTGGACAACGAACAGCAAGTTGAGACGGTATGCTTGCTCCATAATGAAGCGGGATGATAGATGAGCTGAATTTGACGGATGTGAAGCAGAGGCTGCATCATACAAAAAAGCCTGCAGATTGCATGAATCTGCAGGCTTTTCTTTTTTCTTACCCGTTCCGCTGCTTGCGTTTAGCAAACACTGTCAAGCTGATGGATGCGCCAAGTGCCATTAGGCATACCCACAAAGCAGGATTTGCATGATCGCCGGTGGTAGGGGGCAGCGCGCTGCGCACGACCGTAAGGGTGAAATACTTGCTGTGTACACTGCCATACCTGTTTGTAACGCTGCAATAATAACGGTTTCCGTTATCCTCCATACTGGGCCAAATGGTTAGGCTCGCGCCTGTGGCTCCAGAGATGGCCACAAAACCGTCCCCATCGTTGCGATCCACGTACCATTGATAGCTGTTGATACCATAAGCCTGCACGGACAGGGTAGTCGCACTATGCTCTGCAGCCGTTATAGACTGGTTCCAGACGGGGGAGAGGATCACTGGCAGATTGTCTTCGGGGGTAGAGGAGGATTCTTTGCGGATCACATATTCCGTTCCATTCCATTCAGCCTCAAAGCCGTCCACCAGATACGCATCATCCACTCGCGTGTTAAACGTTCCGCCAGAAATGGCAATGTTTCCATCGCTTCCTTCCGATTTATGAACAGCTGCAATCTTTCCACTGAAGTTCCCGCCGCTGATTGCCACCTTCGCCGTGGACAGCGAGCTGCGATCCCATACGGCATAGTCAGCTCCGGTAAAAGTACCGCCGGTGATTGTCAACAAGCCTTGATCCAATCCGGAGACGCAGCCGCAGTTATCCACGGCATAGGTAGGAGCATCTCCGCTAACGGCAACGCTAAAAATGCCGCCGTTAATGGTTGCAATGTTATGATTTTGCACTGCCGCTTGCGACATATTTTCAAAGGAACCGCCGTTGATAATGAGCGTTCCGCCATCATCATTTTTGACCGTATTCAAGCCGCCTTTAAAAGTGCCGCCATGGATGGTCAGAATAGGTTTTGCCGCGTTGGTGCCGGATACATAGCCGCTCGATGGATTCTTAGAGCTATAATTATAATAGCCATTTTCGATCATGCTGGAAAAGTGGCCATTTTGCGTAACTTCAACGCCGTCGTTAATGGTCATGGTGCCATGGTTTACCAGGGCGTAATAGCTGTTATCGCCGCTTTGCGTGCTGCTTGTACCGGTCTCCTTACTGCGGGTATAGGTCCCTCCGTTTAGCGTTACCGTGCCTTCGTTCCAAACCGCTGCCTTCGCATGGGTTACATTGTCCACCGTGCCGCTTCCCGTTATGGTCAAAGCAGCGCCGAATTTAACCGTGATGGTGTGCTCTCTCTGGTTTGTAATCGTATGCCCATTCAGATTGAGCGTAAGGCTTTTGCTATCCGCAACGGTAATATCTTCCGTTGTGTCTTTCACCAGGGTAACGGTTTCGTCGCTCTTCGCTGCGTTGACCGCTTCCTGCAGAGAATCATATACAACGCTGCCAATTCTTGCTACAGTATTACCACCTTGCTCATTATATACCGTCCCATCCTTGTCGAGCTGCACGCCTTTAGGGAGGTAGGGGGATAGAGCCTCAGTGTTGGCCTTGGGATAAGCGCCGCCAGAAACAACGATTTTTGATCGCCCGCCGGTTCCCAAAGTCCCTATCTCAATTTCATCGAAATCAAAGGTTCCATTCTTGAGGTGTAGCGTGGCCTTATCATAAATATCGTTTGTTGTCCCGTCACCGCCATATTCGATCCTGCCCGATATGGTACCTGTGGTGTTTACGGTAACATTGACTTCATTATAACCATTTTCGGGCCAGTAGTACACATCAAAGGCAACTTGCCCTTCCGCTGCATAAATGTTTGTGCTGCCGGTGATGTTTACGGTTCCGTTGTTGTTGCTGGAAACATATTGGCAGTTTGTGCTTCCGCGGGCATCCAGAGTAACATCCTCCAAAGTGAGGTTGGCATAATTCTGGAGCATAATTTTTGCGCTGCTGCCCGCCTTGATGGTGCCGTTTTGTATCGTTATGGTAGAATCCTTTAACAACTGGAAGCCGTTTGTCTCCGTGCCGGAAGAGCCAACAAGAGGATCGGTGACGGTATAAGTATAGCCCCCCAAATCAAAGGTAATGTTGCTCCCGGAAGGCACGCTAACGCCGGGGCCTTCTGTGTTTTTTAACAGGGTGATGGTAACGTCGTTAGACCCAGCAGCAGTCACTGCCTTCTGCAAGGAATCGTATGTTTGATCATCGATCTTGCAAATAGCGGCATCCGCTTGGGCTGTCATACTAGCCATGGAAAACAACAGAACCAAAGCCAGCGACAAAGCAAGGAGTTTTCGTGTCGTATGCATATCAACATCCTCCTAATATACAAATTCTCCTGCAAAAAATACCATTTAAAACGCAAAAGAAAATGTATTATCTTTTTATGTTTACATTATACCTTTTTCGCCATTTTGTCAACATAAATAACTGAAATTTTGCATATATCAAAACGAAAAAATGAAAAACTATCCAAAAAATGAAAATGCACATTGGGTGCGGCTGGGCACAGAAGGGCCAACGCGCCAAATCCCGCTTTTTGCGGGCGTCAAGGTTGCCGCTTTTCCGCATTGGCCGCAAACTCGGCGCGCAATCCCAGGCAGGAGATGGATGCAGCGCAAACAACACACCCCTGGTTGTGGCAGGAAATGCAAGGGGGGGGTGCTGCTTGGAAAACTTCCTATATTATAATAACGCTTCTTTTAAAATGCTGGGAATCGCTCGAAGCATGCTTTCCTACTTTCGTCAAAAACGGAATTATAGTATAATGTGTTTTGTATGGCGTAATGAGGTGAGGAGTATGGCAACAAAGAAGACGGCAAAAAAACAGAAACAAGCAGAAGAGCAAAACCGGAGGGAAGTCTTTGGGATCTGCTTGATTGCGCTTGGCCTTTTTTTCGGGGCAGGACTCTATTCGGATGCCGTCGGAGTGGTCGGCCGGGCGATCAGCACGTTTTTCTTTGGCATTTTTGGCTTGGTTGGTTACGCTATACCCGTTCTGATCGTGGCTGGGGGCGTGCTATCGATTGTCTTCTCCGAAAACGCACTGCGCCCGAGTACGCTTTTTCTTACGCTCCTGTTCCTTATTGCGTTGTTGACGCTTTTGCAAGTTCACGCGCGCCCGATTGTAGAATCCGTACAGTTTTTGGAATATTATAAGGATGCATATGCATATGGGACACAATATCGCGCCGGAGGCGGGATGCTGGGGGCGCTCCTTGCATATCCTTCGCTTTTATTAATCGGAGAAGTGGGAACTTATATCTTGTTTATAGCCTGCATCTTGGTTTCCTTTTTGGTGTTGACGAAGCTTTCCATTAAGCATGCAGGCGAAAAGCTTGGGGAGACGATCAAGACCGGCGTAGACCATATTGCTGCCCAGCGTGAACAGAAGAAAGCTGAACTTTATACAGAAACGATTGACGCGCAAACGCTTAAGCGCAAAAACAGCAGCGCAGGCGCAAAACGCAAGCAAAATGCCACCGTAAAAAGCAAGATTTTTACGATGGAGGCAGAACCTGTTTCCGGCGAAGGGGATCCCAACAGCGTGCGCAACGCGGAGGGAGAATTGAACTTTATGCCAACGAGCGGCGCAATTGAGCGCAAAAAGAAGAAACAGGAGCTGCCATTGCGGGATGCGCAGGGAGATTTTGCGTTTCAAGGGCTGGATGTGCCATTAGAAGATGGGAGCTATTTTCAAAGCGCGCATATCGACCCGGTCAAAGAAGATGCCCGTATTTCCAGAATTTCGGATCATGCGCCACTTGCGGAGGAACTATCTCCGGCTGAAAAGGCGCCCCATCTGGAAGCAGACCTAAATGAGCAGAAGCCTAAGGAAGTTGAAAACATTGAGGCGGCTGCCCCTGTGCTCGAATATCAAAGGCCGCCGTTTACCCTGCTTAACAGCCCCAATCCGCATTATGCAGCCGGGGTGGAATCGCCGCAGGAAAAAGGCAAGCTGCTCGTAGAAACGCTTGCAAGCTTTAACATCAGCGCACGCATTCTCAACATCAGCGTTGGGCCTGTGATTACCCGGTTTGAATTGCAGCCTGCGCAAGGCGTGCGCGTGAATCGGATTACGACCCTTTCGCAGGATATCGCGCTAGCGCTTGCTGCGCCGCGCGTTCGGATTGAAGCGCCCATCCCCGGCAAGGCCGCGATTGGGATCGAAATTCCCAATAAAAATACGGCGCCGGTTCTGCTGCGGGAAGTTGTGGAATCCAAAGAGTTCATGGCGGCAAAATCACCCATTGCGTTTGCGCTGGGGAAGGACATTGCGGGAAAGGTCATGTTTGCCGATCTTGACCGTATGCCGCACTTGCTCATTGCAGGGTCAACGGGTTCCGGCAAAAGCGTGTGCATCAATGATATCATCATCAGCATGGTGTATAAATCTGCGCCAAGCGACGTGCGGATGATCTTAATCGATCCCAAGGTGGTTGAAATGAAGGTATTCGCTTCGCTTCCGCATTTGTTGCTTCCGGTTGTAACGGATCCTAAAAAAGCGGCTGGCGCGCTGAAGTGGGCCGTCATGGAAATGGAACAGCGCTATCAGAAAATGGCGCAAAAGAACGCGCGTGGATTGGATCGATACAACTCTTTGGTCGAAGAGGGCGAGCGCATGCCGCGCATCGTAATCGTGATTGACGAGCTTGCCGATTTAATGATGGTTGCAGCGAAAGAGGTAGAAGAATCTATCTGCCGCATCGCCCAGCTGGGCCGTGCATCCGGCATCCACCTTATTGTTGCAACGCAGCGTCCATCCACGGATATTATTACGGGCCTTATCAAGGCGAACATCCCATCGCGCATTGCGTTCATGGTTTCATCTGCCGTGGATTCGCGCGTCATCATGGATGAAAGCGGCGCGGAAAAACTGCTTGGCAAGGGGGATATGCTCTTCCATGCAAATGGGGCAAATAAGCCGGTTCGTGCACAAGCGGCGTTCGTTTCAGATGAAGAAGTGGAGCGCGTGATGGAGTTTTTCGGGGAGAACCAGACCGTTCCGCCAGTGCAGGAAAGCGCATTTGAAGATTTAACGCATAGCGCAGCTTCGGGTGCACAAGGCAACGGCAAACAGGAAGATGACCTTCTGCCGGAGGCTGTAAAAATCGTTCTGGATAGCGGCCAGGCTTCTATTTCCATGATCCAGCGCCGTTTGCGCGTAGGGTATGCGCGCGCTGCGCGTTTAATCGACATCATGGAGCAAATGAAGATCGTAAGCGGTTTTGATGGCAGCAAGCCGCGCAAGCTTTTGATCGATCATGCGGAATATGCGCGCATGTTTGGTGCAGGAAATGCTGACGAAGGAGCGGAAGAATGAAAACCGTTGGGGTCGTTTCGCTGGGGTGTTCGAAAAACCTTGTAGATTCTGAACGCATTTTGGGCTGTTTTGTGGATGCTGGATTTGAAATTACACCGGATCCCAAAGAAGCGCAGGTGCTTCTAGTGAATACCTGTGGGTTTATTACGCCTGCGAAAGAGGAGTCCATCCAAACCACCTTGGAGATGGCGCAATATAAAACGCAAGGCTGCTGCAAGCTTCTTGTCATGGCTGGATGCTTAAGCCAGCGCTATGGCGCTGAGCTTCAAACGGAAATGCCGGAAGTGGATCTTTTTTGGGGCGTGCGCAATCCGGAACAACTTGTGCGCCGGGTATGCGAGATGCTGGGTGAGCCGGCAGACTGTGCCATGTACGGCCGGAGGATCCTTACTACCCCGCAGTATAGCGCATACCTGCGCATTGCAGATGGCTGTGACAATCGTTGCACCTATTGTGCGATTCCCTTAATCCGTGGTGGAAGGAAAAGCGTTCCCATGGATGCGCTCCTTGCAGAAGCGCGCACGCTTGCTGAAAGCGGCGTTAAGGAGCTCACTTTGATTGCGCAGGACACGTCGGCTTATGGAACAGAGCTTTATGGGAAACCCATGTTGGCTGAGCTGCTGCAAGCGCTTTGCAAATTGGATGGATTGCAATGGATCCGCGTGCTTTATGCTTATCCGAACACTGTAACGGAACCTCTGATTGAAACGATGCTTTCGCAGGATAAGATCGTAAAGTATATTGACATGCCAATCCAGCATATTGCTCCACGCCTTCTTACCTGCATGAACCGTCATGGCACGCGTGAACATATCGAGCACATGGTGGATTATATCCGCAAGGCTTCAGCAGATTTTATCCTCCGCACAACGGTGATGCTGGGATTCCCAGGAGAGACCGAAGAAGAATTCGGCCAACTGGCCGAATTTCTTCGTGCGCACCCGTTCGACAGGGTTGGCGCGTTCACTTTTTCCCCAGAAGAAGGAACGCTTGCCGCACAAATGGACGGTCAGTTGGATGAGACAACAAAGCAGCGGCGTATGGATACGATCATGCAATTGCAGCAGCGCATTTCCCTGGAGCGCAATCAAGAGCGAATTGGCCGTGAAGAAGTGGTTTTGATCGAGAAGGTCTGCGATGGTGTAGCTTTTGGCCGTAGCTATGCAGAAGCGCCCGATGCGGATGGTATTATTAAAGTTTCCGGCAAGCAATGCGGCACTTTAAAGCCTGGAACATTTGCAAAAGTGAAGCTGGTGCACGCAGGCATATATGATTTGGAAGGAGAGCTTTTACAATGAATCTACCAAATAAACTCACAATGCTCCGTATCGTTCTGGTACCTGTGTTTGTCGTGTGCTTTTATCTTCCAATCAATGGAGCAATGTATATTGCGGCGGCTGTTTTTGTAATTGCATATTTCACGGATTTGCTGGATGGGTATATTGCGCGAAAACGTGGCCTCATCACGGATTTTGGAAAACTCATGGATCCTATGGCGGACAAGCTTTTAACCGCAGCTGCTATGATTATGCTGACAGCATATGACCTATGTTCGCCCATCGCAACGTTTGTGACGATCGGTCGTGAACTTGTAATCAGCGCTTTTCGGCTTGTTTCTGCAACACAAGGCGTCGTGATCGCGGCAGGCAAAATCGGGAAACTTAAAACCTTAACCCAGTTTATTGGTATTGTGTTAATTCTTCTTGGGAACCCGCTTTTTAATCAAATTGGCGTTCCGTTGGATCAGATTATGATTTGGATCTCCGTTGTGCTCGCGGTATGGTCTTGCACGGACTATATTGTAAAAAATCTTAAGGCGTTGCACTTTAATTGATGCTTGAACGGGGGTGCTGTTGATGACCGCAGAAATTCTGTCTGTTGGTACGGAACTTTTGATGGGCAATATCTTGAATACGAACGCCCAGTATATCTCCCAAAGGCTTTGTGACCTTGGCATAAACTGTTACTTTCAGACGACAGTTGGCGATAACCATGATAGGCTTATTGACGCGGTTGACTTGGCGCTTTCCCGCGCCGATCTTCTAATCCTAACGGGCGGGCTTGGCCCTACGGCTGACGATTTAACTAAAGAAACAATTGCGGATGCATTTGGAAAAGAGCTTATCCTTGACCCACCATCTCTCGAACATATCCGCATGCGTTTTGCGCGCATGGGGCATGAGATGACGCCCAACAACCTAAAACAGGCAATGTTTCCTTTGGGAAGCACCATTTTGCCGAACCCAAATGGCACAGCGCCTGGATGCATCGTGGAGGCGGAAGGGAAGGCTGCAATTTTGCTGCCGGGGCCGCCGAAAGAAATGGTGCCCATGTTTGAAGCTTCCGTAATGCCATATCTGCAAAACCGTAGCGGGTATACCCTGGTTTCACACGTCGTGCGCGTGTTTGGCATGGGGGAGTCCGAAGTGGAATACAGACTAAAATCGTTGATCAGCAGGCAGTCCAATCCAACGGTTGCCCCATATGCACTCTCCGGTGAAATGAAGCTGCGGGTTACCGCCCGGTGCAAGAACAACGAAGAAGGTGACCGCTTGATAGCACCTGTGCTTGCAGAAATCCAAGAGACGCTTGGCGATGTGGTTTATTCCGTTGACGATGAAGAACTTCATGAAGCCTGCGCCGCTCTCTTAAAAGCATATAATGCGACGATTGCTGTAGCGGAAAGCTGCACGGGCGGCATGATAGCATCCAAACTCGTATCTGTGCCAGGAATTTCTGAGTTTTTTCTTGAGGGCGCAGTAACCTATTCCAACGATGCAAAAATCCGCCGCCTTGGCGTTCGGCAGGAAACACTTGCTGAACATACTGCCGTAAGCGCGGAAGTGGCACGCGAAATGGCAGATGGGATTAGGCTTGCTGCCAATGCTTCGTTGGGCCTTGCTACAACTGGAATTGCAGGGCCGGATGGTGGAACGCAAGAACGCCCAGTTGGGCTTGTGTATGTCGCGCTTTCGAGCAGCTATGGAACGGTAGTGCGAGAATTACATCTAAACGGGAACCGTGAACGAATTCGCAATGCGGCAAGCCTCCAAGCGCTGGATTTGCTGCGCCGTCACCTTTTAAAAGATTCCGAAAATTGCTGATGCAAAGAATCCGAACATATGTTAGAATAATTTGTAACAACAGGATTTTAAAAAAAGGATGGTACTGCCCGTTATGGCAATAGAAAAAGAAAAAGCGTTAGAGATGGCACTGAGCCAGATTGAGAAACAATTTGGCAAAGGTGCTGTTATGAAGTTGGGCGATGCCGCCGCAAAGATTAGCGTATCTACGATTCCGTCTGGATGTTTGGAACTGGATTTCGCATTGGGGGTTGGCGGAATTCCGCGCGGCAGAATCATTGAAATATATGGGCCAGAATCTTCGGGCAAAACGACGATTGCTCTGCACATTATTGCTGAATCCCAGAAGCTGGGGGGTACAGCTGCATTTATCGATGCAGAACATGCGCTCGATCCCGTTTATGCGGAAAACCTTGGTGTAGATGTGGACGAGCTTTATGTTTCCCAACCGGATACCGGTGAACAGGCGCTTGAAATCTGTGAAGCGCTTGTACGCAGCGGGGCAATGGATGTTGTGGTAATCGACTCTGTGGCTGCCCTGGTTCCAAAGGCGGAAATTGAGGGCGACATGGGAGATTCCCATGTTGGCTTGCAGGCGCGGTTGATGTCGCAGGCGCTGCGTAAACTCGCAGGCGTTATCAGCAAATCCAATACGATCGTCGTTTTTATCAACCAGCTGCGTGAAAAAGTTGGCGTAATGTTTGGAAATCCCGAAACAACTACGGGAGGAAAAGCGCTGAAGTTTTATGCTTCTATTCGCCTGGATGTGCGGAGAGTCGATTCCATTAAAAATGGGGGAGAAGTCATCGGAAACCGTACGCGCATTAAGGTGGTAAAAAATAAGGTCGCTCCGCCCTTTAAAACGGCTGAATTTGATATCATTTACGGGGAAGGGATTTCACACGAAGGCTCAGTGCTGGATATGGCGGTGGAGCATAAGATCATCAATAAAACGGGAGCATGGTATTCTTATGGTGACATGCGCATGGCACAGGGGCGAGATAATGCACGCCTGTTTTTAAAGGATAACCAGGCGCTGTGCGATGAAATCGAGAATAAACTACGTGCAGAACTTGCCACTGCGGCAGTAAAACCAGAAACATCAGATATAGAATAGCTTGCGCAATTCAGTAAAAAACATATCAAATTTGATTTTGAAACGCAGGGATACGGCAGGCCGTATCCTTGACTTTTATTTTCAAAGGAGTTAAAATATCAGCGAGTAATTATATCGGTGTGTAATTTCATAGATTTTAGGGTTTATGAAATTGTGTCCATGCATACTGAGTAGTGAGATACTCGGCATTTTATATACACTTGGAGGTGCTTGTTTGGCGGTGAATGACATTTTAATCCCCATTGCAGTTGGGGTTGTTTGTTTGGCGGCTGGTGGATTTGGCGGGTATTGTTACCGAAGAAATATTGCAGAGGCAAAAGTTGCAAAAGCAGAAGACGCAGTCAAGCAGATGATTGAAGATGCACAGAAACGTGCAGAAAACATAAAAAAAGAAACGATTTTAGAGGCAAAAGAAGAAGTTTATCGCATTAAAAGCGAAAACGAAAAAGAAAACCGCGACCGGCGCAATGAGTTGCAACGCGCAGAACGCAGATTGGTGCAGCGCGAAGAGACTCTCGATAAGAAAATTGATGGGGTGGAGCAACGCGAGGAGGCGCTCAACAAAAGGCAAAAAGACGTTGAAACACTTGAAGCTTCCATTCAAGAGCTGCACGACCGTCAGCTTAAAGAGCTTGAAACGATTTCTGGAATGTCGATGGACGAGGCAAGAGAAATTCTTTTAAGCAACGTTGAGCGTGAAACGCGGCATGAAGCGGCATTGATGATTCGCGATATTGAAGCAAAAACAAAAGAAGAAGCCGATAAACGTGCGCGAAACATTGTTTCTCTGGCCATACAGCGTTGTGCAGCAGATCATGTTGCAGAAACTACCGTTTCAGTTGTGCCGCTTCCCAATGATGAAATGAAAGGCCGGATTATCGGCCGCGAGGGACGCAACATCCGTACGCTCGAAACTGCAACTGGGGTTGACCTTATCATTGATGATACGCCGGAAGCAGTCATTCTATCAGGATTTGATCCAGTGCGACGGGAAGTTGCGCGCATTGCTTTGGAAAAATTGATTATGGATGGGCGCATTCATCCGGCGCGAATCGAAGAAATGGTTGAAAAGGCGCGCAAGGAAGTGGATGCGCAAATCCGCGAAGCCGGCGAGCAGGCGATATTTGAAACCGATATCCACGGGTTGCATCATGAACTCGTAAAAGTGCTTGGACGCTTGCGTTACCGCACAAGCTATGGGCAAAATGTATTGAAGCATTCCATTGAGGTTTCGCACCTTGCAGGAATTATGGCCGCCGAAATTGGTGCAAACATTGGCCTTGCAAAACGTGCCGGCTTATTGCATGATATCGGAAAAGCCATAGACCATGAAGTGGAAGGGCCACATGTGCAAATTGGCGCAGACCTTGCGAAAAAGTACCGTGAAAATAATCAAGTAGTAAACGCGATTATGGCGCATCATGGCGATGTTGAGCCCGCAACGGTGGAAGCCGTACTCGTACAGGCTGCCGATGCGATTTCTGCAGCACGCCCAGGTGCCCGGCGTGAAACGCTGGAGAACTATATTAAACGATTGGAAAAACTTGAAGAGATCGCAAATTCCTTTGAAGGCGTGGATAAATCCTATGCGGTTCAAGCAGGCCGTGAAGTTCGCATTGTTGTGAAACCAGAGAACGTAAATGATGCGGATACGGTAATTATGGCAAAAGAGATCGTCAAGCGCATCGAATCGGAACTCGAATATCCAGGCCAAATTAAGGTAAATGTAATTCGTGAAACGCGCGCAGTTGAGTTTGCAAAATAAAACGATTGGGACAATAAGAAAGAGGATATGCTTTCGCATATCCTCTTTTCAAGCTTCAGAAGCATGGCTAAGCTCTAGGTGGAGGTAGGTAGAAAAATGGAACGGATGTTTCCGGTCGCTGATGCGCATTGTGATTTCCTATATTATATGTATCACAATCATTATAGCCTAAAAAAGGCTGCGCCACGGCAGGCTGTCGCTTTGCAATATCTGCGTAAAGGTGGCGCCGCAATGCAATTCTTTGCGGCGTGGGTTGACCCCGATGCGCGCGCATCGGGTTTGCAGCAATGCCTTTGGCTAATTGATGCTTATTATCGCATGCTTGAAGACTGTGCAGATGCAGGCGTTATTCCATTTTCTCCAGAATTTACCCCGGAAGGTGGCAAAATTGCAACGGTTCTTACCGTTGAAGGAGGAGAAGCGCTAATGGGGCAGGAGGAAAACCTGCGCCTGTTTTACAGGCTGGGCGTGCGCGCAATGACCTTAACCTGGAACGCAACAAACGAACTTGCACATCCTGCTATGAGCCGCGTGAATCGAGGTCTGACAAAGCTTGGCCGCATCATTGTGCGGGAAATGGATCGTATCGGTATGGCGGTCGATGTAGCTCATTTAAGCGATGCAGGAATTGACGATGTACTCTCCATTGTAAAGCGGCCAATCTTTTCCTCTCATACAAACGCCCGTGCTATTTGCCCCCATCGGCGGTCCCTTTCCGATGAACACATCCGTGCGATTTCAAAGCAGGGAGGCGTAATCTGTGTAAATTATTATCCACCACAGCTTAATCGCACCGGGGAAGCGGGCATCGATGACGTTGTGCGGCATATACTGCACGTTGCACAGGTAGGCGGGATTGAGCATGTGGCGCTCGGGTCGGACTTTGATGGCATGGTAGAATATCCAAAGGGCCTTAACAATTGGGGGGATGTTCCAAACCTTCTAAGTGCACTCTTACAGGCAGGGCTTAGCGAGAAAGAAGTCCAGTGCATCGCGTATGATAACCTCTATAAATATATTGCACAGTTTTACTAAGCCAAACATGGGTTGAATCTTTAGCTCCAGGCGCATACAGAATCCGAAAAGAGCACCATAATCCGAAAAGCCATGTCTTATGCTGCCATAAGGCAAACTGTTTTGATTTGTGCTTCAGTTTATTAAGCAAACATGTAGTACGCTGCTGGATGGGGCCAGCTTTTAGCATTTAGAGAGCAGAGACGTCTCGAAAAGAATAAGCCTGCCCCCGAATACGGTTCACCAGTTATATTGAAAGGCTGCACAGCGACAAGCTATTCAAAAATGGCCAGCGCATATGCACTGACCATTTTTGTCTAAGCCGCATAAAAAAGATATTTTGCGGTTACGGATAGGAGATTTGAACTCTCACAAAACGTATTATTTCAATATTTTGGATTCATTATCTAAAAACACTCTTGACCCTGTAGCGCCTACTTGACCCTGATATTTCCCGTTGTACGGATTTAAAGCAATATCATCCATTTGTGCAAAAACAAGTTGTCCGACTCTGCGACCGCACTTCAATTCAATTGCACATCGATTGGCGTTATACAATTCAAGAGTTATCTCTCCTCTAAATCCAGGGTCAACCCAGCCTGCATTCTGAATAAATAGCCCCATTCTACCAAGAGAACTTCGCCCCTCAACAAAAGCCGTTAAATTATTGGGCAACTCTACATATTCCATTGTAGTGGCAAGGACAAATTGATGTGGCAATAAAACATAGGTATTGCTTTTAATAACTTTATAATATATTTCATCTTTCATTGTAATTAACCCTTGCGAGGAATCTTCAACAACGCTAAATGTATCACCAAGTCTTATATCTACACTTGCGGGTTGAATTTGTTCTTTTTCTAATGGAGTAATCTTAAGAGAATGATCTTTTAACATTTTCAAAATCGTTTTATCGGATAAAACCATAAATCCCACCCTTTTAGAATATTATAGCTATAAACTCCACTCACACGGCTGATTATAGTACAAAAAATAAAAAAACACAACACGAGAGTTCAACTCTTCCGTGTTGTGTTTTTTCTGGCAGGGGCAGAAAGATTCGAACTCTCAAGAACGGTTTTGGAGACCGCTATGTTACCATTACATCATGCCCCTTCAAGCTAACGAACGTATTATAGCATTACAGACATTTGTCTGTCAATGATTTCATTTGGAACCTGTTGGCATTTTTCCGCATAAACGCCAACAGGTTTAGCGATTGATTTTTGAGCAGCTTTTCTTTAGTTGCGGTTTGCAAATATTAAAGATATAATAACATTAATGTAACTATGCATATGAGGTAACCGAATGAAAAAGACCATTGAAGTTCCGCAGGAGGAGCTGCAGGCGAATTTGGACGTTGCCGCGCGCTTGCATGCGGAATTGCAGGGACGCGGGCTCAGATATTATATTGAATCCTATGGATGCCAGATGAATGACCACGATGCGGAAAAGCTTTCCGGGATGCTGCAGGCATGTGGTTATTTGCCGGCATCTTCTAAGGAAGAAGCAGATCTTTTAATCTTTAATACTTGCTGTGTGCGCGAACATGCTGAAAAACGCGTGTTTGGGAACATCGGTGCTTTAAAAAAACGCAAAGACGCAGAACCCGGACTGATAATCGGGGTATGCGGTTGCATGATGCAGCAACGCGAAGTTGCTGCACGGCTCTATAAGCGTTTTCCATTTGTTGATCTTGTGTTCGGCACACACGAGTTGCATCATTTTCCACAGCTACTTTCTCGCGCACTTGAGGGAGAACGTGTAATCAGTGTCCGGGAAAGCGATGGGGAGATTGCCGAAGGCCTTCCGGTTGTGCGCAACGGAAGCTTTTCTACCTTCGTCACAATTATGTATGGTTGTGATAATTTTTGCACCTATTGCATTGTTCCCTATGTACGCGGCCGAGAACGCTCCCGCGCTCCGGAGAATATTCTTGCAGAGGTGCGCCGCGTTGCCGAACAGGGGTTTCGCGAGGTAACGCTGCTAGGGCAGAATGTAAACTCATATGCCTATGCTGATGCTGACGTAGATTTTCCGGAATTGCTGCGGCGCACCAATGCAGTCGATGGGGTTGAACGTATTCGATTTATGACATCCCATCCTAAAGATCTTTCTCCACGTTTAATTGAAGCCATGGCAACGCTTCCCAAGGTATGCAATCATATCCATCTCCCCGTACAATCCGGGAGCAACCGCATCCTAGCTGCAATGAACCGCCGCTATACGCGCGAAAAGTATCTTGATCTCGTACAACAGATACGCGGAGCAGTAAAAGATGTTGAGATAACAACGGATATTATCGTTGGTTTCCCTGGAGAAACAGAGGAAGATTTTCTGGATACGCTTTCCTTGGTGCGCGAGGCCGGATTTGCTGCTGCATATACGTTTATGTATTCGCCGCGCCCGGGCACGCGCGCAGCAGCAATGGAGAACCAGATAGCAGAGGAAGTAAAAAAACAGCGCTTACTGCGTTTGAATGCAGCAAGTGCTGAACAGCTGCAAAAAGGAAACAGCAAATATATTGGACAATGTGGAACTGTGCTGGTAGAGGGGTGTGATCAGAGAGCTGGTGAAGTTACGGCGTTTGGGAAGCTTCCAAATTTCAAGATGGTTTATTTTCCCGGCGGAGCAGAACTCATCGGTACAATGCGCGAGGTTCGCATTACAGGGACGATGAACAATTCCCTTATTGGCGATCTGATAAAATAAATGGGAGGCAGATAAATGGTAATAGATAAGGCTAGAGATCTCGGCATTGCACTCAGTGAGTCTATAGAATTCCAACGGGTGTTGCAAGCACGCGCTGCAATAGAAGAAAATGAATCGCTCGTAAATCAAATCAATTTGCTCCACGAAAAGCAGCATTTGATCGCTGACCTGCTTGCAGAAGGGGAAGCAGAAGATAGTCGGGTTGATCTTGCGACCCTTTCAAATGAAATAGAAGAAATCCAAACCGAGTTAATGGAATCAGAACCGTTCGTGGAAATGCTGGAAGCCCAGCATGCTTTTGAAGCCTTGATGCAGCGGGTAAACCGCGTGATTGCAGCATGCATTGGGGCGGACTTTGATGGGGAAGACGATACGAACTGTTCGGGTGATTGCGGAACCTGTAGTGGCTGTAAGCATTGAGTAAGAAGGCAGCAAATATTGGGCGGAAAGGGAATGCCCGATTTACGATAGATTAGGGAGGAAAACACGCGCTATGCCGGCGAACTTGACGCCCATGATGCAGCAATATTTGACGCTGAAGGAAAAATACAGCGATTGCTTGCTATTTTTCCGTTTGGGCGATTTTTATGAAATGTTTTTTGAGGACGCGCTGACGGCGGCGCGCGAACTAGACATCGTGCTGACAGGGCGCGACTGCGGCCTTGAAGAGCGTGCGCCAATGTGCGGTGTTCCATATCATTCTGTAGATACATACATCAGCCGCTTGATTGAAAAGGGTTACAAAGTGGCTGTTTGCGAACAGCTCACAGATCCTGCACTTGCAAAGGGGCTTGTGGAGCGCGATGTGGTGCGCGTCTATACGCCTGGCACCGTAATTGAAGAGAGCATGCTCAACGAGCGCAAAAACAATTATATTGCTGCGCTTTTTCTGTGTGCGAATACGCTTGGGCTTGCCTATTGCGATGTTTCTACAGGCGAATTCACTGTATCAGAGTTTACCTCAGAAAAATGGGTTGATGAGCTTACCGATGAACTTGCTCGCGTCCAACCTACGGAAATCATTGCAAACGATGCCCTATTCCTGCAAGAAACACTTGTGAAGCGCTTGCAGAAAAACAGTTTTTTGGAATGCTATGCAAGCTGGGCTTTCGAGCAGGAACAGGCGGACACCCGCCTATGCGCGCATTTCCATGTGGCGAGCCTTTCATGCTTTGGCTGTGAAAAGCTTGCAAGCGCAATCTCTGCAGCGGGTGCCTTGCTTGCCTATTTGGAAGAAACGCAGAAGAATTCGCTTGCACATATAAGAAAGATCAATGTATTGCGGCGAACGCTTTATATGGGACTTGATGCATCAACCCGCAGAAATCTCGAACTGACACAGCCGTTGCGCTTTGAAGGAAGCAAAAAAGGCACCCTTTTGTATTTGCTGGATAAAACTTTGACTGCAATGGGCGCTCGCCTTTTGCGCGCATGGTTGGAGCAGCCCTTGCAAAACATGGATGATATCAATGCACGGCTCGATGCAGTAGAGGAGCTTTTAAAAAAGCAATCCACGCGGGAAGCGCTACGTAGTGCTCTCAACGCAATTTATGATATTGAGCGTCTTTGCAGCCGTATTGCATATGGTACTGTACATGCCAGGGACTGCGATGCCTTGCGTGCTTCGCTTGCACGTCTTCCCAAAGTGCTGGAAACTATTAGCACACTCGAGGCAAGCGAGTTTCGCCGCATTGCAGCAAATCTTGACCCAATGGAAGACATCTGCGCACTCTTGAATGCCGCAATCGTGGAAAACCCGCCAATCAGCATAAAAGAAGGCGGCGTAATTCGTGATGGGTTCAATCAAGAAGTGGATTCCCTTCGGAGTGCGGCGCGCGATGGAAAGAGCTGGATTGCCAAGATGGAAGCGGATGAACGGGCTGCAACGGGCATTAAAAATCTCAAAATCGGCTATAACCGCGTGTTCGGTTATTATATTGATGTTACAAAGTCCTACCAGAACCTAGTGCCTTATAATTACCAGCGCAAACAGACGCTCGCCAATTCCGAACGTTACATCACCCCGGAACTTAAAGAGCTGGAGGAGAAAATTGTTGGTGCAGAAGAAAAGCTTGTTTCTCTTGAATATAAGCTATTTCTTACTCTGCGTGAAACGCTTGCGGGGTGTATTGAACGGCTGCAACAGGATGCAAAACTTATTTCAGAGCTCGATGTATACCGAGCACTTGCCCAGGTTGCTTTTGAAAACGATTACTGCCGCCCGGCTATGCAAAAGAAAGGCGCAATCCATATTGTAGATGGGCGTCATCCCGTCGTAGAGCGAACGCTTAAAGATAGCTTTGTTCCCAACAATACGCTTCTGGATCAGAAAGAAAACCGGCTTCTTATTTTGACTGGCCCCAATATGGCTGGCAAAAGCACTTATATGCGCCAAGTAGCACTTATTGTATTAATGGCGCACGTTGGATCGTTTGTGCCAGCAAAAAAAGCTGCGATTACGGTGACGGATCGCATCTTTACCCGCGTTGGTGCCTCAGACAACCTGGCCTCCGGGCAAAGCACTTTTATGGTGGAGATGAGCGAGGTTTCCAACATTCTCAATAATGCCACTGCAAACAGCCTTCTGATATTAGATGAGATCGGGCGCGGTACCAGCACTTTTGATGGCCTCAGCATTGCATGGGCTGTTCTTGAATACATTGCAGACACAGCAAAATGTGGCGCAAAGACGCTGTTTGCAACACACTACCATGAGTTGACCGAACTTGAAGGAAAGCTTCCGGGAATTAAGAATTACCGGATTTCCGTAAAAGAGGTTGGAGATGATATCATCTTCTTGCGCCGCATCGTGCGCGGCGGCGCGGATAAAAGCTTTGGTGTTCAAGTTGCACGCCTTGCCGGTCTTCCGGATGAGGTAATTAAGCGTGCAAAGGAGCTTTTGCGTGAGCTTGAGGCAGCGGATATCAACCGTGGCATTGTAGCGGAACTGCATGCACCTGCAGATGATGCCCAGCAACTTACGCTGTTTGGATCGCCTGCGCCGGATGACATTGTAGAATCGCTGAAACAGATGAATGTGGACGCACTTACGCCGCTTGAAGCGCTTAATACGCTTTATGATCTGCACATGCGTGCAAAGCTAAGGTAGGGAAAAATGAGTCGAATCAAAGTATTGAGCCAATACACGGCAAATCAGATCGCAGCAGGCGAGGTAGTAGAACGACCGGCTTCTATTGTAAAGGAACTTGTGGAAAATGCAATTGA
>JABLTO010070185.1_pt1 | contig 19833 bp, 19 predicted proteins | sample 7160091 | NCBI WGS metagenome assembly JABLTO01 (sample SAMN14651225, study PRJNA627086) | human gut metagenome | isolation source: feces | host: Homo sapiens
GAGGTAGATAGGTTTGAGGTGGAAGTGCAGTAATGCATGGAGCTGACAAATACTAATCGGTCGAGGGCTTATCCTGACAGGTTGGGAATGGATGTGGAAGATACAAAAGAGGATTTCAGTGTTCAGTTTTGAAGGTATGAGAAAAGGAAGACAGGTGAAAAAACCTGTCTTTTTTTGTATTAAGCAGAACGATATTTGGCTTTCGCCATTGCCCTTTCGTAAAGGTCTTGTAGAAAAACATGTTTGATGCTAGAATAACTGTTAATTGACTACGGTATGTCGCGTCTGGTGCTGAAAGGGTTTGTAGTAAAAACGCACGGTGGTTCTAAGTCGAAAAAGATTGGCTATCGGTTTCGAGATAAGAGTCTGTTAAAGCAGGCTTTTACCCATAGTTCGTATGCAAATGAGCAGCGGAAAGAGTAACGTGGCGGATGCGGTACGCCGGGTGCTTGGTGAACAGAGGATCAAGCAGCTGCGTGGCGCATCCATGCAGGACGTTATTTTTTTCGGTACCGAGGGGGAGATCGACAAGATTTTGAGCGGACGTCCGGAGGAGAGAAGGGAGCTGTTTGACGAGGTGGCGGGAACGTGAAATTTAAGTAGGTAATTGCGAAACAAGTTCGCAATCCTGATTAAAAATGCGGTAAGAATCCTGCATTGCAGGATTCTTAAGATGAGAGGATTCGGTTGGTTTTTAAAGCTCCTATGGTGTAGAATCCTTTTTTGATAAAGCAATCCATGACTTTGGCTGAAATATACCAGCTGTCACAAAGAAAGTAGAAAACTACCGGTGCAATGGGAAGTTCTGCAGCGATATCCTGTATGATCTGAATCTTCGATTTTGTTTTATCATACAGAATAAGAGCATAATTCAGAATGATTCCATTGTAGGAGAGCATAACGGACACAATCTGGTGCCTATAATCCTGTATTCTTTCTAGATGAGATTGATGGAAATACACAGCCTCAATTGGATGCAAAGCCTGTGACAAAGGCTTGGTAAATATCGGATAAAAAACAGTTGAGATTGAGAGTTTTAAAGTAATTGTAAATCTTATTTAAAAAACAAAAATGCCGTATTTATGCGGCTTTTGGAACTGCCTTCGGAACGAGACAGCGCCGTAGAGAGGCTCAAGGGCGTTCAGGAGAAGATCGCAGAGCTAAATGCGTCAATCGAGGCAGGCAAGAATGCGATCATTTCCAAACTGAGCGAAGGCGCCCAGATCAAGAACAAAAGGACGCTTTGAAGGAGCCTGGCGTACTGGGATGGTGCATACTCTTGTGGAAGCACAGGAAGCATATTCCGATGTGGCAAGGTCGCAGATATGGTGGCAAAGGAACACGGAGATGTGATCAAGCTGTCGAATAATCCGTATGTTTCCATTAACAGAAGCGCGGCAGTTGAATTGTGCATTACGCTGGAAACATTCGGTACGGCACATAAGGAGGAAATCATTCACGCGCTGGATCGGGAAGGCTATCGACCGAAGGGTGTTCAGACAAATATGTGACCGGGCAGCCCCGAAAGTGCAAATGAGAAGAAAAGAGCAGATATCTGTCAGTGCTGTTCTTATGTAAGAGGAAGGAAGAGGGATAAAACGATGGATGGGGAAAAAAGCAGAAAGATCATCTGTATTGACATTGGGGGTACGGCGATAAAATCCGGAATCATGGATGAAAATCTGAAATTTTTAAAGACCGATTCCATGGATACTCCAAGAGGGGGCAGCAGGATCATGGATGCGGTGCTGGAACGGATTTCCGAATATTTGACTGTGGTTCCGAATCCGAAGGCCGTGTGCATTTCAAGCGCGGGAATTATTGATTCCGACAGGGGAATCGTCACAGAGGCAAATGAGAGTCTGATCCCCGGATATACGGGAATGGATATCGCGGGAAGGGTAAAGGAGCGGTTCCGGATTCCCTGCTACGTGGAAAATGATGTAAACTGTGCGGCTATGGCAGAGGCTTATCAGGGGGCGGCAAGAGGATATTCTTCGGTTTTGATGCTGACGATCGGGACAGGCATCGGCGGTGCTTTTTTAGAGAAGGGAAGACTACTGAAGGGGCATACCTACAGCGCATGCGAGGTGGGGTATATGCATATGGACGGGAGCTCCTTTGAAGAGCTGGCGGCAACCTCCGTTCTGGTAAAACGGACGGCAAAGCGTTTGTCGAAGAATTGTTTTGAAATTTCCGGGAAATGGATTTTTGAACAGGCGCAGGGAGGCAATGAAATCTGTATAGAGGAAATCGACAGGATGTGTGATATTCTTGCAAAGGGAATTGCGAACCTGTGTTATGTGCTTAATCCAGAGATCGTGGTGATCGGCGGGGGAATCTCTGCGCAGGAGGATTATCTGAGACCGCGGATCGAGGGCGGCCTGGACCGTTACCTCATTCCGGAGATCCGCAGAAAAACAAAGCTGGGGTTTGCGAAGTTTGGAAATCAGGCGGGGATGCTGGGTGCGTGCTGCGCGGCGGGGGTTTTGGAAGGAATTGCGGATAGAATATGACTTGAGGAAGTAAGAGGGATATTTAGATGGAAAGTGTAAAGCATTTGATGATGGAAGAATATGATAATATGACTTCTGTAGAACAGGCGATTGCTGACTTTTTCATTAAGAATGAAGAATATATGGATTTTTCGGCCAGAAATATCAGCAGAATTCTTTATATTTCCAATGCAACATTGTCCCGGTTTGCCAAGAAATGCGGATATAAGGGATATCGTGAGCTTGTTTTTGATTATGAAAAAGAATTGCAGGAACAGTTAATTGAAGACAGCATAAGCAAGCTTGCTAAAAAGGTAAAATACACTTACAGCAGTCTTTTGGAAGAAGTATTTCAGCAACTGGATGAAGAAAAGGTATGTCGGGCTGCCGAGATGGTGAGCAGTTATAAGCGTGTGCTTGTGTGCGGCCTTGGGAGCTCGGGCTATGCGGCTTCAGAAATGGCATTCAGAATGATGCGGCTTGGTCTGCAGATTCAGGCTGTGACGGATTCGCAGGTTATCCAGATGTCTGCAGCAGTGGCAGATAAAGACTGTCTGATGATTGCGATTTCATTAAGCGGTAACACACAGGCAATTGCGGATGCGGTCCATATGGCAAAAAGCAGGGGAGCAGGAGTGGTGCTGATTACTGCGAACAGAGAGGCTGAAATAGATTGTGATGTTGTTTTATATACGGCGACATCCAGAAATCTCGATCAGGGAATTGCAATTTCGCCTCAATTTCCGATTTTAGTATTAACAGATATTTTTTATGGTTATTATTTTAAAAACGACACAAAGATTAAAAGTCAGAGATATCATATGACGCTGGAAACTCTGAACCAAAAGAAATCCTGAAGGCTGAACTGACATTTTTACTTGATTTTAGAATATATTTTCACGATTTTTGTTGAAACAGCTCTTTTTGAGATAGTACTTCCCAAAGAGAGCTGTTTTATTGCATAAAGAAATCGGTATTGCTATAATGCATGCATAAACAAATACCTAAAGGAGGAACAGGGATATGAAAAAGAAAGCGATTGGAATACTGTTAGCTGCGGCAATGGCATTTGGATTGACGGCATGCGGAAACAATGGCGGGGGAGAAGCAGCAAAGCAGGAAACAGAAAAGACAGAAGCGAGTAAGACGGAAGAGAAGGCAGAAAAGTCAGGGGAAGTAACAACGATAACGCTTTGGTCCTTTAAGGCAGAGGATAATGACCCTACGGCATCTTCTTCCAGATTAAAAAAGCTGATTGACGATTTTAATGCATCTCATGAAGATGTCCAAATCGAAGTTAGTTTTGGAAAAAGCTATGATAATGTTGTGACGGCAATCGCATCTCAGGATACGCCGGATATTTTTGATATGTATTGGCAGTATGCATCGCCTCTGGCAGCCAGAGGAGCGCTATATGATCTGACAGAATTTGTTGAGAATGATGCTGAATTTGAAAAAGCGGATTTCCTGGAAAGAGTATGGGATTTATGTACAGTAGACGGAAAAATATATTCGATTCCTAATCTGGCTTCTTCGTCCTTTGCTATTTACAACAAGAATGTTTTAAAAGAAGCCGGATGGGATAATTTCCCGACAACTTTTGACGATATGATTCAGTGTGCAAAGGATTGCTATGACCTGGAGAGCACAAGTATGGGAATGAATCCTCTTTCCCCGTGGCTGGATAATGTTCTTTGGCCTTCAATGACGGAAGCATCCTGGACTGACGCAGATGGAAATCCTGTATTTGACAGTGAGGCAATGCGTCTGGCATATTCAGCCCAGAAGGAATTGATTGAGTATCAGGGCGGATATGCGGAGGCAACCGGTTGGGAAGGCGATTTTGGACCGGCAAGGGGCAGTGTGACAGATCCGATTTTGACAGGTGAAGTTGGTTTCCTTCTTCTTCCTGACAGTTCGATCCCGTCAATTTATAATGCGGGTGTGGAAGCAGGATATACATATGGTGAGGATTGGGGAGTTGCACAGGTTCCCGGAAATTCCATGTTTACTGCAGGTGTATACGAGATGAATGCAAAGACTAAAAATCCGGAAGCAGCATGGGAAGTAATGTCTTATTTGAATTCTAAAGATGCAATGATGTATCTTGCAGAGGGAGAAAAGGGAGTTGGTGCGTTAATGCCCCGTAAGAGTGCACTGGATGCATTGATGGAAAAAGAAGACGTTTGTGATGCACTGAAGGTAGCGGCAGGGCTGCTGAAAGAAGCAAAGCTGCAGTCGTTCCCGATGAGTGGTTATGTAAATGAGTATCTTGGTGCGATCGGAAATAACATGACGGATTATATGGAAGGTTTAATAGATATGGATACCGCGGTATCAAATATCCAGACAGAAGTTCAGGCAGCAGCAGATGCGTTCAATGGTAAGTAAAAATCCTGAAGTATGAAGGTGCAGGACGATGACGGGGTGGTATTCGGCCACCCCGCCTGTTTTAAACGGGGATTTTCTAACAATTATTTGGGGAAGGAAGGAATATGAAAAAAATGGTTGGAGGAAAAAGCAGAGGAGCATGCTCAAATAAAAGAGAATGGAGATTTTTTTGGAAAGGGATTCTGTTTGCGTCTCCGTGGCTGATCGGTTTCATATGTTTTATTTTGCTGCCGGTTTGTTTGGCTTTTTATTATAGCTTTACAGATTATAATCTTTTTAATGAACCTAAATGGATCGGTTTCCAAAATTATACGGATGCATTTAAGGACCAGTATGTCTGGAAGGGTCTTAAAAATACGCTGTATATGGTTATTATTTCTCCTATTGTCGGCATGGTGGTGTCTCTTTTGCTGGCAATGCTTTTGAATCAGAAAAATATTCCCGGACTTCCGTTTTTCAGGACTGTTTTTTATCTGCCGTCTCTTGTACCTGTAGTGGCAAGTGTAATGCTGCTGACATGGCTGTTGAACGGACATTATGGTTTGGTAAATCAGATACTGGGATTGATTGGGATTAAAGGACCTGCATGGTTGAATGATCCGAAATATACAAAAATATCTCTTATGATTATGGATGCGTGGAGATGCGGCGGAACCATGATCATTTATCTGGCGGCTCTTCGTTCGGTTCCTGCATCTTTATATGAAGCAGCGGAGCTGGATGGTGCGAATGGCATAAAAAAATTTTTTAATATTACAGTGCCCTGCATTTCTCCGACAATTGAATTTAACGTTATTATGTCTATGATCGGTGCGTTTCAATATTTTACACAGGGCATGCTTTTGGTATCGGTTGGAGGAAATCAGATTAACGGAGGACCGGGAGACTCATTGTTATTTTATAACTTATATTTATACCAAAATGCGTTCTCTTACTTTAAGATGGGCTATGCCTGTGCTTTGGCAGTACTGCTGTTTCTGGTTGTGATGGTTACGACAGCTTTGACAAGAAAGCTCAGTGACAGGATCGTAAATTACGATGTGGAGTAGGAGGAAGAAAATGAAAGCGGTATGCAAAAAAATACATGAAATGATGATTTATAAAGGAATGCGCGGCAAAATTGCGCATATATTCGGTGTGGTCGCCCTGATTTTTTTCGGCTTGATATTTGCGATGCCCCTTTACTGGATGATTTCTACAGCGCTGAAGTATGAGACATATTGTTTCACGACACCGCCGCAGTGGTTTCCTAATCCTGTTAAATGGAGTAATTTTACAGAAATCTTTCAGAGGATGGATCTGGCAAGATATATAAAAAACACATTGATCACCTCGATTCTTCCGGTGATTGGTACATTGTTGTCCTGTCCGATGGTTGCCTACTCTATTGCAAAGATTCCGTGGAAAGGCGGGAAGTATCTGTTCCCAGTTATCCTGATGACGATGATGATTCCATCAATGGTAACGCAGATTCCCATGTATGCGACCTGGTCAAAATTGGGAATGCTGAATACGTTTATTCCGCTGGTGCTGCCCAGTTTTTTTGGAAGTACTTATTATATTTATCTGTTCAGACAATTTATGAAATCATTGCCTACCAGTGTCATAGAAGCTGCCCGTATTGACGGAGCGGGAGATTTCAGGATTTTGTATAGTATTGTATATCCGATGTGTTCTTCTATTTTGACTACGGTGGCAGTCATGGTATTTATTGCCAGCTGGAATGATTATGTAGGGCCTTTGATGTACCTTCAGGACAGTAAATTGTATACATTGGGCATTGGTTTGCAGATGTTTAAAAATGCGGCACAGCCGGAATGGACGCTTTTGATGGCTGCAAGTACGATATTTACGGTGCCGCTGATCGTAATCTTTTTCTTTTGCCAGAATGCATTTTTGAATGGAATACAGACAACATCCGGTATTAAATAGGGCAATGATAACAGGCATGGGGTCCAATAAAAAGAAAATGTGAGGGATAGTTAGTGATGGAAAGGTCAATAGAGTCGGTGTATCATAAGTTAATCGTATCATGTCAGGCATTGCCGGAAGAACCGCTTCATTCTTCTTTTATTATGGGAAGAATGGCTGTGGCGGCTAAAGAAGGGGGAGCCGGAGGAATCCGTGCGAATTCGGTTGAGGATATTGAAGAAATCCGGAAAAATGTAGATTTGCCGATTATCGGGATTATAAAAAGGGATTATCCTGACAGTGCAGTCCGGATTACGCCTACGATTCGGGAAGTGGATGAACTGATGCAGATTAAGCCGGATGTGATTGCAACGGATGCAACCTGCCGGATACGTCCGGACGGAAAGAAAGTGGAAGAATTTTATGCAGAAGTCAGAGAAAAGTATCCCCAGCAGCTTTTGATGGCAGATTGTTCAACGATGGAAGAAATGCTTTATGCAGATGAATTAGGATTTGATTTTATAGGAACGACGCTGGTTGGATATACGGAAGAAAGTAAGGACTGTCATATTGAAACCAATGATTTCGAGCTGATTCGAAAACTGATTAAGCAGGTAAAACATCCTGTGATCGGAGAGGGAAATATTGACACGCCGCAGAAGCTGAAAAGAGTCATGGAAATAGGTGTATACAGTGTGGTTGTAGGATCGGCGATCACAAGGCCGCAGTTGATCACAAAAAGCTTTACGGATGCGTTAAAGGAATGAGAGCATTATACGATAAAGGAGGCGCGGATGACGTAATATGAAGATATTGATCGTATCAGATTCTGAATGTGATTTTACGGAAGTGTTAAAAAGCTGCGGGGCAGAAACGGAGTGCATATGTTTTGGAAATGTATTAAAGGCAGATTTTTCAAAGTTTGATTCATTTTGCATTCTTCCGGAAAAAAGCGGAGATTATCTGGAAGCAAGGTTTCGGGAAAAGCTGGAAAGAGAGGCAGAAAAGGGAAAAAGGATTTTCCTGCAGGCAATTCGAGGATTTCAGGATGTTTTGTGCGGAGATCCGACAGACAGCACGAAAAGCAGGCTGATTTATGCAGAACCTTCGGAAGGAAAAATTTCAGGGCTTGTTACAGGAGATCTTTTGGATGATGAGGCCAATTTAATGTGTGTGCCGGAATTGCATCCGGAAGATGTAGAACCGATTTTGGTATATCAGGAGCATATTATTGCACATACGCATACGAAAATGCCGGTGGAGGAAATCTTAAAAAATGGAAAGCCGGGGTTATGGAAAGCCGGTAAAAATGTTTTGTGGACAGGATTTGTATTACGCAATTTTAATGAGGCGAGATTTTCACCAAGAGCAAAATGGGAAAACGTAATACGATATCTGGCGTTCTGGATTACAGGCAGAGAACCGGCTTTTTATCCGGAAGCAATTGTGCAATATGGAACAGCAGAAAAAATGGAGGAGACGGAAACCTTTGAGCGATGCAGAAAAGAAGCAGTTGAAAGAGGAATCGGCTGGTTGAAACGGTTTTTGTCAGAGGAAGGAAACGGCGGAATTAAAGAGGGACTTGCCCATAATATAGCTCCGGATGGGAAATATACGGTATTGGATGGAGTCAGAACAGATTGTACAGGAGAAAGCGCGGGCGCATTTAAAATGTACGCATATTTGAGCGGAAAAAAGGACTATGCGGATCTGGGCGAAAAAATGAATGAAATTGTTTACGGGCCCATGTTTGTCCGAGACGGGCTGTTTGACGGCATGGTACGGTGGTGTACAAGTTCATGGAATGTGTGTTATCAGGATGATGTGGCAAGAGCCCTGCTGCCGGGATTATATGATGCGCTTTATATGGGAGACCGTTCTCATTTGGAGGATATTTGTCGTGCGATGGATTTTTTGCTTCGTACAACGGCAAGGGATGGATTGCGGATTGCCAGAACAGATAATCATGACTTGACAGAAGCGGAGATGGGTAAGCTAAGACAACAGGAGCATGGTCTTGCTTCTGCACACTATAATGCGTATTATCATGCGGCACTTTTGCTGACCGGAAGGGCAAGTGGAGAGAGTCGTTACATAGAGGCGGCTCAGAGGGGGTTGGAACGCATCATGGAGCTTTATCCGGAAACGGTCAGAGAGCAGAGCGAAACAGAAGAGATGTGCCGGATGATCTTGCCTCTTGCGATTTTGTATCAGTCCACCAGAGAAGAAAAGCACAGACAGATGCTGTATCGTGTTTCACAGGATCTGCAGAAGGTACGTCATCCATTTGGCGGATATCGGGAATGGGACACCGGATATAAGGCGGCTTGTTCGAGAGAGTCCAGAGAGGAATGTTCTGTACTGACAGAGAACGGAGATCCAGTGGCAGACATGCTGTATTCCAGCAACTGGCTTCCGATGGGGTTTGCTTTTGCGTATGAAGCGACCGGTGATCCCTGGTTTTATGAATTGTGGAAAGATTCGGCAGTTTTTTGTCTGAAAACGCAAATGTTTAGTGACAGAGCGCATTTGGATGGAGCATGGTGCAGGGCTTTTGACATGGATCTGAAAGAAGCGTATGCGGCGCCGCATGACGTGGGATGGGCAGCCTATGCATGTGAAACGGGGTGGACTGTTTCGGAAATTTTAATGGGGCTGATGATGCCGGAGGTTTTTGAGAGAACAAAATAAAACAAGTAAAAGCGGCCACTTTTCAAAAGAGAAAAAGTGGCCGTTTTGTTGTTAGTAGCATTATTCTTTTAAGAGAAGCTGCTGAAGTCTGGGCCATAGAAGGTAGGTGGTAATCGTTGCAATAATTCCCGGAAATCCAAGGAAAAAGAGCAGTAAACCGAGCCAAAGGTTAGAGGAGAGAATCTGGATAAAGGTAAGCTGAAGCAATGCGGGGAAAATACATCTGAAGCCGCAGGAGGGGATGAGAAGAACTGCATTTTTCAAGACAGCGCCTGCGGGTAGTTTAAACAAAGAAACTTGTAGCAGAACCATGGTAGTATAGCAGCTGACTAAAAACAAAATAAGCAGTATAAATAAATAGTACAGCGGTGCAGAAGTTGAGTTTTGATTATTTCCCTCTAAAATGTACATTCCGCAAAGAAGCCATAAAAAACCGGAAACCAGACCGGGGATAAGGGATGATGTTGTATTTTGAATAAAAAAGGGAAGAAAAGCCGTACGTACAGAGGGGGCGATTCTTCTTGTATATTCGCAGGTACGGTGATACAGAGCAGACATTCCAGAGAATGCAAGCGGCGTAAAAAGCCATATACCTGCCAGAAAAACCAGGCCTCCGGTATGAAGAGCGAGTTCCGTCAGGAGAAATACGGGAAGACAGGTTAAAAAAAGCAAAAGGTTATTCAGTAAAAGATCTGTGAGATTTGGAAATAAAATTCTGCGCAGAAAAAACAGAACACCCGTTCTGCGTTCTTCTTTATTTAGCTGGGAATCAGGGAATGCTTCCGGATTTTTTATGGAACGCCGCTTTTTGGCATTGAGCTCCTGCTCGTAATGAAGCTGGCTGTAGTTGTACTTCTTTTGTTTCATGATGTGCTCCGTTTTGTATACGCAATAATGTGTTGTTATAGGTACTTTCTACCTATTATAAAAGAAAAAGAAAATAAGGCAAGCGGATTATATTTATCCCTGGGTAAAATCCTATAGAAATGCTTACGATTAGGTCTTGCCCTAAAAACACCCTTATGTTATAATATTCACAGCGGGCAATGATAAAAAATTAACAAATAAAAATAAGCCCGAAATTAGGCGATTGATTCAAATGGAGGAAAAGACATGGCTAAGAAAATTGTATTAGCAGGTGCTTGCCGTACAGCTATCGGCGTAATGGGTGGAACACTCAGCACTACACCGGCAACTGACCTGGGCGCTATCGTAATTAAAGAGGCACTGAACCGTGCAGGTGTTCCTGCTGATCAGGTAGATCAGGTATATATGGGCTGCGTAATCCAGGCAGGACAGGGACAGAACGTTGCTCGTCAGGCATCCATCAAGGCTGGTCTGCCGATCGAGACTCCTGCAGTTACGATTAACGTTGTATGTGGTTCCGGTCTGAACTGTGTCAACATGGCTGCAGAAATGATCGCTGCTGGCGATGCGGATATCGTAGTAGCAGGCGGTATGGAAAACATGTCTATGGCTCCTTACGCAGTTATGCAGGGTCGTTACGGCTACAGAATGAACGATGGCAAGCTGGTTGATACCATGGTTCATGACGCTCTGTGGGATGCGTTCAATGATTATCATATGGGTATTACTGCAGAGAACATCTGCGAAAAATGGGGTCTGACCAGAGAAGAGCTGGATAAGTTTGCAGCAACCTCTCAGCAGAAGGCTGTAGCTGCTCAGGAATCCGGTGCTTTCGATAAGGAAATCGTTCCTGTAGAAGTTAAGAAGAAGAAAGAGACTATCGTATTTGCTAAGGATGAAGGCCCTCGTCCGGGTACCACCGCTGAAGGCATTGCAAAACTTCGCCCTGCATTCAAGAAAGACGGTATTGTAACTGCAGCGAACTCTTCCGGTATTAACGACGGCGCTGCTGCAATCGTTGTTATGAGCGAAGAAAAGGCAAAAGAGCTGGGCGTTAAGCCTATGGCTACATGGGTAGCTGGCGCTCTGGCTGGTGTTGCTCCTGAAATCATGGGTATCGGTCCTGTTGCTGCTACCAAGAAGGTTATGGCAAGAACCGGCATGAAGATCGAAGACTTCGATGTGATCGAAGCAAATGAAGCTTTCGCAGCACAGTCTGTAGCAGTACAGAAGGAGCTGGGCTTTACAGATGAGCAGTTAAACCCCAACGGCGGTGCAATCGCACTGGGTCATCCGGTAGGTGCATCTGGCTGCCGTATTCTGGTTACTCTGCTGCATGAGATGGAAGCTAAGGATGCGAAGAAGGGTCTGGCTACTCTGTGTATCGGCGGCGGCATGGGCTGCGCTACTGTAGTAGAAAGAGACTAAGTTTATTTTCTGGGTGCAAGACACCCGTTTTCGGAGAATGCCTTCACGAACAGGACGATGGTTACCAGGATCAGGCAGCCATTCCATAATAAGAGAAGACATTCTCCAAACTATGTAAAAAAACATCAGGAGGAAGATCATGGAATTCGTATTGTATGAACAGAAAGGTCAGTACGCGATCATCACGATCAATCGTGAAAAAGCACTGAACGCCCTGAATTCTGCAGTTCTTGATGAACTGGATAAGACTCTGGACAGTGTTGATCTGGATCAGGTAAGATGTCTGATTCTGACCGGCGCAGGACAGAAATCTTTCGTAGCAGGCGCTGATATCGCTGAGATGAGCACTCTGACCAAGGCAGAGGGCGAAGCATTCGGTAAGAAGGGCAACGATGTATTCCGTAAACTGGAAACATTCCCGATCCCGGTTATCGCTGCAGTAAACGGCTTTGCACTGGGCGGCGGCTGTGAGATCTCTATGAGCTGTGATATCCGTATCTGCTCTGAGAATGCTGTATTTGGTCAGCCGGAGGTCGGTCTGGGCATCACTCCCGGATTCGGCGGCACACAGAGACTGGCTCGTCTGGTTGGTGCAGGCATGGCAAAACAGCTGATCTACACCGCACGCAATATCAAGGCTCCCGAAGCATTCCGCATCGGTCTTGTAAATGCTGTATATCCCCAGGAAGAACTGCTTCCCGCTGCTGAGAAGATGGCTGCCGGCATCGCTAAAAATGCGCCCATCGCTGTCCGTAACTGCAAGAAAGCCATCAACGAAGGACTGCAGGTTGATATGGATCAGGCGATCGTGATCGAAGAGAAGCTCTTTGGTGACTGCTTCGAGACAGAGGATCAGAAGTATGGCATGGCATTTTTCCTGGACAAAAATAAGGAAAAAGTAAAAGAGCCTTTCAAAAACTGCTAAGGCAACAACCTTTTAAGGTTTTTAATAAAAAATCAGGAGGATAACATCATGAAGGTAGGTATTATTGGCGCCGGCACAATGGGTTCCGGCATCGCACAGGCTTTCGCTCAGACCGAAGGCTATGAAGTATTTCTTTGCGATATCAACGAAGAGTTCGCTGCAAACGGCAAGAAGAAAATTGCAAAGGGCTTTGAGAAGAGAATTGCAAAAGGCAAAATGACTCAGGAAACTGCTGACGCTGTTCTGGCTAAGATCACAACAGGCGTTAAGACCATCTGCACAGATTGCGATCTGGTTGTAGAAGCTGCTCTGGAAAACATGCAGATCAAGAAGCAGACATTCAAAGAGCTGCAGGACATCTGCAAGGCAGACTGCATCTTTGCTACCAACACATCCTCTCTGTCCATCACAGAGATCGGCGCTGGCCTGGATCGTCCGGTTATCGGCATGCACTTCTTCAATCCCGCTCCTGTTATGAAGCTGGTTGAGGTTATTGCAGGTCTGAACACTCCTGAAGAAGTTGTGGAAAAGATCAAAGCAATCTCCGTTGAGATCGGCAAAACTCCTGTACAGGTAAATGAAGCAGCTGGTTTCGTTGTAAACAGAATCCTTGTTCCGATGATCAACGAAGCAGTTGGTATCTATGCAGAAGGTGTTGCAAGCGTAGAAGATATCGATACCGCTATGAAGCTGGGTGCAAACCATCCCATGGGACCTCTGGCTCTGGGCGACCTGATCGGTCTGGATATCGTACTGGCTATCATGGAAGTTCTGGAATCCGAGACTGGCGATCCGAAGTATCGTCCTCATCCCCTTCTGAGAAAGATGGTTCGCGGCGGACAGCTTGGACAGAAGACCGGCAAGGGCTTTTACGACTACACGAAATAAATAATAATAGGAGTGAGGCGGCTGCCTGATCAAGACAGCCGCAAGCTCACAAGGAGGAATATAAAATCATGGATTTTACTTTGGACAAAAAGCATGAGATGGCGAGACAGCTTTTCAGAGATTTCGCCGAGAAGGAAGTAAAGCCTCTGGCAATTGAGGTTGATGAGACCGAAGAATTCCCCAGAGTGACTGTTGACAAAATGATCAAAGCTGGTTTCATGGGTATCCCGGTACCGAAGGAATACGGCGGACAGGGCTGTGATCCTCTGACCTACGCTATGTGTGTAGAGGAGCTTTCCAAGGTTTGCGGCACCACAGGCGTTATCGTTTCTGCACATACCTCTCTTTGCTGCGATCCGATCATGACATTCGGTACAGAAGAGCAGAAGCAGAAATTCCTGGTTCCCCTTGCAAAAGGTGAAAAGCTGGGTGCGTTCGGCTTAACGGAGCCCGGTGCTGGTACAGATGCTCAGGGTCAGCAGACCAAGGCTGTTTTAGACGGCGATGAGTGGGTATTAAATGGTTCCAAGTGCTTCATCACAAACGGTAAGGAAGCTGACGTTTACGTTATCTTCGCTGTAACCGGTGTTGTTGAAAAGCGCGGCCGCAAGATGAAAGAAATCTCTGCATTTATCGTAGAGAAAGGAACTCCCGGCTTCACATTCGGTACCAAAGAGAAGAAGATGGGTATCCGTGGTTCTTCCACATACGAACTGATCTTCCAGGATTGCCGTATCCCCAAGGAAAATCTGCTGGGTCAGCAGGGCAAGGGCTTCAACATCGCTATGCATACTCTGGATGGCGGCCGTATCGGTATCGCTTCTCAGGCTCTGGGTATTGCAGAGGGCGCTCTTGAGAGAACCATTGCATATGTAAAAGAAAGAAAGCAGTTCGGCCGTGCGATCGGTGCATTCCAGAATACACAGTTCCAGCTGGCTGATATGGCAACCAAGGTTGAGGCTGCTCAGCTTCTGGTTTACAAGGCTGCTATGGCAAAGGCTACTCAGAAGTCCTACTCCGTAGAAGCTGCAAAGGCAAAACTGTACGCTGCAGAAGTTGCTATGGAAGTTACCACCAAGGCTGTACAGCTGCACGGCGGCTATGGTTACACCAGAGAGTACGAAGTAGAACGTATGATGCGCGATGCGAAGATCACTGAGATCTACGAAGGTACCAGCGAAGTTCAGAGAATGGTTATCTCCGGCGCTCTGCTGAAATAATCAATACAAAGTAAAGAACTTTGCAGGCAATAGACAAATTAAAATAAGGAGTGAATCATACAATGAAAATCGTTGTTTGTATCAAACAGGTACCCGATACCAAGGGCGGCGTTAAGTTCAATCCCGACGGCACTCTTGACAGAAGTGCCATGATGGCAATTATGAATCCCGATGACAAGGCTGGTCTGGAAGCAGCTCTTCGCTTAAAAGATCAGTATGGCGCAGAAGTTACCGTTCTGACCATGGGTCTTCCCAAGGCAGAAGAAGTTCTGCGTGAGGCTCTGGCTATGGGCGCAGACAAGGGCATTCTGGTAACAGACAGAGTCCTGGGCGGCGCTGATACATGGGCTACTTCCCAGACAATTGCAGGTGCACTGCGTAATCTGGAGTATGATCTGATCATTACCGGACGTCAGGCAATCGACGGCGATACCGCACAGGTTGGTCCTCAGATTTCCGAGCATCTGGATATTCCGGTTATCAGCTACGCTCAGAACTTAAAGGTTGAAGGCGATTCCGTAATCGTTGAGCGTCAGTACGATGACAGATATCACGTTCTGAAAGCAAAAATGCCCTGCCTGGTTACTGCACTGGCAGAGTTAAACGAGCCCCGTTACATGACTCCCGGCGGAATTTTCGATGCATATGATGCAGAGATCACCGTTTGGGGCAGAAAAGACTTAAAGGATGTGGATGATTCCAACCTTGGTCTGAAGGGATCTCCGACCCAGATCGCAAAGGCATCTGATAAGGTTCGTAAGGGCGCAGGCGAAAAGGTTGCTCTTGATCCGGCAGAGTCTGTTGACTATATTATGGACAAGTTACTGACCAAACATGTAATTTAACAAATTATAGAAAAGCGTGGTGAATGAGATGAACTTAGAAGAATATAAAGGCGTATTTGTCTTTGCACAGCAGGTAGACAACAAGTTAAACGGTATTGCACTGGAGCTGGTGGGCAAAGGAAAAGATCTGGCAAAAGATCTTGGCACAGAAGTAACTGCAGTTTTAATCGGTAGCGACGTTATGGGTCTTACCAAAGAGCTGGCTGAGTACGGCGCAGACAGAATCATCGTTGTAGATGATCCTGAATTAAAGGAGTACAGAACCGAGCCTTATGCACATGCACTGGCTGAGGTTATCAAGAAGTACAAACCCGAAATCATGCTGGTTGGCGCAACAGCAATCGGCCGTGACTTAGGTCCCCGTGTATCCGCAAGAATCCATACCGGTCTGACCGCAGACTGCACACAGCTGGAAATCGGTGATTTCCCGATCAATCCGATCCCGGGCAGAGAACAGCTGCACAACCAGCTGCTGATGACTCGTCCTGCATTCGGCGGCAACACAATTGCTACCATCGCTTGCCCGAACTTCCGTCCTCAGATGGCGACCGTTCGTCCTGGCGTTATGCAGAAGGCTGAGCGTGTGGAAGGCGCACAGGCTGTTATCGAAGAGTTCAATCCTGGATTCGTTCCCAACAACAAATATGTTGAGATCCTGGATATCGTAAAGGCTGTATCTGACGTAGAAGATATCATGGACGCTAAGATCCTGGTATCCGGCGGCCGTGGTGTAGGCAGCGCAGAGAACTTCAAACTGCTGGATGATCTGGCAGAAGCTCTTGGCGGTACCGTAAGCTGCTCCCGTGCAGTTGTAGATGCTGGCTGGAAGTCCAAAGACCTGCAGGTTGGACAGACCGGTAAGACCGTTCGTCCTCATGTATATTTTGCAATCGGTATCTCCGGTGCAATTCAGCACCTGGCTGGTATGGAAGAGTCTGATATCATCATTGCAATCAACAAAGATGAGACAGCTCCGATCTTCGATGTTGCAGATTACGGCATCGTTGGCGATCTGAACAAAATCCTGCCTGCTCTGACCGAGAAGATCAAAGAAGCAAAGGCTGCAAAGAACTAAATTGTATATAGAATATATACAGGAAAGACCCGTCCATGAGGCGGGTCTTTTTTATCGTATAGGAAACTTCGTTTCCATACGATAAAAACGCTCTGCGGGGATGCGCACTCGGCGCAAGGGTAGATGGTTGCTGAAGCAACCGCGCCTCGGCGCGAGAATGTGCCAGGGCACATTCTTTCTTATCGTATAGGAAATTTCGTTTCGATACGAGAAAAAACGCTCCGCGATCATGTATGCCGCAGGCTTGTATCCTATCCCCGAATTTGATATACTTGTCGCTGGAAAGGGATGACAAAATTTATGGCGAAAGAAAAAGAAATTAAAACAAACGCGATGCGGATTCTGGATCGGATGAAGATTCCGTATACCCATTATACCTACGAATGCGACGAATTTATCGACGGCATGCAGATCGTGGAAAAGCTGAACTTAAAACCGGAGCAGGTCTATAAGACGCTGGTAACGCAGGGACACAGCAAGGCCTATTTTGTTTTTGTGATTCCGGTGGCGGAAGAACTGGATTTGAAGAAAGCGGCCAAAGCGGTCGGGGAGAAATCTCTGGAGATGATCCATGTAAAGGATATCAACCAGATCACCGGCTATATCCGCGGCGGCTGTACGGCAATCGGCATGAAAAAACAGTATAAAACGGTAATCGATGCCAGTGCTCAGACATTGCAGACAATGATTGTCAGCGGCGGACGGATCGGATCGCAGATTGAACTGACTCCGGAGAACCTTGCAAAGGCGGCAAATGCGGTATTCGCGGAGATTATCGCTTGACCCGCAAGTGGGTAAGTGTTATTATTTTGAATGGTGAAGTGCGTGTTTTGTGGACGCGCACAGGTTTCAGAAGAAAAAATGAGGTGTAGAAAGATGAGTGCAAATTTTGAAGAACTGATCTCCAAGGTCAAAGAGTACGGCAAAAAGAAAGTATCTGTTGCTGTAGCAGAAGATGCTCCGATTCTGGAAGCTGTAGAAGAAGCAAGAAAACAGGGCTTTGCAGATGCTATCCTGGTTGGTGATGAAGCAAAGATCCGCGAGATCGCTGCAGGTTTAAATATCGACCTGGCTCCTTACGAAATCATCAACGAGCCGGATCACTGGCAGGCTGCTTTAAAGGCAGTTAAACTGGCACATGACGGCGTTGCTGACATGTATATGAAAGGTCTGATCGATACCAAATCTTTCTTAAAGAGCATTCTGGACAAGGAAGTTGGTCTGCGCACCGGCAAACCGCTGTCCCACGTATGCTGTTTTGAAGTAAAAGGCATTAAGCAGCTGTTGTTCCTGACAGACGTTGCATTTATGACATATCCTACCCTGGAAGATAAGGTACATATCATTGAAAATACCGTAGAGGTTGTACATGCATGCGGTATTGAGTGTCCGAAGGTTGCTCCTCTGGCAGCAGTTGAGGTTGTAAACCCCAAGATGCCTGTTACCGTTGAAGCTGCTGAGCTGACCAAGATGAACGAAGAAGGCAAGATCACAGGCTGTATCGTAGATGGCCCTCTGTCTATGGATCTGGCAATTGATCCGGAAGCTGCAAAGCATAAGGGTGCTACTGACCGTAAGATCCAGGGCGATGCAGATATCCTGCTGTTCCCTGATATCCACGCCGGCAACCTGGTATACAAGACTCTGGTACATACTGCAGAGGTAAAGAACGGATGTATCCTCACCGGTACTCAGGTTCCCGCAATCCTGACCAGCCGTTCCGATACCTTCCAGACCAAGGTAAATTCCATCGCTCTGGCAGCGGTTGTAGCAGAAGGCTTAAAGAAAAACAAATAATTTCGCAGCATAACTGGAAGCTGCAAAAAGGAGACAGATATGGCAATCAAGAGTCTGATTATCAATCCCGGTTCCACTTCCACCAAGATCGGCGTATTCGAGGATGAGAACCTGTTATTTGAAGAAACACTGCGTCATTCCACAGAAGAGATTGCACAGTATGCGTCCATTATCGACCAGAAGGATTTCAGAAAGAACATTATCCTGGACTTCCTGAAGGCAAAAGATTTCGATGTTAAGAGTTTCGATATGATCGTAGGTCGCGGCGGTCTGTTAAAGCCTATCCCGGGCGGCACATATACCGTAAGCGATGAGCTGCTTGCAGACCTGAAAAAGGGTGTACAGGGTCAGCATGCTTCTAACTTAGGCGGTATCCTTGCACGGGAAATCGGTGATGAGATCGGTGTTCCCTCTTATATCGTAGATCCTGTCGTTGTGGATGAGCTGGAGCCTGTTGCACGCCTTTCCGGTATGCCTGAGCTTCCCAGAAGAAGTATTTTCCATGCGCTGAACCAGAAGGCTGTTGCAAGAAGATATGCAAAAGAGCACGGCGTAAAATACGAAGATCTGAACCTGATCGTAATCCACCTGGGCGGCGGCGTTTCTGTTGGTGCGCACAGCCAGGGCAAGGTGGTAGATGTAAACAATATCCTGGACGGTGAGGGTGCATTCTCTCCGGAGAGAGCAGGTACCGTTCCGGTTGGCGATCTGGTTAAAATGTGCTATTCCGGTAAATATACGGAGAAGGAAGTTTATAAAAAGATCTGCGGAAACGGCGGCTTAAATGCTTATCTGCACACCAACGATTTCCGTGATATGCAGAAGATGGCAGAAGAGGGTGACGAATATGCTGCTCTGGTAAGAGATGCCTTCTTCTATCAGATCTCCAAGGATGCCGGTGCAATGGCAGCAGTATTAAATGGTAAGGTTGATCAGATCATTCTGACCGGCGGTATTGCATATGCACCTGTTACCAGAAAGATGCTGGAAGAAAAGCTTGGCTGGATCGCTCCGTTCACTGTATATCCCGGTGAGGACGAGCTGCTGGCTCTGGCACAGGGTGGTCTGCGCGTTATCCGTGGAGAAGAAGCTGCAAAAGAATATTAAGCTGATACAGAACATTCCTGCGATCTTCTAAAAGGCAGCAGGAAAGGATCAAAAGATACTGCGGAGGTCAAAAAGGCTTCCGCAGTTTTTTATCGTATAGGAAACTTCGTTTCCATACGATAAAAACGCTCCGCGAGGATGCGCACTCGGCGCAAGGGTAGATGGTTGCTGAAGCAACCGCGCCTCGGCGCGA
>JABLTO010085039.1_pt1 | contig 19822 bp, 18 predicted proteins | sample 7160091 | NCBI WGS metagenome assembly JABLTO01 (sample SAMN14651225, study PRJNA627086) | human gut metagenome | isolation source: feces | host: Homo sapiens
AGCACGTGCGGATGAAGCCTTTCGGAAAATTGCTATATTGGAAAAGCAACTGGCAGAATTGATGAAATAAAAGAAAAATTGTCCGGAAGTGGCGTTTGGCATTTCTGAATAGTCATTAAGAGTACATAATGTGAAAGCCAGAAAAAAGGAAGACGATAAGAAAAAATTTACCGTCTTCCAGATGATATTCAGGAAAAAATTTCAAAGATTGAAAACAACTTCCTGCGCAGCCTTACAGATGCATCACCGGGCTTGTGCAGACGAGGTTTTCGATGATGGTTTCTTTCTCGAAAAGCATCGGGATAATAATGGCATGTTCTGCGAAAGAAGTCAGCGGGATCCGGGCGGAGACGTTGCAGGTGATAACCTGATCTTTTGTGCGGAGGGTGATCTTGTAATCGTCCTCAGCGAGCGGCTCGTAGCCGGGTTTACCGGTCTGGTGGATGGTGAAGGTGAGTGCTTCGCCATCGTTATGGACTTCCAGCAGAGGTCCCTTGCATACCCAGGTGCGCTGGTTGTGGATCGCGTCGGAGAGTTCCTGGCAGACATCGCCGTCCGGTTCGCCCAGGATATAGGTGGAGTAATGTCCGTGCAGGCTGCTGTTGCCGTGAAGATCCATGCCGCAGGTAGCAGCCAGTTTCTCACCGGAGAGTACCAGGTCTTCCCACAGTTTTACGCCCTTTTCATTGACTTCGTGGAGCGGTTCCGGGTTGTTGAAGATCTCGATGAAGTCACAGCAGGAATAGTCAGTGATCGTCATCTCGAAACGGCAGCCCTGTGCGAACGGCCATCCGAAGGAATACGGATGAGCGACACCGACCAATGCCCCTTTTTCGCGGGCAGCCTGGAAGAGAAGTTCCGGTTTGTGTTTGTTGATATTTTCCCACGGCACATACTCGGTCAGGTTCAGGCAGAGGATATGTCCGTAGTATGTGGTATATTCCATGCCCGGGATGAATGCGATCGGCTGTGGATGCTCTTTCAGATAATTTTCAATTTTGTAATGTCCGGAGATGGTGTTGTGATCGGTCAGGGCGAACGCGTCCACGTGATCTGCCACCATAAAGTCCGTCAGTTCTTTGCAGGTAAATACTGCGTCGGATTCGTTGGTATGATTGTGTAATTCCAGTCTCTTATACATAAAAAGTCCCCCTTAACGTGCGCGTACCGTCAGCTGATAATCGGTGTTGTCCAGCAGTACGGAAAATACCAGAATGGTTACTTTCAACACACCCTCGATATTCGGCTGCGGAATACAGCCTTCCGTGGCTTCTGTTGCGGTAAAATGCATATGCCGGGTTGTCAGCTGTCTGTGGATATTGCCGATGAACGTATCGTTCAGGGTTGCCATGGTGTGGATCTCGGTTTTCATACCGTGATAGACAGCATCTTTCCATTCCTCCGGTATTGGTTCTTCGATCCCGTACTCTTTTTTACAGTAGTCGAGCAGGCGCTGTTTCAGTTCCGGTGTCACATCTTCCGGGCGGAAGTGCTGCGGTCCAAAAGAAAATTCAATATCCAGTTCTTCATAAGTCTGATCCAGGCAGACGGTATAGGAAATCTGACCGATAAAGTCTTTGCATAATTTTCCCCCTACCTGGTAAATGGTTTTCATCTCTTTCATAGTAATCTCCATTTTCATTTGTAGATTTTTTTACGATTTTTATGCGAACAACGAGTCGTTATGACAACGCTGTACTCTCAGAATACGCAGGCGGTCGGCTGATGTCAATAGTCTGAAAAAAATTGTAGAAAAGTCCAGTTAATTTGAAAGTTATGTACATTATGAGAAAAAAACAGATTTGCTATAATGGTCGCAAATATGGAGAAAAAGAGCAGAAAGTACATGCAGATATCAGAAGAGGAATTGACGAAACAACAAAAAATGCGAAAATAATAAAGGAGAGTCACATGGAAAAAAGAACGCTGTATAAAGAAGGAACTTACAAAAAAGGAAATCTTCACACCCATACGACCTGGTCGGATGGAGTACATACCTCACAGGAGACTGCGGAGCAATATCGAAGCAAAGGATATGATTTTCTGGCTCTGACGGATCACTGGGTTTATGGAATTCATCCGGAATTAAACAGGGATGATTTTCTGGTGTTTCCGGGAACGGAACTGGATATTGAGCTGCCGGGAAGAAAGGATCATCATCTGGTAGGTTTCGGTCTGCCGGAGACAAACCGGATACCGGAACATTATACGTTTGAAGAAGAACGCAGAAATGGTGTACTGACAACAGCGGAGCGTATCATCGAATATTTCGGACAGAGAGGAAATGTAACACTGTACGGTCATCCGTACTGGTCAAAGATCGATTCTACGGATATCAAATATCTGCAGGGTATGATCGGTATGGAAATCTACAACCACGGTTCCGAATTTTTCGGAAACAACGGTAATTCGGAGACATATTTTGATCATTTTCTGTTTGTAAGAAATAAAATCTTCTGTTTTGCTACGGATGATGCTCATAATATCGGAGAACATGATCTGGGTGGATTTATCATGGTAAAGACGAAAGAATTCACCCACAGAGGAATCCTTGAGGCGATCAAAGACGGAAGCTTTTATGCATCTTCCGGACCGCTGCTCCATGATTTTTATGTGGAAGACGGAGTTGCACACGTGACCTGTGAGCCGTGCCAGCATATTTATTTCCAGACACCGCACCGGGGAGACTGTCTGTTCAGTGATGATGGAGACTGCCTGACCGAAGGCAGCTTTGCGTTAAACGGGGATGAAGAGTATGTGAGAGTGACGATCAAAAACAGCAGAGGACAGAAGGCATGGACACAGCCGATCTGGTTGTGGCTGTTCTGATTGATGATAGAAAGTAACCAATTGTGAAGGCACTGAACAGTTACGACAGAAAAAAGGACATACAGGAGGAAGAATATGTTAAAATTAGTGACTTTTAATATACGATGTGATTATGACCAGGACGGAGCCAACAGCTTCCGGTTCCGCAAACCTGTGATCTTAAAGAAACTTGCCGAAGAGAAACCGGATGTGATCTGCTTTCAGGAAGTGCTGCCCCATGTGGCAGCATGGCTGAAAGAGAACCTGACGGAATATACCGTGATCGGCTGTGGAAGAAGTGAGACACTTGAGGACGAGCAGATGACGGTCGCTTTCCGTACCGATCGTCTGAATCTGATCAATATGGAAACCTTCTGGCTGTCCCCGACACCGTATGTGCCGGCGAGCAGATACGAAGAACAGTCCATCTGCCCGCGTGTGTGCACGGAAGTGGTGCTGGAAGATCTTCAGGAAAAGAAAGTATTCCGCTTATGTGATATCCATCTGGATCATCTCGGCGTGCAGGCAAGAACGCTTGGGTTGTCTCAGATCTTAAAGAAGATGGATGATGCCGTTTTATTCGCCGGTGCACCGGTGATCCTTGCGGGTGACTTTAATGCAGAACCGGACGGGGAAGAATTTGCTGTGATGAGAGAACGGACAGATTATGTCAACTATACCGAGGGTATCGGTATCACCTATCACGGTTTCGAAACGGAAGACGAGCCGGAGCGGATCGATTATATCTATATTAAGGAAGCAAAAGAAGGATACGCAGGACTGACCTGCAACAGCGTAGAAAAATGGACCGACCGGGACGGAGAAATCTGGCTTTCTGACCATTATCCGATCTGCGCGGAATTTGAGTGGACAAATCTATAAAGATTACTGGACATTTTTCAGAGTGTAGATTTTTCCACTGGCATGGGAAGAAATGTCCATTGTGAGAAAAACAGCTGCTTCGTATAATAGCCTCATCAAATAAATGAAGGAGGAAATCTATGAAAGCAGCAAGTGTTGAAAAGGCTAAAAAATATAAGCCGGAGAAACAGCCGCTGAAGAAACGACTGGTACGTTACTGGTCGTTGTATGTGATGCTGATTCCATGTATCGTTTACTATGCGTTGATCTGCTATGTGCCGATGGCGGGTTCTGTTCTTGCATTTAAGGATTATTCCTTTAAGAAGGGAATCTGGGGAAGCCCATGGATCGGTCTGAAATATTTCAAGACCTTCTTTTCCAGCTACGATGCACCGCGACTGATCAAGAATACACTGACTGTCGGTGTGATCAAATGTATCCTGGAATTTCCATTCGCTATCATACTTGCCCTTTTGCTGAATGAACTTCGCAGCATGAAGTTATGAGCGATGCGGGGAACCTTTTTCTATGAAAATAAAGTTGAAAATTACTGTTTCTGGAAAAATTCAGAAAAGCAGATGGAATAGATAAAAATGCGATAAATATAAAAGTACACCACATGGTGACAGAGAATCATGATACAATGAGTGTTAGATTCAAGGAACAAAACGGGCTGCGGAAAATTCCGGGCACAAAAGAGAGGGAGAAGGTATGAGCGCGAAAAAGTGGGATGTTTATGTATACGGCGATGTCAATATTGATATCGTGATCCCGGGTGTGGAAAAATTTCCGGAACCGGGGCAGGAAGACGAAGTTTCCGTGATGGAGACCTTTGTCGGCGGCGGTGCCGCATTATTTACCCTGGGTGTCGGCAAACTGGGACTTCACCCGGTGTTTCAGGGGGAAGTAGGAGATGACTGTTATGGCGAACTGATCCGGAACAAATTCCGGGAAAGCCATGTAGACGATTCTCTGCTGGCGGTAAGCAAAGAGTTAAAGACGGGGATTTCGTTAAGCTTTACAAATGAAAAAGACCGTTCCTTCTTAACCTACCGGGGAACCAACGAAAAAATCAGTATTTCCAACGTAGATGTGGAAAAAGTGAAAGAAGCCGCACATATCCATGTGACCGGCTATGCGGGATCTATTAATCACAACGAATACCTGGAACTGCTAAAGAAGATCAAGACAGAGACACAGGCAACCGTATCGTTCGATGTTGGCTGGGACTCCACCGGAGAGTGGAAACCGGAGATCCGCGATCTCTTCCCGTACATCGATGTGCTGTTTATGAATGAGACAGAAGCAGAACATTACGGAAGAAAAGAGAGCGCCGAGGAAGCCGCACGGGAATTTGCCAAAACCGCCGGTATGGCAGTCATCAAGATGGGAAAAAAGGGTTCCATCGCAGTGAAAGACGGCAAACTGTATCAGGCAGCGCCGTACACCGTGGAGGCGGTAGACACCACAGGAGCCGGAGACTCCTTTAATGCCGGATTTGTCTATGGATTCCTGAGAGGAAAATCCATGGAAGAATGTCTGAGATGCGGAAACGGATGCGGAGCACTCTCCGTAACTGCACTGGGCGGCAATACCGGATTTCCGACAGAAGAGAAACTGGAAGCATTTATCAAAAGTTACGAAGCATAAAAAGAGATACTCAGGAGACAACAAGGAGGAAGAAAACATGAAAATCGCAGTGATCGGAGGAGCAGGAGTACGAACCGTCATCTTTATCAACGGACTGTTAAAGAGATACAAAAAACTTCATATCGACGAAGTGGTACTTTATGATATCCAGGAAGAAAAACAGAAAATCATTGAAAAGTTATGTAAACATGTAGTGGAGAGAAACCATGAGGAACTGAAAGTATGGGCGGTATCCGATCCGGTGGAAGCGATCACAGGTGCAGATTATATTGTAACCACTCTGCGTGTCGGCGGAGATCACTCCCGTGTGGTAGATGAGACCATCGCTTTGGATCTGGGTGTGATCGGACAGGAGACTACCGGTGTCGGTGGATTTTCCATGGCAGTTCGTACGATCCCGGTTCTGATCGAATACTGTGAACTGATCAAAAAATACGCACCGGACGCATGGATCTTCAACTTTACCAATCCGTCCGGTCTGGTAACCCAGGCACTGCGAAGCGCAGGATATGACAAGATCATCGGTATCTGCGATGCACCGAGCAGCACGAAGTTCCGTATGGCACACGATCTGGGTGTGGAAGAAGACAATCTGTATGTGGAATTCTTCGGATTAAACCACCTGTCCTGGATCCGCAGCGTGAAGAAAAAAGGCGAGGAAATCTTACCGGAACTGCTGGCAGACGATGCATTTTTACAGGGCGTACAGGAATTCTCCATGTTTGATCCGGAACTGCTTCGTTCCATCGGATTCTTACCAAACGAATATCTGTATTATTATTATCACAGAGAAAAAGCACTGGAAAACATCCAAAAATCAGGTGCAACCAGAGGAAAGACGATCGAGAACGTCAACATTCACATGATGGATGAACTGAAACATATGGACATCGACGCAGATCCGGAAGGTGCATTACAGATCTTCCTGTATTATATGCAGGTTCGTGAGAACTCCTACATGAGCATCGAGTCCGGACTGGCAAAACGTCCGCTGCTGGAAAAAGGTCAGCTGGAAGTACCGGACGGCATGGGATATGCAGGCGTTATGCTGGACTGCATCGAAGGTATGCAGAGCGAAGAAGGAAAATACCTGGTACTGTCCGTAGAAAATAACGGAAGCATCCCGGGACTGGCAGACGAAGATGTGATCGAGACCACCTGTCTGGTATCCAAAGACGGCATCCAGCCGGTCAAAGTAGAAGAAGTGCCGGAACACTGCTATCTGCTAATCCGTCTGATTAAGATGTACGAAAAACTGACCGTGGAGGCAGTAAAGAATCATTCCAAAGAAACCGCTGTACAGGCATTGATGTTACATCCGTTGGTAAATTCGTATTCTCTGGCAAAACAGCTGGTAGACAAATACGACGAAGTGTACGGTGGAATCTTTCACTGATGTTGATAAAGTTTTCCCCTGTATAACCGGGAAATTGTGTGGATATACAGGGGGAGAAAGTATGTGGGATGTGGATAAGATGAAGATCAGATGAAGATCAGATGGACAGATCAGGCAGAAGAAGTGCAGACAGAAGTTTTTTTCGAGAAAGGAACGGCGACACCGGAAAATTTCCGGAGACTTGGGAAAAAACGGGGCGGTGACTGCCGGATCGCAGTAAAAAGAGAAGGATTTTCCGAGGAGGAATGGGTACAGATGCTGTGCAATGGGGTGTGCAGTCTGTACGACGGTGCATATCAGTTTTCCCGCAGTTGGGTGAAGATGCTGGGAAAACAGAACGTATACGAAAACAGGGATGTACTGTGTGATTACGGAGACACCTGTTATACGTTTGTATTGGAAGGCACAGCGCAGGAGATAGAAGCGCTGGAGCGTGGGGAATTATTGGGACGATGTAAAGGATATGCCCGGACACTTGGAAATCTGCCGAATAACTATCTGCATACCGAAGATCTGGCATCTTATGCACAGACGCTGGCACAGCAGCTGGGAATCAGCTGTGAGATCTATGGGGATCAGAAACTGGAAGAGCTTGGATGCGGCGCTCTTTTAGCAGTCAATCAGGGAAGCCGCAGAGAGGCTGCCATGGTGGTACTTCGCTATGAAGGGGCACCGGGGACCGACTGGACGGCGCTGGTTGGCAAAGGACTGATGTTTGATGCCGGGGGTATCATCTGAAGTCTATCGATGGCATGAACGGAATGAAATACGATATGTGCGGGGCAGCGGAAATGCTGGAGATGCTGGAGTATCTTGTCACACAGAAGGTCGAAAAAAATGTAATGGCAGTGCTGATGCTCGCAGAAAATGTGATCAGCCCGGATGCGGTAAAAATGGGCGATGTGATCACAACCCTGGCAGGAAAGACAGTGGAAGTCTATAACACCGATGCGGAGGGACGGCTGGTTTTGTGTGACGGTATCACGTTTGCGCAGCGTATGGGGGCGCGCACCGTGATCGACCTTGCCACCCTGACGTATTCGGCACAGAGTGCCCTGGGAGATCAGGTGGTGGCGCTGTTTGGCAATGACCGGGAAGCGCTTTGCAGCTGGGAAGAAACAGCGGAGCAGACCGGAGAATATTACTGGCAACTGCCGATGGGACCGATCTATCACAGGATGATCGAGTGGTCGATCTGCGCGGACTTTGCCAATTATGCGCCGGGCAGGGGTGCAGGTGCCAGTGTGGCAGCGTGTTTCCTGGAAAACTTTGTGGAAGAGGGAACCCAGTGGATCCACCTCGATATGGTGGGACCGTCGGTGGTGCGAAAAGAGACCGATGAGATGGCAGAGGGAGCCAGCGGCGCATGTATGAGTACCCTGGCGGCTTATTTGACAAGATAACAATACACGGACGGAGAAATTACGTAACAGAGAGAAGGGAAGTAGCATTTCACAGGCGGGGGATGTTACGGATGGAAGAAACAATGAATTTTACATTGCGATGCCATTTACCCGTATGCCGCTTCTGGAAGTGCCGGGAGAAGAACTGGTACTGGTGCGTGAGGGTTACAGCGAAGGCGGAGAAAATCCAAACGGATGGTCCGCAAAAACCATGCCGTATCTGATGGAATACGACAACTGGGGCGGACTGGTCGTTGGTGACCGGGAAAAGATTCCGAGAGAGGAACTGGCATGGAGAGACTGGTGGGGCTACGATCAGATCGCCTGGTTTGCCAACCAGCCGGAGGCAAGCCGGAATCATTTCCTGGAGTATACCTACAAATGGACAGAGATCAACAATCCAAATGCATACTTTGAACTGCCGTTTCGCCGGATGATCCACAACGCGGAAGTGTTCATGAAACGCGGAGATAACGGGGAGATGGATGCGCAGGATTTTTATCAGATCAACACGAAAAGCGCAGCCTGCCCGATGGGATTTGACCAGGAAGAGACTGCAAAACGCCTGTGGGCGACCGGACATAGCCTGCGTGAACAGGCAGCCAATCCGGAGATGCTGATCTGTTATGGTGCGGAAAATGTCTACGACGAAGAAACCGGCATGAAACTCCCGGAAAAGATCGTTGTCTATGGAAGTTTCCAGTCACACGTCGGAGCCGTAAAAAACGATTCCAACAGCGAACTGACCAGAATGTACTATATCGGGGACAACACCTATACGCTTTCTGTTGTCATCCCGTTTGCGGGAACCTACGATTATTCCGTGGCAACCTACGGAACGTTATCCGCAACCTACCAGTCCGACGGATACCCGAGAAGCGGTTCCTCGAACAAGGCGCATTTTACCACACAGAAGGACAATATGGTGGTACGGTTCCGGTATCAGTTTATAACCAATAAAGTGACAGTCGAGATGTTTGAATAAAGAAAAGACCCGGGTGAGGGGTGTCGATGAAAAAGCGACGCCCCTCATCCGTTTTGTCTTGGCGCTAATGGGATTTTGGTCGAAAGTTGGAAAGTACTTTCTGGTCAATTGCAAAATACAAATATGCAAAACCGACAAATATAGACATAATGCTACAAAAATACACAAAAAAGAAAGAAAAATTTGTGTAAAATTAATAAAAACTATTGAAAAATGTAAGATCATTGTGTATTATGAAACTACAAACAAAAGAGGAGACAGGAAGAAGGAACTAATAATAACGAAGGAGGTGGTATCGTGGATAGGAGGGACCATGATCGATGCCAAGAACTTTACGTGAAATATAGAGAGTTTATGTATTGGTACGTGAAAAAGCATTTTCCGGATTTGCCAGAAGAAGACATTCGTGATATTCTACAAGAGGTGTGGACATCATTATTGAATGCGATCGACAAGTTATATGATAAGGGCGATGAAGGTCAGTTTGCCTGGTTGATCAAGGTGACTCAAACCAAGGTAATCGATTACTACCGCTCCCAGAGGAAAACAGAAGAACTGGGAGAAAGGATTGGACTTGCTTTACAGGAACAGAAAGAGGGATGTTCTGTGCAGGACACAGTAATCGCGAGAATGATTGCAATGGAACTGGTAGAAGGACTGACAGAGAAAGAGCGGAGAGTCCTTTCCATCGAATATTTCTCGGATACGAACGATGAAGTCTCGAATGCCTTCAAATGCAGACGAAGCCGTCTGAGAAGAAAAATCGAGGAAAGTTTTGGAGTATTCAGAAAGAAACGATAGGAATCTATCAGTATCATGTATTCGGATGATGTTATTCACTTCACCGTGAAATGGCTTCCGCAAGGAAGCTGAGAAAGGATATTCGATGAAGAAAAAAGATAAAATATATGACAGTCCGGAATACAAGCAGATCAGAGAACATCTTCCTGAAATTTTAAAAGAAATGGAACGTGACAAGGGTCTGAAACAATATCAGATGCCGGAAGGCTGGAACGAAGACTTCGAACGCATCTACCAGGCAGAACACCGCAAAGAACGCATCCGCAACCGCATTCTTGCTGGCGCATGTGCAGCGATCATTCTTGGCATTGGAGCCGTTCATGTGGGAGAGCGTCTGGAGCTGACTTCGATGGTGCAGGCGGATGATATTGGAAAGACTACGGAAAATGGGTTTGAGGATGGCGAGTATGAATACTCATTACAAGGAAATGTAAATGAAAACGAACAAGATGCAATGTCAGAGGATACGGATGAAATCTATTTGGAAAGTACTACTCTAACAGAATTGAATGAAGAGATAAGGAGTATTACGAAATGTCCAATGTTTGTTATCAATAATGTTTCGAATGGCTATACATTAACAGAAGCTACATATAGTAAATTGCATAGAAACTTCAGCTATCGCATTAATTGGGATGAACAATATGTTTATATTAGTCAACAAATGCAGGTAGATGATGTTGGAAATGGAGCTGTAAATGACATAGAAAAAGATAGCATTTATTTGGAAGCGATAGATTCAAATGTAAAAATCTATGAGAGTGCACAGGATCAAAGTCTAAAATGCAATATTGTACATAACAATAATATTTTGTTTGTAGTTTCAAATTTAGATTTGAAGGAATATGAGCAGATTATATCCTCAATAAAATATCAATAATTAGGAGAGAACGATGAAAAAATATGTTGCGATACTTTTAAGTACATTATTATTATGTAGTCAGGCAACGATGATTTTTGCCGCAGATGATTCAGGTAATGAGAACTATGAAATGGTTGAAATTGAAGACTGTGAAATGGATAATGAAACAAGTGTTTCTGAAATTTCACCATATACGCTTTATTTAGCTGATGTGATTACGTCTATTGTAAAAGTTAGCAGCACACAAGTAAGTATTCGAGCACAAGCAGTATGTAGCGAAAAGGTTCAGGCAATAACTGTTATTTACATATTACAAAAATGGAATGGAAGTAAATGGGTAGATGTTGCCTCTAAATCAGCAACAAGTTACAATGTGAGCAGTGCTCATAAAAGTTATACAATATCTGGATTAGGAACTGGAAGATATCGGTGTAAAGCTAGTGCAATGGCTACTGGTTATAGCGGATATTCAGAAACGTTAGCTGGATACAGTGCAAGCATTAATTTGTAGTAAAAATTGATAAAATCCCCTCCCTTCAGGATCCCATCCTGGGCAGGTGGTTTTATACCCTTACTCCCCAACTAATTTGTCTTTCATAAAAGCAGTGCAGTAAGGGTTACAGCCATTGCAGAGGAACCTGAGGCAACCGCATCCGCCGAAGTTCCCTGTGATGGCTGTGTTTATATTTTATCCAAATACGAAAAAACAGTGGCAAAGATCTGAAAAATGGTCTTTGCCACTGTTTTTTAATGTTTCGAATCGCCCGCAGTCTCATCCGTCCGGTACTGATCGAAGATCCCGCGTACTGCCTGGTGCAGATGCGGTTTGAGTTCTTCAAGACCTACTGGCTGCTGGTAGAGGATCGCGTTGTAGCTGGTTCCGTTGACAAGTTCGAGGATCAGATACATCATAAGCTCCGGGGAATGATAGGTATGATTGGCATTTTGCAGCATCTTATCATAGAGGGTATGAATGGACGGAGTGTCCTCACTCGGTGTGAAGAACAGAGAATTCTTGAAAAATCCCCAGCTCAGATGCTTGGACAAAAGCCGTACCAGATTCAGATTGGATGCCAGCTGATCGAGAATATCATCCATGATAAAGATCACCTGATCCTCAAAATCTTGAATCTCCGGATGCTTTTGCAGTGCCAGATAGGAAGTCTGAAATACCTGGCTTGCCTTGTGGGCGATCAGGTGATTGCGGATATCGTATTTATCTTTGAAATAAAGATAAAACGTTCCTTTGGCAACACCTGCATTTTTTACAATATCTGCAATGGAAGTTTTATTGAATCCATTGTCTATAAAAAGAGAGAAAGCGGAATCCAGCAGGGATTCCCTTTTTTGTTGTTTGTTGTGATCGACTTTTCCCATACCGGGATCAGCCCCCTTCCTGTCGTTGTTTCCCATATTATAAGGAAATATCCACAAAAAAGTCAAATGAAAATTGGTCATTTTTATATTTTCGGAAAGTTGCATAAAATACAAAATGACTTTTGGTCAACTTTTCACGGAATAAATATTGACTAAAAGTCATTTTTAAGGTATAACAATAAATGACCAAAGGTCAGTAAAACGACCGGCGGAAATATGATAAGAGAAGTTAAGGGAGGAATATGATATGGAGAAGCTGGGAAGGAAGATCGTCAAGTTTCGGATTCCGATATTTATCATCGGATTGTTGTTGCTGATTCCATCCGTCTTTGGATATATCAACACAAGAGTCAATTATGATGTACTTTATTATCTGCCGGATTCCATCGAGACGATGCAGGGTCAGGATATCCTGGTGGATGAGTTTGGAACGGGAGCCTATTCGATGTTTATCTGCGAGGGCATGGAAAACAAAGATGTGGCGAAGTTAAAAGAACAGATTGAAGATGTGGAACATGTCAGCAAGGTTGTCTGGTATGACAGTTTTGCGGATATCAGCATTCCGATGGAGATGTTGCCGGAGGACATCAGAGAGGCCTTTAATGCGGACGATTCCACGATGATGTTTATCATCTTTGATACGACAACATCCGCCGATGAGACGATGGATGCGATCGAGGACATCCGTGCACTGGCAGGAAAACAGTGTTTCTTAAGCGGTATGTCAGCTATCGTTACCGACACCAAGAACCTGGCAGAGTCCGAGGTTGCGATCTATGTACTGATCGCGGTTGTCCTCTCCTGTATCGTTCTGGCACTGACGATGGAATCTTATCTGATCCCGGTATTTTTCCTGCTGAGTATCGGTATGGCAATCATCTATAACATGGGAAGTAATATTTTCATGGGACAGATTTCCTACATCACGAAAGCGCTGAGTGCAGTCCTTCAGCTGGGTGTTACGATGGACTACTCGATCTTCCTGTGGCACAGCTATCAGGAACAGAGAGAAAAAGGCGAAGAGGATCATAAAGAGGCGATGACAAAGGCAATCGCAGCTACGATCAAATCCGTAGTCGGAAGCTCGATCACAACGATCGCCGGATTTATCGCCCTGTGTTTCATGAGTTTTACCCTGGGTCTTGACCTTGGTATCGTTATGACAAAAGGCGTTGTATTTGGTGTGATCTGCTGTGTTACCGTACTTCCGTCGATGATCATGATCTTCGACAATGCACTGGAGAAAACGAAACACCGTCAGCTGATCCCGGATTTTCCGAAGATTTCTGATTTTGTGGTAAAACACCATGTGATCTTCGCAATCTTATTTGTGGTATTGTTTATCCCGTTTGCTTATTTCCAGGCACATGCAAGTGTGTACTACAATCTGGATGCCAGCCTTCCGGATACGCTCCCAAGTGTCCGGGCAAATACAAAACTGTCGGAAGAATACGACATGGGTGCAGCACATATGATCCTGCTGGATAAGGATCTGGATGCCAAACAGAAATACAACATGATCGCCGATATCGAAAAAGTAGACGGCGTGAAACAGGTACTCGGTCTGGAGAGCATCATCGGACCGGCATTTCCGGAGAGTATGATCCCGGACGATGTGAAAGAAATCCTGGAGAGTGATAACTACGAACTGATGCTGATCATGAACGAATACGCGGTAGCATCCGATGAGGTCAACAGTCAGCTGAGTGAGATCAACACGATCCTGAAACAGTACGATCCGACCGGTATGCTGGTAGGGGAAGCACCGTGTACGAAGGATCTGATCGAGATCACCGACCACGACTTTGCAGTTGTCAGCGCGGTATCGATCCTGGCAGTATTCTTTATTATTTTCTTTGTATTTAAATCGATCTCCCTTCCGGTGATCCTGGTTATGGTCATCGAGGGTGCGATCTTTATCAACATGGGTATCCCGTTCCTGACGGGAACCAAACTTCCGTTCATCGCTTCCATCGTTATCGGAACGATCCAGCTGGGCGCGACCGTCGATTACGCGATCCTGATCACCAGCCGTTACGAGAAGGAGCGTGGAGGAGGAAAGAGCAAGAAAGAAGCAATCCAGATCGCGCACAAGACCAGCATCCGACCGGTCATGGTATCGGCGTTCAGTTTCTTCGCCGCAACTTTCGGTGTTGGTATGTATTCCCAGATCGATATGATCAGTTCTCTGTGTCTGCTGATGGCAAGGGGCGCGCTGATCAGTATGTGTGCAGTATTATTATTCCTGCCGGCAATGTTCTGGCTGTTTGATGGAATTATTTGTAAAACGAGTCTGAATTTCAGACGGAAACATTAGGAGGAGATCGTTATGAAGAGAAAATATGTACAGGCAATGATGACAGGTATGGCAGCGATGCTGGCAGTAACCGTTCCGGTGACGACTGTTGCCGCAGCGACTCCGGAGAAAGAGCAGACCGTCTATGTCAATGCCGATCAGAATGGAAATGTAGAGAAAGTGATCGTAAGCAACTGGCTGAAAAATGCAGACAAAGAAAGCACGGTGGAAGATAACAGCGAACTGAACGATATCACCAACGTAAAGGGTGAGGAAAGCTATACCCAGGGAAGCAACGGCAAACTGGTGTGGGCAGCAGATGGAAATGACATTTACTATCAGGGAGAAACCAGCAAGGAACTGCCGGTATCTGTAAAAATGACCTACTTCCTGGACGGCAAGGAAATCAGTGCCGCAGATCTGGCAGGAAAGAGCGGAAAAGTAAAGATCCGTATCGATTACACGAACAATTCTTCCCAGACCGCGAAGATCAACGGCAAGAAAGAGACTATTTACACGCCGTTTATGATGGCAACCGGCATGATTCTCCCGACGGATACCTTTACGAATGTAGAAGTAACCAACGGTAAAGTGATCTCCGATGGAAATAATAACATCGTCCTGGGAATCGGTTTTCCGGGACTGTATGACAGCCTGAAACTGGGTGATCTGGATTCCTTCAAGGACAAAGAAAGCCCGGATTATGTAGAGATCACCGCAGATGTGGAAGATTTCTCCCTGGCGCTGACCGCTACCGTGGCAACTACCGGTACACTGAATGAACTGGGCCTGGATGACATCGATGATCTGGATGACTTGCAGGACAGCCTTGATAAACTGACCGAATCTTCCACCGCACTGGTAGAAGGAAGCCGTGCGCTGCAGGAAGGCATCCAGGAACTGGACAGCTCCGCAGATACCTTCGTGGACGGACTGAACAGCGCAGATGACGGTGCAGGACAGTTAAAAGACGGTATCGATACGATGAACAACAGCAAAGGCAGCCTGATCTCCGGTATCGATCAGCTGGTAGTCGGCATGGAAAGCCTGGGAAGCGGCGCAGGAAGTTTACAGAGTGGTGTAAAATCCTACACCGACGGAACCGAGCAGCTGAACGCCGGTATCGCACAGGTCAACAGCGGTGCGAAACAGTTAAATGCAGGAATCAGCCAGTTAAATGAGAAGAAAGCAACGCTTACCGCAGGTGTTGCACAGCTTTCCGAGGGCGGAAAACAGTTGGAGAGCGGAGCAGCCAGTCTGCAGTCCGGTCTGGTGGCTTACATCGGCGGAGCAGAGCAGCTGGGTGCAGGAATCCATACATTATATGATACGATGGAAGACAAACTCGGCAATGTCGGAGAACTTCCGGGTGCGGTAAGCGGACTCATGGACGGATGCAAGAAACTGAGCGCAGGAGCAGCAGCGCTGCAGGCAGGAGCAGATCAGGCAGCAGCCAGTGCTTCGAAACTGAACGATGCCGTGACAGCACTCAGCGGAGCAGTGACCGGAACCAAAGCAGCCGTATCGGCAGCACAGAGCGCTGTATCAGCACCACAGGTTGTAACAGATGTGACAAAAGCAAGTGAAGCAGCCAGCGCAGAGGCAACGACAAAAGCAAAAGAGGCAGTGGCAGCAGAAAATGAAAAAGTAAATGAAGCAGCCAGCACACAGGCAACAGAAAAGCAGAGAGCCAATGTGGAAGCTGCTCTGAAAGCTGCAGGTGTGGATGAAGCCACAAGACAGGCAGTGTTAAATAATCTGGCAGGTATTCAGGTCAATGTGGGCGTACAGACCAGTCCGGAAGTCAGCGTCCAGGTGGATGCATCCAAGGTAAGCACTTCCATCAGCCAGGAGACAAAGACCACACTTGCAGGTGTTCAGGAGAACCTGAAGAAAGTAGAATCCGGTCTTGCCGGTGTCAGTATGACAGAAACCGAAAAACAGATGCAGTCATTGAAAAACGGAGCAGACACCGTGGCAACAGGAACCGCAAATCTTGCCAAGAGTGCGGCAGCACTTGGCGATGCCGTAGAACCGCTGACGACATTCTCAACGATGGCACAGACCATGCTGGGAGCTGTAAATCAGCTGAAGGAAGCCAGTGATACACTGACTGCCAATGATACCACGCTGAATACCGGAGCAGCAGCTCTGGCAGAGGGAACGAAATCTCTGAACAGCGGACTGACCACCCTGGCATCCGGTGCATCTGCCCTCAGTGACGGTGTCACACAGCTGGCACAGGGCTCCGCATCCCTGACTCAGGGAACCGAAACCCTGAAAAAAGGATCTGACACCCTGATCGCAAACAACAGTACCCTGAAAGACGGAACAGCCAAACTGGTAGCAGGAAGCAGTGCCCTGATCGTCGGTGGCAAAGCTTTGCAGTCCGGTGGAAATACGTTAAGTGCAGGTATCCAGAAACTTGCAGACGGCGCCGCACAGCTGAAATCCGGAACCAGTCAGCTGGCAGACGGCGGCAAAAAATTAAAAGAAGGAACCACGAAACTTGCAGACGGCTCCACAGAACTTGCAGACGGTATGGAGAAATTTGACGAGGAAGGTATCCAGAAGATCTCAGATCTGGCAGGAGATAACCTGACTGCCCTGATGGATCGTCTGGACGCGGTGACAGAAGCCGACAAAGACTACACCGCATTCGACGGCTGGAAGAAAGATGCAGACGGCAGCGTAAAATTCATTATCGAGACAGATGCAATCAAGTAATTGCTTTCGAAAAAAGCAGGGGAAACTGTTTACAAAAGATAATATCAGGACCGGAAGAGATTCCGGTCCTGATATTATCATATCGGAACTTCGATTTGCGGGATAAATCAAAGAAAAATGGAAATCCTAGTCTTTAGCTAGTCTTTTCAAAAATTTAAAAGAATTTTTATTGATTTTGTGTCGCAAATATGTATAATTAGGGATAAAGAGAGTTGCTATGGGCGGCTGTCTTTGAGGGATACCAGAAACCTGCATTTGCAGGAGGTTATCATATTATGAAAGAAAGAGGTTAATGTAAAATGGCAGAAATTAATTTAAGTAAGTATGGCATTACCGGAACTACAGAGGTTGTTTACAATCCTTCTTATGAAATGTTATTTGAAGAAGAAACAAAATCTACACTGGAAGGTTTTGAAAAAGGACGGGAAAGTGAACTGGGAGCAGTTAACGTTATGACTGGTGTTTACACCGGACGTTCTCCTAAAGATAAGTTCATCGTAATGGACGAAAACTCCAAAGATACTGTTTGGTGGACTTCTGACGAATATAAGAACGATAACCACCCGGCAACACAGGAAGCATGGAGCGCAGTAAAAGAGCTGGCTCTGAAAGAACTGTCCAACAAGAGACTGTTCGTTGTAGATGCATTCTGTGGTGCAAACAAAGACACCCGTATGGCTATCCGTTTCATCGTAGAAGTAGCATGGCAGGCACATTTCGTAACTAACATGTTCATCAAACCTACAGAAGAAGAACTGAAAGACTTCGAACCGGATTTCATCGTATACAACGCTTCCAAAGCAAAAGTTGAAAATTACAAAGAGCTGGGTCTGAACTCTGAAACAGCTGTTATGTTCAACATCACAAGCCGTGAGCAGGTTATCGTAAATACATGGTACGGCGGAGAAATGAAAAAAGGTATGTTCTCTATGATGAACTACTATCTGCCACTGAAAGGCATCGCTTCCATGCACTGCTCCGCAAACACAGACATGAATGGCGAAAACACAGCAATCTTCTTCGGCCTGTCCGGAACAGGTAAAACTACACTGTCTACAGACCCGAAACGTCTGCTGATCGGTGATGACGAGCACGGCTGGGATGACAACGGCGTATTCAACTTCGAAGGTGGATGCTACGCAAAAGTTATCAACCTGGATGCTGAATCTGAACCAGACATCTACAACGCAATCAGACGTAACGCACTGTTAGAGAACGTTACTCTGGATGAGAACGGAAAAATCGACTTCGCTGATAAGAGCGTAACAGAAAACACCCGTGTATCTTACCCAATCGATCATATTGAAAAAATCGTTCGCCCGATTTCCGCAGCTCCGGCAGCTAAGAATGTAATCTTCCTGTCCGCAGATGCATTCGGCGTACTGCCTCCAGTATCTATCCTGACAGAAGCTCAGACACAGTATTACTTCCTGTCTGGTTTCACAGCTAAACTGGCTGGTACAGAACGTGGAATTACAGAACCGACTCCTACTTTCTCCGCTTGCTTCGGCCAGGCATTCCTGGAACTGCATCCTACAAAATATGCAGAAGAGCTGGTTAAGAAAATGGAAAAGAGCGGTGCAAAAGCATACCTGGTTAACACAGGTTGGAACGGTACCGGAAAACGTATCTCCATCAAAGATACCCGTGGTATCATCGATGCTATCCTGAACGGAGATATCAAAACAGCTCCTACAAAAACTATTCCTTACTTCAACTTTGAAGTTCCGACAGAACTGCCGGGCGTAGACAGCGGAATCCTGGATCCTCGCGATACTTACGCAGATGCTTCTCAGTGGGAAGAAAAAGCGAAAGACCTGGCTGACAGATTCATCAAGAACTTCGCTAAATACGAAGGAAATGAAGCTGGTAAAGCTCTGGTAGCAGCTGGTCCTCAGAAATAATTAAAAAATATAAAGTGTTCAAACGATAAAAGAACTGCCGCTATCCGAAGTGATTCGGATACGGCAGTTTTTGCACTGTAGAAATATTGTAAAAGAAAATGAGTGACAGAATATCGGACTTTGCATATCGATATTCTGCCACTTATTTTATGCGGGCAACGAGTCAAAGTCCGTGCTTGCACGAGAACTTGACGACTGCCGCGATAATCAAAATTAAGACCGCAGATATTTGATACAGGAAAGCGCGGCCTTCGCTCCTTCACCGACTGCAACAGAAACCTGCAGGATCCCGCCGATACAGTCTCCTGCGGCGAAGACGCCAGGGAGACCGGTATCCATCTGTTCGTTGACGATGATCCGCTCATCCTCAAGCCGGATACCAAGTTTCCGTGCGAGATCGCTTCCCTTTGCAGTGCCGAGCGCCATGAAAAGGCATGCCGGGTGAAGCTGTGTGCCGTCTGCGAGACAGACCGCCTCCAGTGAATCCGTACCGGTGAGTTCCAGAACCGGTGTCGGGATGATCGTAACTTTCGGTGGAAAGTCAACCGAAGGTTCCAGTCCATTGGTCAGCAGTGTGACGGAGCCGACAACCGGAAGAAGTTCCTGGACTTCATGGAGGGCGTACTCGCCATTTCCAAGGACGGCGACAGATTCGCCGCGGTAGAGAAAAGCATCACAGACGGCACAGTAGCTGACACCATGTCCTTCGAGCTGCGCGAGATTCTTAATTTTCATGGTTTTTCTGGAAGTAC